>Ga0308395_1001344_pt1 | contig 16189 bp, 20 predicted proteins | sample Hotspr20SampleP4_FD_202097 | JGI IMG/M metagenome (GOLD analysis project Ga0308395, IMG submission 202097) | Hot spring phototrophic mat microbial communities from Mushroom Spring, Yellowstone National Park, Wyoming, United States - 20050930_P4 ...
AAAAGGCATTTTTTCACCTCCTGGTAATTGGTTTCATGCTCTTATCGCCGAAGGCATACAGCTGCTCGAAGGCGACATTGCCGCCTTTCAATTCGGGCTGGATTTCCCACACCCCGATCAGGCGGCGTTTGTCGCCGCTGCGCGGGACACCCACCTGCACCAGCACCTCGATCCCCTGGGCAATCAGGTCTTTGGCGTTCATGCGCTCGATTTTGGCGTCCACACCCATGATCAGCGCCATGCGCGCCACCATTGCTTCGGGCCCTTCGGCATGGAAGGTACTCAAACCGGGGTGGTCGCTCATCTGCGCCCGGAACAGGGACGCAGCGGCGTCGCCGGTGCGCACCTCGCCCACGATCAGCCACTTGGGGGACATGCGCATGGCGTCATCCACCCCGTGGCGCAGGGTATAGTCCTGCACGCTGGTACTGCCCAGCGGGGCTTTGCGCGCCTCGATGGTCACCACATGGGGGTGATCCATCCAGATTTCCTCAGGGTCTTCGATTTTTACCACCCGGGCATCTTTCGGGATGGCGCTGCACATGGCGGAAAGGAAAGTGGTCTTGCCCGAAGCCGTCCCGCCGATGACCAGCATACGCACACCCCGGGCAACCGCCGAGAGCAGATCGGCGATGACGTTCTCCGGGGCAACCTGCCACTCGATCAACTTCTCCGGTTTGACCGGTGCAGGTTCAAAGAGGCGGATGTTGACCGAGTACATCCCCGCCCGTGATGGTACGACTGCCGGGTGCAGGACATGCACCCGTGCGCCGCCCTTCAAGCCGGGCAGGCTTTCGATACGCGGCAGTTTGGCGGAGACGGTCGGGGTGGCTTCCGAGATACCCCGTCCGGTCGGACGCAGCAGGGCTTCCACCATCCGCCCGCAGGCCTGCTGATCGAGGCTCATCTCGACCGGCGAAAACTGCACCGCACCCTTTTTCAGGACGAACACCCTGCCCTCCGGCGTGATGGTGATTTCGGAGAGGTCATCCCGCCGCAAGAGCGGCAGCAGTGCGCCCAGACCGTTGACCCGCCCGACCACCTTCTCCGCCAGGGAGAGCATCACATCCCGCGGCACGTCCAGCCTGCGGCGTGCCAGCACTTCGCCCACCGCACCCAGCGCGCGCTGGTTGAGGGTGTCCACATCCACCATCTGGCGGAAGGTCATCCCGCTGGCCAGGTCGTTGGCGGCGTCCTGGATGACGGTTTCCTGCTCGTCCGCCGAGAGGGTTACCTGCTGAAAGAAATCCCAGGCCATTGGTTCACCCCTTGCTGGTGAAGTAGTCAATCAGGCGGATGATGGCCACACCAGCCGCTACGCCGATAGAAAGTCCCACAAAAAGCAGTTCCATGCCTCACCTCATCCCTTGCGAATGCGAATCGGACCCAGTTTGACCACGCCCGCACCGCTGCGGAAGCCGTTGTCGCCCGTCTTCTGCCCGAAGAGCAAATCGCCCAGTTTGTGAATCGGACGGGCAAAGTTCTCGCTGGCGGTCAGCACACTGCGCCCGGCGTTGGCGGTAACCGCCACTTCGGGGATTTCGGGGATGACCGCCGTGACCGGCGGAAAGCCCTGCACCCCGGCGGATTGGGCAAAGGTGCGGGCTGCCTCGTGCCACTCGTTCATGCCCAGCAGGCCGCTGCGCCCGCGGTTCAGCACGATGAACACATTGGACGCCCCGACCCGGTGCTGTCCGGCGAGTTTTTGAAAGACCACCCGGTAGGCCTCGGCGGTAATCACGGCATGGTCAATCGTGGGATTGGAAACCAGCACGAGGGTGTTGCTGGCGGAGACGGCGGACGGATAGCAGCCCGAAACGGGGGTATCGAAGATGATGACCGCATAGCCGCCGTAGGTGGCGGCAATCGCCAGGCTGTTGATACTGCTCTGCTCCTCCGGTTTTTGCAGCAGGTCTTTCTCGCGCAGGCTGTCCTGCAAGCCCACCAGCACGTCCAGATTGCCCACGCTCTGCACGGCAGGCTGAATGCCGTCCGCAAAGGTCGGTCTGCTCAACCAGAGAGATAGATTGGGCGTGGTCTTCAGGTTGAGGAAGGTCGGCAGGCTGATGTCCGGGGCGGTCAGCCCCACCAGCAGGGTCTTGAAGCCCCGCTGGGCGGCGTCCAGCGCCAGCGCCGCGGCAACCGTGCTTTTGCCCGTCCCGCCTGCGCGGTTCCACACGGTAATCACCCGCAGCCCGCCGATGGTGGTTGCGCCCTGCTGCCAGGCCGCTCTGCCCGCCAGCGCCGGGGCCTGCGCCCGCAGTGCGCCGATCTCCGCCGTGATTCGGGCGGTCAGGTTGGGGATGTTGACATCCCCCACGAACACCCCCTTGACGCTGGTCATCTCGCGCAGCGGGCGGATGACCTCATCCGGCACGCCGCCGGGCAGGACGATGTAGGCTGCGCCCTGGACGCGGGTCAAAAACTGGATGAGCGGTTCGGGGCCGGAGAAAATCGCCGCGTCCAGCAGGATGATTTCGGGGTTGTAGGACAGTTTCGCCTGCAAATCCTGCGGGTCGGTGGCGAGCGTCACCACCCGAAAACGGCTGTCCATCTGGAACGCCTGACTCCACACGCCCAAACGGGCAGGCGGCCCCGCCAGCAGGATGGTCACGGCGTCCTGGTTGTCGGTACTCGTGTTGCCCCATGCCATGGCAAGCCTCCTTACTGCCCGGCAAAGCCCACCGGCGTCGGGGTGGGGGTCGGGGTCATCTGGCGGATGACCAGTTCCGGCAGCCACAAGCCGCTGGTGTTCATCGGCTGTGCCTCGTCCGGCATGAGATACAGGGACAGTTTGACGTTGTCCGCCTGGTCGAGGGCGGTGAGCAGTTCAACGGCATTGACCAGCCGCACGGCGGTTGTCGCCTCAATGCCGCTCGATTGGAAGTCATACACCACCGCCTGCGCCTTAATCGGCACGGCCAGCACGACCACCCCCTCACGGCTGCGCTGGCGCTGCACGGCGATACCGGTCTGCGGGTCGGGGGTGATGATCTGCCCGGCGGCTTCGGCCGGGTCTTCGGCCTGGAAACTGGGCTGGATGTACAGCACGCGCAGGTTCTCCACCGTTGCCTTGCTGAACACGCCCTGCACGGTGTAGTCGCCGTCGGTCAGGACGGCGGTCACGCCCACCCGGTCACCGGCGCGGATGATACCCGCCAGTCCGGCCGAATCGGACACCTGCACGGCTACCGCCCGCTCATCCGGCTGCAAGGTCACCGGCTTCTCGCCGAGGTGGGCGGTCAGAATCAGGTCGCCTGCGGTACGATCCACCCGCAAGGCCTGACCGACTGCCGCCGTGATGTCCGTCAGGACACCTTCGGCAGGCAGCAGATCCGCCGGGACGGATTTGAGCGCCAGGTCGCCTTCAGTCAGGATGTGACCGGCGGGCAGGTCGAGCGCAGCGGTCACCACCGGCTGCTGCTGCGGCGGGCGCAGCAGCGCCAGCGCCGCGAAAAAGACCAGTACGGCTAACAAATACGGCAAATACTTCTTGATCACTTTTCACCTCGCAGATATTGATTTGCGCCATCGTAGATGGCCAGTGCCTCACCGAACTCACGCAAATCGCAGTGCACCACCCGCTCCCGGCCGTCTTTTTTCTCGGTCACGATGACCAGCACGTACTGCGGCTGGAACGGGATGGATTGGGCAATTTCAGACAACGGTATGCGTTGATTTCGGTCTTGCTCGTTCATTTGGCTTTCGTCTCCGTAACGGTTAGAGTGAAAGTCGGTTTGGGGGTCGGCGGGGTGATCTCCGCCCACCACTGCGTCCGCTCCGGGAGTGGAACGGGCGTACTGGTCGAAGGAAACTCCACCCGCCAGACGGTCGGGGCGGGCGTGTGCCGCACCTCGCCGGTCAGCGCTTCGCTGGCCAGCAGCAGGACGGCCGCCAGAAAGACGAAAATCAGCAGCGGTACGATGACCTGTTTCACAGCGTAATCCTCCCCAACTTGTGCGCAATTTCCTCATCGGTCGGTTCGGGAACGTCCAGAATCAGCGGGCGGAAAAGAACCGGCAGCTGCTGTTCGCGGCTGTGGGCATACGGGAAGCGCCCGATGACCATGCCGATATGCTCGTCCGCCAGGAAACGCCGCCAGGGTTCGTCCACGAAGCCCTTTTCACTGCGCGCCAGCGCCGAAAGCACGATGTCTTTGTCCTTCGGGCTTTTGAGAAAGCCCACCACCAGGTTGTTGCAGGACGAGATAATGCCCTGCGGAATCAGGCTCGGCGACTGCGTCACCACCCCAAAGAAGGCCCCGTACTTTCTTGAATCGCGGAACATGTTGCTGTACTGCTCGCCCACGGTCGGGGCGCTGCGCCCCTCGCTGCTGTCGCTGCCGCCTTCCAGACCGGTGAAGATGATGTTGGCTTCTTCGAAGACCATGAACAAATCCGCTTCGCCGCGGTTGATCTGCCGTTCGCGGCGGGCAACCATGTCGGAGTAGATCAGCCAGCCTGCCCAGCCCAAGAGCCAGGCCTTGGCGAAGTTGTCCAGGAACTTGCCGCCTTCCAGCACCACCACGCCGTTCGGTCGGCCGAGGTCTTCCACCGGCACGGTGTCGCTGCCCGGCTGGAACTGCGCCGCCGGTGCGCCGCGCACCAGGCTCTTCAACCGCCACAGGATACCTTCCAGCACGCCCCTGCCGACCTGATCGCGCGGGTTGAGCAGGTCGTACTCCGACTCGATTTCCCCATACAGGTCGCCCAGTCCGACCGCCTTGCTGCGCTCCACCGCCAGCCGCTGGCGGTCGTCCGGGTGCAGGTTGCCCAGCGGGGTGTCTGCGGTCAGTCCCAGGCGGGCGGCTTCGTCCGCCTGCACCCTGCCCCACTGCGGATCGGCGCGCACCTGCGGGTCGTCCACCATCACGCCGTGCCGCACATACAGCCGCCGCAGGGCGTCCAGCAGGCGGTGCTGCTGCTGTTTCTGTCCGAGCTGCGCCACGCTGCCGAAGATGTCCGCAAAGGCTTTCAGTTGGGTTTCCGGGTTGATGTAGGTGCCGATCTGTAACGGGTTCCAGCGCAAGGGCCTCACCCCGTCCGGGCGCAGCTGCCGGATGTCCACCCGTCCGTCCAGACCGGGGGCATTCAGCAGACTGCGCCAGGCAAAGCCGAAGTCCAGCACCACTACCCGCATGTTCCAGTGCCGGGAGACCTCGTAGGCCATGCGCATCGCGGATACCGATTTGCCCCAGCCGGTATCTCCGGCGAACATGGTGTGCATCAGGCGGGACTTGTCCAGCCGCACGGCGGCGGTGGTCAGGTCGGCGGTGTTGGGGCTGTACTGGTGTCCCAGCACCACTTCCCCGCTCATGCGCGGGTAGAAGCCCATGCCTTCGGGTATGGGGGCAATCACTTTGAGCGTGCCTTCCTGCAGCAGGGACGGCGCGACATACGCCGCCACCTTGTCGGCAGGCAGCAGGGAAGCGTAGCGCCAGAACAGCCAGCCGTCGAAGGGGTCGTTGGGGTCGTTGGTGCGCGCCTTGAACGGCACGAAGGCGCGCGCCGCTTCCATGACCGCTTCCCGCTCCGCTTCGGGCGGTTCGGCGGTCAGTACCGGGGTGGGTGCGCCTTCGCCGTAGAACGCCTCCGGCACGAGCGAAGCGGCTGCCACGGCGGCCCGTTCCGAGTCGGTCAGCAGGTAGGCGCTGGTGACGAAACCGCCGGAGTGGGTGGCGGTGTTGAGCAGCCCCTCGAAACCACGCAGGATTTCCGTCAGCCGTTCGGCGACATCGTCCTCCACCTGCCAGGTGCGGTTGATGTTGACTGCCGGGGCCAGTCCGTAGGTCAGCCCGGCTCCGGCGGTCTGTGCGCCGATGGTCGAGCGGGTCTGTCCGAAGGCGTCCGATTCGCCGTAGCCCCGCCCGTAGCCCTGACTGGTGGTGTGGGCTTTGCCGGTGGTGTCCGTTTCGCTGTACATGCTGGTCACCACCCGGCTGGTGGACTTTGACCAGCCGCTGCTCTCCACCACGCCCTCGCTCGTCCCGCTGCCAACCGTCTGCCCCGTGCCGGTGGTCTGCCCCGTGCCGGTCGTCCAGCTTTCGCCGCTGGTGTTGGCCGTCCCGTGCATCTCGCTGCTGGACTGGAAACTGCCCCAGTTCGAGGAGACCGCTTCGCCCTGCGTCAGGTTCCACGACTCGGTCACCCCGTGGCTGCCGCCGATGTCGAAATTGACGCTGCCGACTGCGGGAACGCCGAAACTTGCCCCGCCACCCGCATTGTTGCTCTGGCTCAATGACGCTCCGTGGCCCAAAGACCAGCTGCTGCTTGCGCTGCCGCCGCTGCTTGAGCCGCTGGACGTACCCCAGGCGCTCGATTCGGTGGTGGACTGCATCCGGCTGTGGCTCTCCATCGTGCTTTGCGACTGCATCGTGCTTTGCGACTGCATTTGACTCGTCCCCTGCATCACGCTGCGGCTGCCCGATTCGCTCTCCGCTTCGCCAATGCTGACGGATGACCCGCGGCTGACCGAGTGCGCACTCGATTCGGTATCCGCCTCGCCCCAGTTCTGGTTCCACGATTCGGCCTGGCTGTGGGCGCGGCTGTCTGCCCGCCCGCCTGCACCCGAATAGCCGTGCGCCAGGGCGTTGAAGATGGGAATACCCACCGAAAAGCCGATGGACTTGCTGCCCTTGCGCCGTGAGGCGTAGTTCGAGGCAATCCGCGCCATCTGCTCCAAATCCCGCACCAGTTCGTGACGGGGGACATGGTCGCTGACCACCTGAAAGACGAAATTCTCGCGCAGTTTCGCCAGACCGCGAAACAGGATTTCGTTCTGCTCGATGGCCAGGTCGTCCGCTTCTTCGGGCAGCGCCCCGTCCCGTCCGGTACCCCGCCGTTTGACGCGCGGGTCGGGATGTCCCAGCAGTGCCAGCGGTTTGCGGGCACTGCTCAAAAACTCCACATACCAGCGGATGATGTCCAGTTCCGGCGGGCGCAGCTGCGATTGGGAAAAGCCCGCCAGGGTTGCTTCCACCGCCGCGGCGTCCCGTTCGGCTCTGGAAATACCCGCCGCAAGCGAATCGGCGGACACGGCCGCACCGTACAGCTGCACGATACCGATGTGTTCGGGCTGGAAGATACCCAGCGCCGAATAGACGAAATTGACCCCGGCGTTGTACAGCCCGGTAATCGCCGCCCACTGCTTGCCGAGTATGCCCTCACCTGCCTGGCGTTTGTTCTGCGGGTCGTCCGTGATGGCTTTCAGTTCGCGCAGGACGGCAACGCGGTAGTACCGCCGTCCATCGTCTTCCACCAGACACCAGGCGGCGTGCAGTGCGCCGTTTCGGCTCTCGATACCGTTGTCCAGGATACGCAGCATGACCTACCTCCGCTCCCTTGCCCGTTCGATGACACTTGCCGGGGCTGCGCCGGTCGGGGCGTGCGCCAGCAGGTTCTTGATGAGCAGCCCGGCCTGGGCTACCGGCATCCCCCACAGCGCAAAGCCCGCCAGCACCGCCAGGTAGTTCACCCCGGCGGTCAGGTTGTCTGCCGCTTGTTCGTCCAGCGCCCAGAACAGCACCCGCGCGCCCAGCCCCACCAGGGCGTACAGGATCAGGTTCTGGATGGTTTCCCAGGCCGATTCGTCCGGGCGGTAGTTGTCCACCCGCACCACGAAACTGCCCACCAGAGCCAGCCCTGCCGTCAGGTACGGGGCGGGCTGCGGCGCAAACAGCACGGCGGCCAGCGCCAGCCCACCGGCGGGGATGAGCACCTGCCGCATCCGCCTGGCCTGCGCTTCCTGCAAGCGCTGCCCCAAGAGCAGGTACAGCCACACCAGCAGCGGGATGAGCAGTACCAGCGCAAGGTTGTCCAGCGCCAGCCAGACCAGCGCCAGCAGGCCGTTCAGCAGCCACACGAAAGGCAGGGTCAGGGTTTCGAGATTCACGTTCCACCCCTTACTTGATGATGGTGGTCATCATCAGGTAGGCATCGAATTCGCCTGCCGGTATCTGGAACGAACGGGACTGGGATACCGGCGTGCCGCTGGTTATGCCCGACAGGCTCATGGTGTAAAAGCCCGGGTCGCGTATCTGCACCTTTTCCTGTACCAGCGTCCAGCGGAAGGTGTTGGACGCATCGCAGCCCTGGCTGGTCGCAAAGCGCCAGTTCCAGTCGGGGCGGATCAGGGCTGCCCCCGGATACCACTGCGCCAGGTCGTTCAAAATCCAGTCGCGGCTGGACTTCTTCAGGCTGGCAGACGCCAGCACCCGCGCCTGCTCGCAGAAGGTACGTTCGTGCAGGACGCAGTACTCGACTTCTTCCTCCTGCTCGATGTAGCGGTTGGGGGCTTTGCAGTTTTGCTCGATGGGCGGCGGGAGTTCCACGATACTCCCGCTGGGGGAAACGCAGTGTTTGTTGATTTCCTTGCGTTCTTCCAGCGTGTAGTAGCGGTAGATGGTCGGTTCGATGGTCAGGCTGAATTGCAAATCCACCCCGCGCTTTTCCGGGTCCTGCCCGGTCACCAGGGCGTAGTTGGGAGCGGTCTTGCTGGCGGCTGCGCTGATTTTGCCCTGCGTCACGCTCGGCGCACCGCATTTCTGCACCACCCGATCCGGGGTTGGGCGGCTGCCCGGCGGGACACCGTCTGGACACAGTGCAGGCGGGCAATTGCCGCGCCGTTTCAGTTCGTCTATCAAGGCCTGCGGGCAGCCGGTCGGCGAGTTCTGGCAGGAGCCGTACAGCAGCATCATCATATAGACACTGCGGTCTTGTTGAATTGCCTTGCGCGCAATGTCAAACAGACGAATCGTGTCGGCGCTCAAAAAAGACCAGACATTTTCGCCCCGAATGGCAGCATCGGCAAACTGTTCTGCCTTCTCAAAGCCGAATGCCGCAAAGAGATTCGCCAAAAACGATTTCTGGTCGTTGAATTGACCTGCTGCCGCAAAACCAAGTGACTTACCGATGTACCCCTGAGAGTCAAACAGCCCCGATTCTTTGGGGTTCATCGCCATAAACAAAAGCGTTGTAGTGGACGGCAGCAGCACCGTTTCCCCGCTCGGCAGGGCGTACATGTGGTAGGCGGCTGCCCCGTCATAAAGCCAGTCCGGCACCCAGCCGGGAACGTCCGGCATCCAGTCCGCCGGTACTTTCTGCTGACCCAAATCCACCACGCCGGGCTTGAGGTTTCCGTTCTCATCGAAGAAGTCCCCCCAACCGGCCTGTACCGGTTGGACGGACACGGACAGCAGAACGAACAGAATCAGCGTGTAGACGATTCGCTTCATGGTTCACTCTCCAATGCCTGCAACTCCTGGTCGAAAAGAAAATGGTCGAATTTCCACTCGTCCCCTTCCCGCACCACCAGCACGGGGGTTACTCCGCCCTGCTCCTCGCCGGTGTTCAGGTTGCGGGTCGTACCGCTCACCTTCCACACCTGCCGGTCGCCCTTGTCCAGGTACAGTTCTGCCGACTGCACCTGGTACTCGCTGCGGATTTTCCGCTCGACCACCCTGTCCCAGTTCATGAACAGTTCGGCAAAGGCGCAGCCGTTTTCGGTGGAAACGGCGCACACCGATTCCAGCCAGGCATCGTAGCCGGTGGTCACGTCCACGCTGAACAGCGCGGTCAGCCCGGCGGCGGCGGCATCCCGTCCGTCCGGTAGCGGTGTGGGTTCGGTTTCTGCCTGGACATTCCCGCCCAGGAGCGGCAGGGCGAAACGCACGGCGGCAATCACGGCAAAGACCGCCAGCAGGACGAAAAGGATTTTTTTGATGGTTGACAGTTTGATTTCCAAAGTACACCTCCGTTTATTAACGCAAAACGGCTCTCCCTGACTGGGGAGAGCCGCTTAAATACAAACAGCGTTCTCACGTTTCGGGCTTCTCGTGCCCTCGGAGCCGCATGCCCCGTTCCTCGCCGATTATTCTAGCAAATTTGTTTTCGGTACGCAAATGGTATGTTTTGCACCTTGCAAAACTGCAAAGTCACGGGCCTGCCGATACCGGACGCTGCGGGGGCGGCAGTTTGCAAATGGCCTGATAATCCACCCAATACCACCACGACTCGTTCTCGATCTGCCACCACCAGGTGTCTAAAAAGCTCAGGTCGTCTGGGGCGATTTGTCCCTTTGCGCCCCGAATCCACGACTCGGCTTCTTCCGTATTACACAACTGTCAATCCCCTACACAAACCTCTGCCTGGAAGCCTCGTTCGGCCACTCCCAGCGTTCCAGCCACAGGTCGCTGTACGGGTTTTTCGCCAGCGTGGTCAGTTCGGTGGCCATCCCCCGCCAGCGCGGTTTGAGATAGCGCACAATGCCCTGCATCCGTTTGGGGGTCAGGGTACACACCGCCACCCGCCCCTGAAAGTGGTACTGGTTGTACCACTTGCGCACCCAGGTGTTGTCGGCCCCGTCCCGGCGTTTGCGGGGATTGCGCAGCACCTCGACCTCGACATACACCCGCTCGCCGTCCTTCTCGACCAGCACATCCGGCTCGACCAGCGGGTTGTCCACCTTCGGGCAGACCTGCACCTGCCAGCCGCGTCTGCGCGCCTGGAAGGCAAACAGCAGGACGGCAAAGGCGTGCTGGCGGTGTACTTCGGCGTTGTGGTGCTCTGCAAGAATGTCCCACTCCGACTTGCGGACGGCGCTGCCCAATTCAAACGCAAAGACAAATCCCTTGTCCGTCAGGCGCAGTACGGCGTATTTGGTCTGACCGCTGCCGAAAAAGATACGCTCCACAAAACCCTCTTCTACCAATGCGTCAAACAGCCGCTTTGCCGATCCGCCGTATATTCCAAGCCGCTGCTCGACTTCCACCTGCAAACACACCCCTTCAGCAAGGATTTGGACGGCGGTTTGCATGCGCTCCCAGAGTTCAATTCGTATCGCTCGCACCCGTGTCATGACGCACCTTCGGCATAATTTTACAAAATCTTATGCGTACCATTCATGTGCAACCCCCCTATGCTTTTTGTACAGAATATCCCGCATAAGATTTCGCCGCTGCCCCGCCTCATCCCGCCGAAAAAACGGCTTTTTCCACCCCACCGCACCCTCACGGCAGTCATGCCAGTACCGCATCTACAACCGCCTTTGCCAACACAACCGGTACCGCATTACCCAGCAGCCGCCAGGCAGCCGCCGGGCGCTGCCGGTATAAGTCGTGCAGAGGATGGTCGTCCAAAAAACCCTGCGCCCGTGCCGCTTCCAGAAATGTCGGAAAGCGCAGGCAGCCGGGTTCGGTCATCACAAAAGCCGTCCAGCGCTGACTGTACGGACGGGTTGCCACTGTCGGGAGTACACCGTCCAGCGTCACCACCGGCACCGCGTACCGCTTGCGTATGGCATAACGCAGGTGATTGACCTGTACCGGCTCGGCTCCCCGTCCATCCGCAATCTCCGCAAAGGTTTTACCACCCGGTCCGGCCGGTACCGGTACGGGGCTTGCCCCTGCCGCGACAAACACATGTCCCCGTTTCTGCGGCAGCCAGTTCTCGGCGTTCAGGCGCAGGATGGTGACATGCGGATACAACGCCTGCAACCCTTCCACCAGGGGGACAAGCATCTCATCCGGCAGTCCGTCCACATTCTCAACCACCACCCAGTGCGGATTGAGCGCCTTCGCCCAGCGGAGCGGCTCAAGCAGCAGCTGCCCTTCGGGAGTGTCAAAACCCCACGGCAAACCCCGATTTCGTCTGCCCTCACTCCACGGCTGACAGGGCGGAGACGCCCAGAGCAAATCAGGAGACCGGCTTATGACACCGCTCGGCTCCAGTTTTGTCACATCACCCTGCACGACTTCTCCCACCACCTGGCTGTAAATCGCCAGGGCTTCCGTGTCCAGGTCAACCCCGACTACATCCTGCACCCCCGCCTGACGCATTGCCAGACCTGCGCCGCCGCAGCCGCAAAACAAATCCAGCGCTTTCATGTCATCACGGCTCGTACTTGCGGATTTCGGCATCGAACAGCAGGTACAGCAGGATTTGCAGGTCGAGGTAGAGCAGAAAGCCGGGGTCATCGTCCACCTCCGTCCCCGGCGGCAGCAGTTCGGCGGCAAACGATTCGCTCGTCTCACTGCGCAGGTAGAGGATGTCGCTCACCTCCCACCCGCACACGCTTTCGTTGACCTCCCCCTTGCGTCCGCTGGCGGCGTCCACCGCTGCCCGAATGGGCAGCAGAAAGCCGCCGTCCAGAATCACGGCGGGCAGGTCGTATTCCCCCTCCCCGCGCAGGATGACATCCCGCACCGTGCGCCCGCCGGCGTTTTCGTTCAGCCAGTCCAGCAGGCAGACCGGTTCGGCGTCTGCGGTGACCTTCATCACCACGCAGCCGTGTTCTGCGCAGCGGTCAAAGCTGTTCAGGTCGAAATCGTGCTTGCTGAAGGCAAAACTCATCATGATTGCTCACCTCGTTCCTGTTTCTGTTTGAGAATTTCGTCCCAGTAGGCCAGGTACTCGCGGCGGATTTGCAGCGCCCGGCGGCAGTTCCTGACCAGCGCGTACACCTTTGCCCTGCCCGGGAATCGGCCGTAGGCAGCCTCGCCGATCCGCTCCACCCAGCCCGGCTCACGCTGTTCGGCCTGTTCCACCACCCAAGCGGTCGGGTCGGCAATCCCGCTTTCCAGGTACATCCGCCACCACCAGGCCGCGCTCTCGAATTCGCGCTGTAACTCCCACGGGCGCAGGTCGAGCGCCACATAGCGCACCTCCCAGGCTTCCACGTTGTGCGGCTGGACGGGCAGGTGCGGCAGCAGCATCCCCCAGCGAATGCGTCCGTTGTGCACCCAGCCGCTGCGGACTGCCGTCAGGATCAGCCGTTTGAGCGTCTCCGGCGGCAGCACCTTCTCCGCCAGGACGCGCATCCGTTCTTCCAGCCCGCTCGAATCGGGGCGGGAATGCAGTACCTGCGTGCGGGTCATGCGGATCAGTTCCAGTTCGTCTTGTTCGTTCATTCCCGCACCTCCACCCGCAAAATCTCCAAATCTTCCACGCCCGCCTCGACTTCACTGCCCCGCGGCGCAGTGCCGGGCTTCAAGCGTACCACCAGGTACACATCCCCAGCCTTCGGGGTGTAAAATCCATCGTTGGGTGGAACGCCAAGCAGCTTTGCCGTACCGCCGTGACGCACAAAGTGCGGCGTCCCCGCCGCAGCCGCAGCGGCAACATCCGCCCACCCCGCCCGTTCGATCCACAACCCGGCCGGTAGTTCCACCGGCGGCACCAGCGCATTCACAATCGCCGCAATCATCTCAACCTCCACGAAAAATTTGCATTCCAGAAAAGCGGGCGGCTACGCCCGCCGAGGCACGCTTGCGCCGGAGCGCCCCCGAACGCCGGTCGCTAGACCCAGAGCGCCGCAGGGCGTTAGCCCAAAGGCGCGGTGACGGGGCGCAAGGCGCTTTGTGCCGCACGCCCCGGTCGCTAGACCGGCCCGCCGTCCAGCTCCACATCCGCCAGCACCTCCCGCAGCCGCACCTTCCAGCCGTTGACCGCCACCTGCTCCGGCACTCCGCCCGCCTTGCGCAGCTGGCGCAGGACGCTGACCGCCTGCTCCCGCACCAGCGGCGGGACATGAAAGACCACCTCGCGGGCAACCACATGCGCCCGTTCGTCCCAAGACCACAGCCAGCCGTGCACGGTTGCCAGCAGCGGCTCTTTGTGCGCACCGGCAGCAACCGCAAACGCCAGCACTTCCAGCGCCAGTTCACTTTCGCACACCACCCGGTGGCTGCCGCCCAGCACCGTCAGGTCGGTGGTCAGGCTGGCCTGTACCGCCGGGCTTCCGCGCAGGTTGTACACCCGCTTCAGGCTCATCTGCCCGTCCAGAATCACCTGATTACAACGCTTCATGCAACCTCCTGATGTTCACGATTGGGTTTTTGCCTGTCTTTCCAGCATCACCCGCCGAAATTCCAGCCGTTCCCCGCCGAAACCCAGCAGCAGCCCTACCGCTTCGCCGCTGTACGCCCGCAGGTAACGGCGCACCTGGTCGAAATCCGCCTGCTCGAAACGCTCCGCCGCTTTGCATTCTACCAGCACCGCACACCCGTACCAGCGCACCAGCAGGTCGGGGACGACCTCGCCCACGGCATGCCCGGCATAGCGCACTTTCAGGCGCGGCTGGTACAAAACCTCGTAACCGCTCTGCCGCAGTTCGTGCAGCAGCGCACGGTGATAGACCAGCTCGCTGTGACCGCTGCCCAATGCCCGCTGTACCCGCCGGGCATGGCGGATCACTTTGTCGGAAATTTGCGCCAGCTGCTTTTCGCTCACGGCTCACCTTTCCGCCGCACGAGTTCCCGTTCCAGCGCCGCAGCCACGATCTGCCGCGCCAGATTGCGCCCGGCATCCACCGCCGCCTGCACCGCCGCGTGCAGGCCGCGCGCCAGCGGGTCGTTCTCGTCCAGCAAGGCCGCTTCCAGGTCGGCGTCCGGCAGCGCCCGCACCAGTTCGCCCACCAGTTCGCCGCCCAACTGCTCTTGCAGTCTGCGCAGGTTAGTGCTGGATGATGTCGGCATACGGCCCCTCGATGTAGCGGCGGCGGACGGCAGGGCTGTTTGGATCCAACTCCGGCGGGTATTCGCCCGCACTGCGCAGGACGGTGCGCAGCAGCGCTCCGCTCATGCCCTGCTTTCCGGCGTACCACAACCACTGACGCACCCGCTCCGGGTCTTCCCGCCAGGCTTTCTCGACCTCTGCCAGCGAACCGCGCCAGCCGAGTGATTTGAGCTCCGTTTCGATTTCCGGCGGCAAACTGTTTTTACGCAATTTTTCAGTGAAAGATTTTTCACCTGCAAAGTTTGCAGGTGAAACGTCAGATTGCTGCTGTAAACTGTTAATAGATTCAGCAGCAGTATACTGACGGTTAATTAATTCATTTAAGGCAGTGAAAGATTTTTCAGGTGAAAAGTTTGCAGGGGGTGCAAAGTTTGCAGGTGAAAGCGAAGAACCAATGGACGAAAGTCTTTCGCTTCTGGCGATTTCCTCCGCGGTCATCCCAACAATCACCTGGTAAATCGAGGTTTCGGAAGTTTTACCACCCCGCCCGCGGGTGATGATCCGAATTTCCGCGCTCTCTTCCAGTTTGCGCAGCAAATAATACACATTGCGCTCACCCGAGCGGATTTTGCGTGCTATCGTTGCGTGACTGGGAAAACAGTATCCCCAATCGTCTGCCCAATCCGCCAACGCCAGCAGCAGCAAGAGGGTCGAGCCGCCGTGCTGACTGTGCTCCCAAACTCTTGACATGACTTTGATACTCATCCCTCACCTCACTCCCAATCAATGCCCGCCCGAATAGACAGCAGGTTTCCGCGGCGGATGATTTCACCCTGCTGCTCCAGCCGTCCCAAAATCTCCCGCAGCTCGTCAACGCTGATCCGGCACTTTTCCGCAAGGCGCTTTTCGTCCAGTTTCACAATCCCAGGCCCGACTGACTCATGCGCCAGAATCATCAGCAGCAGACGGTCGCTGCCTTCCGCACGGCTGTATTTCTGAACGACACCAACCCAACTTGCACCCATTTTTTCACCTCCTCGAACTGGATTTCAATGATTTTAGAAACAATCGAAATTAGCCTCTAAAACGGCTTGTTTTTGCAGGGGGATACGGACATAGCCACCCCCTTCAAAAAGACGCCTTGTAGGGCGTTTGAATGTGGGTAAGGGGTGTCCCTTTATAAAATAAGGGCTGTCCCTTTGGGACGTCCCTGATTTTTTATAGGGCTGTCCCTTTGGGACGTCCCTAAAAAATATAAGGGCTGTCCCTAAAACAATCTTTTTACCAGGATTTTTCGTTTTTTCTCGAATCAATTTTTCCTATCCTTTCTGTGTCCATCGGATGAGCCAGAATATAGTCATATCTCGGCGATTCTGAAGGGTGTTTATAGCCCCAAAAACTAATTTCTTTTTTCTCGTAACGCTCCACCGCTTCAAACAAGAGGAAGGTGATCACCTGCGAAACGGTAACTTTTTCTAAAAGTGCAATAGACTTAATTCTTTCTTTTAGTTGTTTTGGCAGGTCAACAGTCATCTTGTTGGGCTTGCGTATTTCTGCTTTCTCTTTCTCTTTGCGCTTTTTTTCTTCCGCTTTCTCCCGCAAGCGGATAACAGCCGCCCGTTCCTCTCGACTCAGACGCTGTTCATCGAAACGGCGCTGCCCGGCCGAGAGAATCTCCGCCACCTGTTCATCTGCCGGGGGAATCGGCTGGATTGCCGGACGATACTCACCTTTCTCTT
>Ga0308395_1001345_pt1 | contig 16188 bp, 14 predicted proteins | sample Hotspr20SampleP4_FD_202097 | JGI IMG/M metagenome (GOLD analysis project Ga0308395, IMG submission 202097) | Hot spring phototrophic mat microbial communities from Mushroom Spring, Yellowstone National Park, Wyoming, United States - 20050930_P4 ...
CATATTTGCACGGGGAATTTCATTCTGTTTGCAATCTGTTAACTTTCTGTTATAATCCCTGCTGGGAGGTGAAGGATGACAAATAAAGTGGTCGGGCTTCGGTTGTCAGATGCAACGGTGCGGTATGCGGATGCCCTGGCGTCCCACTTCGGGGTATCCAGGAGTGCAATTGTTTCCCTGGCGGTGGCCCTTCTGTGGGAGCGGCTGGGCTGGCAAGTCGTGGCGGGTGGCCCGGATGACGTCCCCGCTGGTGGCCCGGGCGAGGTCCGGGGGGCGTCCTGGGAGCAGGAGTTGGAGTCGTTGCTGGAAGCGGTGGAGCCCCGTCCGCTGACGGAGCGGGAGACCCAGACGCTTTCGCTGTTCCAGCAAGCGAGAGAGGCCCAGGACCGGGCGGACCAGGAAGCGGAGGAGGTCCAGGCGCTTCTGCGGGAGCGGGGCAAGCAGGACAGGAAGAAGAAAAAGAAGCGGAAGCGGTAAGTCCTTGTTGCCCTGGTGTTGTTAAAGGGCCATTGCGCCCAACATGGGATTAGGTTGACGGTCGCAGTGTAACGGCTTATATCTGGCAACCGTCCATCTAAACAGCAAGTTTCCAGCAAGTGCCCGAAATAGTGCAAAAATGTGACGTCATCCGCCTAAACAGCAAAATTCTGGCAATACCATCATCTTCTCTCGCAGACCTGCGCCAATGCCGCGACTCCCCACCATCCGCACCTCGGGCACGCTCGGGTCGGTGGAATAATCGGGTGGTCCAGATGTGAAGGCATCAGATAGAAGCCCAGAGCTGCTGTATCCGGGCACGCACCTGTGCCCAATCACCGGGTGGTAATGCTCCCAACCTGCGTTCTACCAGTCGCTTTCCAGCGTCGCTACTTTGTGCACCCGCACCACAGACAGGAGCAATAAACCTGCTTTTTGCCAATCCGCAAGTTCAACATCAAAAGGTGTTTGGGCTGCTTGACTGGTCACCCGGGCAACGATGATGTCCTCATCCCCCGTATCCAGAACGACCAATGCGGGACGCCGTTTTGCCCCTGCCGTATCAGCAAGGGGGAACAACAACAGGACAATTTCCCCCGAGCGATATTCTTTCACCCCTGAGTCCACTGCAAAAACTCATCGCAGAGAACGCGGAGAGCGCAGAGATTTTCTTTAATAAATATTGCTCTGCGTACTCTGCGGTCTCTGCGATAAAGAACCCTTTTTGCAGTGGAGTCACCCCTCAAACCCTGTCGTAAATGGCATCGGCCTCGCTGTAACCGGCGAAGAATTGTTCTGCCGTCAGGCGCGACCAGGCGGCCCGTTCCTCCGCATCGGTGGGTTCGCTGACCAGCAGGATGACCCGAACAACCTGATCTACCGGCAGGATTGCCGAAAGGGTGTCCGGCAATACGAGTCTCCCATCTGGGGTTACCCTGACCGAAAATTCGTATGCTTTCATCTTGCTCTTAAGGCCACCTTCGGGGTGCAACTCAGGAGCGGGCGGCGGGAATCGAACCCGCAACAGCAGCTTGGAAGGCTGCGGCAATACCATTTTGCAACGCCCGCGTACAGACGCCACTCCGCTGCGCTTCGTGGCTGGCTACCACCAGTCGGGGCGGCCGGACTTGAACCGGCGACCCCTGCGTCCCAAACGCAGTGCGCTTCCGTCTGCGCCACGCCCCGGCTCCACTATAAGTATACCGCTTTTTCCCCATGCCGTCAAGGTTACGGCGCATCCCAGAATTGTAGGGCAACTGCGAGCAGTTGCTCTACAATCACGGTGCCCAGGAGAGGCGCTGGTTCTGCCAGTTGGGCATCTCCGCCCCCAGAGTGACCAGCGGCCGGAGATTCCCCCCGTCCGGCGACATCAGGTAGATGCCCCACGTGTTGTCCCGATAAGAAAGGAAGGCAATGGTGGAACCGTCCGGCGACCAGGCCGGCAATCCCTCAATGGCAGGGGTGCTGAGCAACACCTGAACGCCCCCGCCGACCCCCAGCAGATACAGGTCCCAGTTGCCCGTGTGGTCGGACATGTAGAGCAACTGGCCACCGCCCGGCGCCCAGTGCAGCCCCACATCGTTGGCGCTTCCCGTCAGGCGGACCGGGGGCTGGGTGTCGTCGGGGTTGTCCACGTAGATGCCGCAGGCGGAGCCGTCGGCCTCGCAGCCGGTCCAGGCCAGCAGGCCCGTCGGCCCCCAGGAGGGCCCCCAGCCCGGCGCCACCACCGTCGGCGTCCCGGTGCCGTCGGTGCGGGCGATGTAGACGTGCCAGACGCCGGCTCCGTCGGGCGCGGCGTAGGCGTACCGGCCCCCGTCGGGGGAGAGGGTGGGCCAGGCGGCATCGGCGCCCGCCCGCAGCAGGACCCGGGAGCCGTCCGGCTGGAGCAGCGCGATGCCCGGCGCCAGCCGGTCCCGGTAGATCAACTGTCCCCCGCCCCACCGCCAGCAGGGCTGGTCGGCCCCCTGCGCCACCCGGCTCAGGTAGCCATTGGCCCCGTCGGAGACCAGGGTGTAGATGTCGTAGAGGCCCGTCTCGGCGTTGTAGGCGGCGTAGGCCAGTCGCCCGCTGGTGAACCCCGGCACGGTGACGGCTCCCGGCAGGGTGCCGGTGACCGGCGCGATGGGGGTGGGGGTGGCCACCGCGCAGACCTGAGCGGCCTCGTCCCGCTTCGCCACCAGCGCGTCGCTGTTCATCAGCCGCAGGGCCTGGGCGTACTGCTCGGCCGCCGGACACATCTCCCCCCGCCCGGCCCACAGGTCGCCGTAGGCCACGCGGGCCTGATAGAGCCGCTGGAAAACGTCCCGGTAGTTCGGCGCCAGCGCGTAGAGGGCCTCCAACTGCTGGATGCAGGTCTCCCAGTCCACCCCCCAGTAGCCCAGGGCCTTCAGGTAGCGGCGGGCCAGTTCCAATTCCCGCAGCGCGTCGGCGTCCAGCGGCCGAATCTGCCGGGCCTGGTCCAGGTAGAAAATCCCCTCCTCCAGCGAGTCCCCGGCCAGGGACGCCATACCGGCCCGGTAGAGGCTGGTGAAGAGCATCTCCTCCACCGCTTCCGGCTCGTACTCCGGGTCAAAGACGCGCAGTTGGTTCAGGAGACGGGCGGCCGTCGGCCAGTCTTCCTGATCGTAGGCCGCTTTGGCCTGGGTGAAGAGTTCACGGGCGACTTCCTCCGTCGCCTGGGAGGTGGGGGTGGGACGGGTGGCCAGACGGGCGCGCGCTTCAGCCAGGCCCTGTTTGGCCAGAGGGTGGTCGGGGACCAGTTGCAGGGCGTACTCAAACTCCGCGATGGCCAGTTCGTACTCTCCGGCGTCCAGCCGGGCCAGCCCCTGGCGGTAGTGTTCGTCGGCCAGGGCGGCCCGCCGTTCCAGGCGGGCCTGCTGTCCGGCCTGCATCCCCAGGTAGCCCGAAGCGGCCAGCGCGACGGTCAGCAGGCACAGGAAGACCACCAGTGCCAGCAGGACCACCCGGACCCGTTGCCAGAGGGTGGGGCGGGCCGGGGTAGTTTCCGCCTCCTCCGCGCCGAGGATGAGGGGGATCGTGTCTTCCTGGGCAGACGCCCAGGGCAGGGCGCGCGCCGGCCGCAGGCGGCGGGCGCGGCGGCCTTTCATCGGCTGCGTCTCCTCCACGTGCGCGCCGCAGCGGGGACACAGGAGGAGCGGTTCGGGAACGTCGTATCCGCATTCCGGGCAACGCATGGTTCTTGCGGGGATTATAACCGATTTTGGGTTCTTGTCCAGTTTAGGAGAAGAAACTGGCCGCCAGTGCGAGCAGCAGTTGGCCGCTGTAGTACAGCGCCAGACTCCAGTGGTGGTACTTCCAGGGCCGCCAGAAGCGGTTCGCTGCCAGAATGACGTCCGAGAGGTAAAATAACAGCGCGCCCGCCGCGATCATCGCCGCCGCCCCGGTAGTGAAGAGGGGACTGGCGAGGGTGGAGAGCGCGCGGTGGACCATGACCGAGATGACCAGCATATACCCGATGACCGGCCCCTTCAGCGGCCCCAGGCCGGCCCGAATGAGTCGGTAGAACCCCACGCCGGCCGCCAGCAGCAGAAGGGCCGAAAGGACGTCCCAGGGAGAAAAGCGCCCCAGCGTCGTGAAGACGACAGTGTAGGCGATGTGCGCGAGCAGGAAGAGCACCAGTCCCACCAGAAACGCTTTTGGCCGTTCCGGAAACATCAGCGCGACGTCGCCGCCCAGGGAGAAGAACAACCCCACCGTCACCCCGGCGGTGTAGAGCGGATTTCGCGTCGGTTCCAGGAGGGAGAGCATCGCCACGGCGATCACGATCAGCGTGGATAGGGGCTTGGCGATGTAGACCTGCCTCTGCCGCCCCCGGAACTCCGCCCAGATCAGCCAGAGCACGGTGGCGATGAGGACCGGTATCGGGTAGAGCGCGATCTTCATTGCCTTCCTCCGTTCACACCTGTCCGCTGACGGGCTCCCGCACCACCGCCAGCATCTGGTCGTGGATGAGGCCGTTGGAGGCGACGATGGTGGCACCGGAGAGAGGGGTGGAGACGCCGTCAAACGCGGTGACGCGCCCACCCGCCTCCCGCACCAGCAGGATGCCCGCGGCCACGTCCCAGGGCGCCAGCCGGATTTCCCAGAAGCCGTCAAACCGTCCGCAGGCCACGTACGCCAGGTCCAGCGTGGCCGCCCCTGCCCGCCGGACCCCCAGCGCGCGCCGCACAAACCGCGCCATGCGCTCGGTGTTGTTGTCCGGGGCGGTCCGCCGGTCGTAGGGGAAGCCGGTGGCCAGGAACGCGTCCTCCAGGCGGGAGACGGCGGAGACGCGGATGGGTTCCCCGTTCAGCGTGGCCCCGCCGCCCGCCACTGCCGCGAAGGTCTCGTCCCGCAGCGGGTCGTAGATGACCCCGACGACGGGCTCACCCTCCACCACCAGGGCCAGCGAGATGCCCACGTGCGGGAAGCCGTGGGCAAAGTTGTTGGTCCCGTCCAGCGGGTCTATCAGCCAGATGGGCGGGCCGGGGGCCTGCCAGGCGTCCCCGCCGCCCTCTTCGGCCAGGATGCGGTGGTCGGGGAAGGCAGCGCGCAGGCGCCCCACAATGTGCCGCTCCACCGCGATGTCCGTCTCGGTGACGGGGTTGACGTCCCCCTTGAAGTTGATGGCCGAAAGGGACGTGCGCGGGAACGCCCGCCGGACCATTTCTCCGGCCTCGTGAGCAATATTAATCGCAATCTGAAGTGTTTCTGCCATATGCCTCTGTCAGTCGTCGGGCAAACTCTGTGGGGTCTATGATCTGAATCCCTTCGTATTCTCCGAGCCGTAAAAGGTGCATATCCCGACTCACAATGTAGTCAGCATCTCCTTCCACTGCACAGGAGATGACGGCATCATCGTCCGGGTCCGGGGTGATCCCGGATAACGCCAGGTATCCCGGCGTCATAAGGGCGTCTTTCTCTAACGCTTCCAAGAGAGCAGTGGCGGCCTCCGTCCTGATACGTTCCCGAAGAACGGGCTTTGCCAGCGTGCGCCGCACCTCATCTACCAGCGCTGGTGAGGTCAACAGTTCAAAGTCGCCTTTCTGCCACCCGTCCAGAATGCGGGAAATAGAGGGGCCTTTCGTCAGCAGAAAAGCGATCAGAATATTGGTTTCCAGGACCACCCTCATCTTATTCGGCCCCTTCCAGTAACTGGAATGCCTCCTCTTCGCTCAGATGATGCTCCTCGGCTGAGGCGCGAATGGCCTCAAAGCGGCGCCTGCGCTGATCAGCCTCCCACTGCCGCTGCAACCCGATCAGGCGGTTGTACTCCTCAATGCCGATAATGGCGGCGATAGGTTTGCCCCGCCTCTCCACCAGCACGTGGTCGCCGCGATAGTGAATGCGGGCCAGAATCTCCCCAATCTGGCCGCGAATCTCGCTGGCACGAATCCGTAAGACTGTCATCGTCCCTCCCCTGCGGATGCGAATTGGTACAATTCAACCAATTGGTATTATACACCGGTTCTCATAACGGTCAATCCTCAGCGTCGGGCGGAAGAACTCCGTACTTCGTACTCCCTACTCCGTACTCCGTAGAGATCGTACTCCAGCGCTCCCGTGATCCGAATCGGCACCAGTTCCCCCACTGGCAGTTCCTCCTCCACCAGCACCAGCCCGTCAATTTCGGGGGCGTCCCGGTAACTGCGGCCGACGCTGATGCCGTCCCCCTGTCCCTCTATGAGGACGTCCAGCGTCTGCCCCACCAGGGCGCGGTTTTTCGCCAGTGAGATTTCCTGCTGGAGTTGCATCAGGCGGCCCCGCCGTTCCTCTTTCACTTCCGGCGGGACGTCGTCGGGGAGGGCGGATGCCGGGGTGCCCGCTTCGTGGGAGTAGGTGAAGACCCCCACCCGGTCAAAAGCCATTTCCTCCACGAAATGGAGCAAGGCGGCGAATTCCTCCTCCGTCTCGCCGGGGTAGCCGACGATGAAGGTGGTGCGGATGGCGATTTCCGGCATGCGCTCCCGCAGGGATGCGAGGGTCCGCCGGACCCAGTCCATATTGGCAGGGCGGCGCATGCGGCGCAGGACGGCGGGATGGGCGTGCTGCAGGGGGATGTCCAGGTACGGCAGGACCTGGGGGAGGCGGGCCATAACCTCTATCAGCCGGGGGGTGACCGCGCCGGGGAAGGCGTACATCACCCGAATCCAGGGGACCTGCGGCACCCGCTCCGCCAGTCGCTCCAGAAGGGTGGCCAGGCCGTCCTCCAGACCCAGGTCGCGGCCGTAGGCGGTGGTGTCCTGGGCGATGAGGATGAGTTCTCGGACGCCCCGCGCGGCCGCCAGCGCCGCGTCCTCCAGGACCCGCTCCAGGGGACGGCTGACGGCGGGGCCCTTGATCAGCGGGATGGCGCAGAAGGCGCAGGGGTGGTTGCACCCGTCGGCGATTTTGATGTAGGCGGTGGCCCCCTGGATGGCGACGTGGGGGACATCCGGCGCGTCGGCGGGCGGGGCCGGGGGGACGTGCACGACGGGCCCTTCCCGGTCGGGGCGGAGAAGTCGCCGGGCCACGTCCACGGCGTCTGCCCAGCGGCGGGTGCCCAGGAGTCCGTCCACCCCCGGGACGGCCTCCAGAATGGCCTGGGGGTCCCGCTGGGGCCAGCATCCGGCGACCAGCAGGACCTGGCGGGGCCGTTTGGCGGCGGCGATCTCCCGCAGCGCGGCCAGGGACTCCTCCCGCGCCGGTTCTATGAAACAGCAGGTGTTGACGATGATCAGGTCCGCCCGGCGGGGGTTGTCGGTGGCCCGGTACCCGGCGCGCTCCAGCAGGGTCGCCATTCCCTGCGCGTCCACGGTGTTCTTGGCACAACCCAGGGAGAGGATGTAGAAGGACGCGGACGAGCGCGGATGAACGTGGATGGTGTTCTCTTTTCTATCGGTTCGCGTCATTGGGGTTATGGTTTTTTCTCACACAAAGACACAAAGACACAAAGACACAAAGACACAGAGATACGGAGATATATTTATATTTTTTTATCCTTTGTGCCTTTGTGTCTTTGTGTGATGTTTTTCTTTGTTGAGCCAGTCGGCGGCGGCGCGGGGGAGCATGGCCAGCGGGCCCCGGCGGACCGTGGGACCGGGGAGGGAATCCAGGAACAGACGGCCGTAGGAGCGGGTCAGCAGGCGGCGGTCAAAGATGGCCACGACCCCCCGGTCGGTGCGGGTGCGGATGAGCCGCCCGAACCCCTGCAGGAAACTCAGGATGGCCTCCGGGACGGCGTACTGGGTGAAGGGTTTGTCAAAGGTCTCCGAGCGAGCGGCAAAAATCGGGTCGCTGGGGACGTTGAACGGGAGTTTGGCGATGGCCAGACAACTGAGCGCCTCGCCGGGAACGTCTATCCCCTCCCAGAAACTGCGGGTGCCCAGGAGGACGGCCCGTTCGGTCGTGCGGAAGTTCTCCAGCAACTGGGTGCGGGAAAGGCCATGCCCCTGGGCGAAGACGACGATGTCGGATTGGGCCAGGGGGGCCGTGATGGCCCGGGCCGTTGCCCGCAGTTGGCTGTGCGAGGTGAAGAGCGCCAGGGCCCGCCCCCCGGTGGCCCGGAAGAGCGCCACCATTCCCTCCTCCACCGCCCGCTGGTACCCGGGCTGTCCCGGCTCCGGAATGTCCTCCACCAGGTAGACCAGGGTGGAGGAGGCGTAGTCAAAGGGGGAGTCCACGGCCAGTTCCCCGGCGTCCCAGGCGTGGAGCCGTTCCCGCAGGAAGTCAAAAGTGCCCCCCGTGCGCAGGGTGGCGGAGGTCAGGATGACCGTATCTTTTTTGTTGAAAATGTGCTCCCGCAGCAGCGGGCCCACGTGGAGCGGCGCGGCGTGGACGGAAAGGGGAATCTGCCCGGGGCCGATTTCGGCCCAGTAGATGGTCTGGGGGTCGGGCTTGCCGATGAAGCCGCTCAGCCGGTCGTGAATCTCGGTCAGCGTCCGCGCTATGCCCTGCAGTTGGGTGTAGAGGTCGTCGGTGTTCTTCAGGCCCAGGCCGGAGAGGTCCTCCAGCGCGCCGGCCAGTTTCTGCAAACCGTCGGCGACGGCCTTCAGCGGCACGCTGGCATCGTCCCAGGCGATTTCCACCTGGCTCCAGGCCGGTTGGGCCCGCTGCGCAGGGGTGATGCGCAGGGTGCGCGCGTAGGCGTTATCCCCCTCTTCCTCCCGCGCCTCGTCCATAAACTGCTCCAGTCCGTCAAAGAAGGCGTCCAGGGCGTAGATGGCCCGCATCACCGCCTGGGCGACCTGTCGGGCAAAATCTTCCACTTTCTGCAGGACGGCCCGGTCCAGGCGGGCGGCGCGGCAGCGGGAGACCACCTCACCCAGCAGGCCCGAGGGGGTCTGCGCGGCCCCCTCGCGGGGATGACCGACCTCCTCCAGGAGCCGCCGGACGGTCTTCCGGTCGGTGGTGAAGGAGAGGCCGCTGGTGGTCGCCGCTTCCAGGTGATGGGCCTCGTCCACGATGAGGTGGCGGTACTCCGGGATGGCCCGCCCCTCCACCGCGACGTCCGCCAGGAGCAGGGCATGGTTGACGATGACCAGATGGGCCGCTTCCGCCGCCTCCCGCGCGCGGTAGAAGAAACAATCCCGCCGGTGGAAGAAGCGACACCGCTCCGGGTCGCACCCGTCAAACTCCGCCGAGAGGTTCTGCCAGACCGCCCGTTCGGTGGGAGTGGGGAGGAAGAGACTGTCGCCGTCGCCGTCTATGGTGTGGGGGAGCCAGATGAGCACCCGGGCCAGGACGTCCATTTCCTCCGGGGACGAGGGGCCGACCTGCCGCAGCGCGGCCAGGCGGGCCGGGCAGAGGTAGTGGGAACGGCCCTTCAGCACGGCCGCCCGGAACTCCAGGCCCAGGACGCGCGCCAGGTCAGGGAGGTCCTTGCGGTAGAGTTGCTCCTGAAGGTTGATGGTGTTGGTGGAGATGACCACCCGTTCGGAGTTCTGGACGGCCCAGTACAGGGCGGGGATCAGGTAGGCCATAGACTTGCCGACGCCGGTGGGGGCCTCCACCAGGAGTTGGCGGTTTTCGTTGAAGGCCCGCGCGACGGCCCGGAGCATCTCCACCTGCTGGGGGCGGTGTTCGTAGTTGGGGAAGCGGCGGGCGAAGAGGCCGTCCTCTTCCAGCAGGGCCGCCAGCCCCTCCGGGTCTATGGGCGTGCGCTGAGGGGCCGGCTCCAGGGGGCCGGCCTCGGGGGCGACGGTGAAGAGGGGGGCGCTCTCCGGGCGGCCCCGTTTGGCCGCCAGTTGCGCGCCGATGGCGCCGGTGAAGACCCCCTGGGAGACCCGCCGCAGGGCCAGGCGGAAGAACTCGGTGGGGAGCCAGCCCACCCCTTCGCCCAGGCGGACCAGTTCCTCCAGAAGAGAAGGCGAGAGGGCACAGGCGCGGTCAAAGAGGGCCAGGAAGAGTTGGTGGACGGTGCGGGCATCGTCCAGCGCGCGGTGGGAGACGGGTGGGGGGAAGCCCAGCAGCCGTGCCAGTTCTCCCAGACTGTACCGTCGGGCATCGGGGGCCAGGAGGGAGGCCAGTTTGAAGGTGTCCAGGTACCGGTTGGCCTGGAGGGCGTCCCGGCGGTGCAGGAAAGAGAGGTCAAAATCCACGCTGTGTCCGACGACGGTCCGGTCGCCCACGAAGGCGGCCAGACGGGGGAGGACGGACGCCAGGCGCGGCGCGTCGGCCACGTCCTCGTTCCGGATGCCGGTGAGGACGGTGATTTCGTGGGGGATGGGGCGGCCCGGGTTGACCAGGGTGCTGAACTCGTCCAGCACCTCTTCGCCGCGAAATTTGACGGCGCCGATTTCTATGATGGTGTCGCGCGCCGGGTCGGTCCCCGTCGTTTCCAGGTCCAGGGATACGAAGACAGGGAGCATAGAGAATCCAGAAGAATCAAAGAATCAGCGATGGATTCGCTGATTCTTTGATTCTGTCGTTCGTTCAGGGCAGGTAGTCCTGCGGGTTCTGAGGGGCGCCGCCGAAGCGAATCTCAAAGTGGAGGTGGGGGCCGCTGGACCAGCCGGTGCTCCCGCAGTACCCGATGACCTGCCCCTGATAGACCGGCTGTCCGCAACCGACGGCCAGTTCGCTCAGATGGGCGTAACGGGTGGTATAACCGTTGCCGTGGGAGAGTTCCACCAGCAGGCCGTAGCCGCCGTTCCACCCGGCAATGGTGACCACGCCGTTATCGGACGCGTAGATGGGGTCGCCCTGGCGGCAGGCCAGGTCCAGCCCGATGTGGCCCGGATTGCGCCGGTCTTGGAAGAACCAGCCGGAGACGCGCCCGCTGCCGGTGGGGGAGACAAACCAGCCGTTGGCGCCCGGGCCGGTGAAGGAGACGCCCTGGCAGATGCCGGAACTTCTCCCGGCCGCGCCGACGGCGGGCTTGGGAGGCGGCGGGTTCAGGTCTATGTACTTGTCCTTCCCGCCGACGACCATGAGTTGCTGTCCCTCGGTCAGCGGCTGGCCCTCTTTCAGGTCGTTCCACTCGTTGTAGAGGGCCGACGGGTCCACCTGATATTTGGCGGCGATGGATTCCACCGTCTCCCCGGCGGCGACGGTGTGGTAGACGCCGTCCACGGGCGGGATGTAGAGGGTCAGGCCGGGCTGGATGAGCCAGGGCGCGTCCCAGACGGCTTCCCGGTTGGACCAGATGAGGGTCCAGATGGTGATGCCGAACTGGGCGGCGATGGAGGAGAGGGTATCGCCGGGCTGGACGGTGTAGGTGATGACGGCGGCGCGCGGGCGGGCCGGGATGATGGTGTGGGGCAGGGCAACGCGTGCCAGCGGGGGCATCGGCGTGGGGGCCCAGGCGCGGGCGGAGGGCGCGGTGGGCGGCGGCTGGGGCACAAACGGTTCCCCCGACGGCCCGCCCAGGGCCGGACTGGGGGGATGGACGCGCCCCACCGTCAGGATCAGAACGGCGGCCAGGAGCATGCTCAGATGGGCCGTGAGCCGTCCCAGCAGGAGGCGGCCGCGCCGCCCTTGAATTTGCTTCCACCAGGAGGGAACCCGCCCCGCACCGTCGGGTCCATCTCCGGCCAGAATGGCATTGGACGTTTCCATTGTCCCCATTATACCATTGAGGGGCGGGTAGGGCAACTCCGAATGGGGACGGGGTGCGTCCCAAAATTGTCGGGAGCCCGTTGGGCCAGGCCGTCAACGGCCTGGCTGAGGTTGCCCAGGGCGCCGGAAGCGCCCTCTCCCTTCGGTAGTCTTTCGGGAACACGGGTTGCCAGGGTGAAGAGGGGCGCTCTCGCGCCTCATCTTCGCCTGAGCCTGGCCGTTTACGGCCAGGCAGCGGCCCGGGTCGCAAAATCGGGACCCACCCGCAATATCCCAGACTCTGTCGGCGACCGAATTCTGTGGTATAATGGACCAAAGACGGCAGACGACGGACGACAGACCATCGCGTTGACCGGTGCCCCAAGAGGGCCTGCTACTATGGACCCGGTAGAGAAACTGCGGTTGTTGGGGGCGGCGACCTGCTACGAGCCGGCTGAAGAGGTGGGTGCTGCCGGACGGCCCCTGTCGGTCCCCACCGGGCTTCCTGCCGATCTCTCTGGCTGTATCCACTACGCGGCGATGCCCGGCGGTCGGCGCATCGCGCTGTTGAAAACCCTCCTCACTTCGGTCTGTGAGCGGGATTGCTTCTACTGCGCCTTCCGTGCCGGACGGGATTGCCCCCGGGCGACCTTCACCCCGGACGAACTGGCCCGCCTTTTTCTGCAACTCCACCAGCGGGGTATTGCGGAGGGGCTTTTCCTGAGTTCCTCCATCCTGGGCGGAGGGCCGCACACCCAGGACCGACTCATCGCGACGGCGGAGATCCTTCGCCACCGCTTTGGCTTTCGGGGCTACATTCATCTGAAGATTATGCCCGGTGCGGAGCGGGACCAGGTGGCTGCGGCGATGCGCCTGGCAGACCGCGTCTCGGTCAACCTGGAGGCTCCCAATGACCGCCGTCTGGCCGCCCTGGCTCCCCACAAACAGTTCACCGATGAACTCCTTCGCCGGTTGCGCTGGATAGAGGAACTCCGCCGGGAGATGCCCGGCCCCGCTCCCAGTTCCACCACCCAGTTTGTCGTCGGAGCGGCCGGAGAGAGCGATCTGGAACTGCTGCACGTGACGGCGTTCCTCTACCGCCACCTGGGGCTGGCTCGGGCCTACTTCCAGGCGTTCCGCCCCGTTCCCGGGACACCGATGGAGGACCACCCGCCCACCCCGCCGCAACGGGAACACCGTCTCTACCAGGCCTCTTTCCTGCTGCGGGATTACGGATTCAGCGTGGAGGAACTCCCCTTCCAGCCGGGCGGCAATCTGCCACTGGATACAGACCCCAAACTGGCCTGGGCACGGAAGCATCTGGCGGAGGCACCGGTAGAGGTGAATCGGGCAGATCGGGAGACTCTGCTGCGGGTGCCGGGCATCGGTTCGCAGGGCGCCGACCGTCTGATGGCCGCGCGCCGCCGGGGCTGCCTGCGGGACCTGAAGGACCTGCGCGCGCTGGGGATTGCCGCCGACCGGGCCGCGCCCTTCATCCTGCTGAACGGTCGCCGCCCGGCCCGCCAACTCTCGCTGTTTTAGAACGCGGGCCTCCCGACGAGAGGGGGGATTGAAAAGGGGTTTTGCGGCGGGCGGCGAAGCCGCTGGGGGAGGGGTGAGACTGAACAGTTACAACGGAGGAACGATACGCGATCAGCGATACGCGATATGCGACCTACAAAGCACGACTACCTGACCCTTTCACTACAGGCGTACTGGTTCGCCCCGCCGGTGGCCCTCTGGCGGGCCGTGGAACTGCGCGCGGCTTCGCAGGAGGCGTACCCCCGGCCCCTGCTGGACCTGGGCTGTGGCGACGGCCTCATCGCCGGTATCCTCTTCGGGCCCGGCGGCGTGGACACCGGCATAGACCCGTGGGCCGAACAGGTCCGGAAGGCCGCCCGCTCCGGCGTCTACCGCTGGGTCCAGCGGGCCGATGGTCACCGCCTCCCCTACCGGAGCGGCGTGTTCGCCACCGTCTTCAGCAACTCTGTCCTGGAGCACATCCCCGACGTAGCCCCGGTGGTGGCCGAAGCGGGACGGGTGCTGCGGCCCGATGGCCGGTTCATCTTCACCGTCCCGTCCGACGCCTTTCACCAACTTCTCTTCTTCTACCAGTCCCGCCTGGCGGCGGGAAAGGAGGCCAGCGCCCGGGCCTACGCGGCCGAGGTGGATGCCCGTCTGGCCCATTACCACTACCATTCCCCCTCCGAATGGGCCGACCTGCTGGCCCAGGGCGGAATGGTGCTGGAAAAAGCCCGCTACTACATCCCCCTGGCGGTGGAACATCTCTGGGACGTGATGAACGAGCGCTTCGGCACTGGACGGCGGTCGCTCTGGGGACTGCTGGTCTCCCCCCGCCTGCGGGGTCTGCCCCATCAGCGATGGCTGGCCCGTTGGGTGGTCCGCCACTTCTCCCGCGCCTGGCGGGACCTGTACGAAATGGACGTCCCCGAGGACGAGAAGGGAGGCGGTTTGCTGGTGGTGGCCCGGAGGGAAGGATGAGGGAAATCCGCACCGACCTCCCGACGCCGGAATGGGACCAGTTTGTCGCCGCGTACCCCCGCGCCCACATTCTCCAGACGGCGGAGTGGGGGGAGTTAAAGGCGGCCTTTGGCTGGTCTGCCCAACGGGTGGTCCTTCTGGAGGACGGCACGCCCCGGGCTGGCGCGCTCGTCCTCTACCGGGCTCTTCCGCTGGGGCTGGGGTCGCTGGCCTACGTGCCGCGCGGCCCACTGGTGGACTGGGAGCGACCGGAGGAGGTGGCGGAACTGGTGGGAGCCCTGACCGGGGCCGCCCGGGCCCGCCGGGCCGTTGCCATCATCGTGGAGCCCGACCTGCCCGACGAGCCCCGCTGGCGGGAACTGTTTGGCGCCCTGGGATTCCGACCGTCTCCCCTGGGGAGCATCCAGCCCCGGCGAACCCTGGTGGTGGACATCGGTCGGGACGAGGAGGCCATCCTGGCCGCGATGAAGCCCAAAACCCGCTACAACATCCGGCTGTCCCAGCGGAAAGGGGTAACGGTGTGGGAGGGGACGGAATCCGACTTCCCGGCCTTTCACCGTCTGATGGCGGAGACGGCGGCGCGGGACCGGTTTGGCGTCCATGCTCCGGCCTACTACGAGCGGGCGTACCGTCTCTTTGTACCTCGCGGCTGGGCGCGGTTGCTGATGGCGGGGGTGGAGGGGGAGCCGGTGGCGGCGCTGATGGTCTTCGCCCTGGGCCGGCGCGCCTGGTATTTCTACGGCGCTTCATCCGATGCCCATCGGGAAAAGATGCCCACCTACAGGCTTCAGTGGGAGGCCATCCGCTGGGCCCGCTCCCGAGGGTGTACCGAGTACGACCTCTGGGGAGTGCCGGACGAGGACGAGGGGCGCCTGGAGGCAGAGTTCACCCGCCGCCAGGATGGGCTGTGGGGGGTGTACCGCTTCAAGCGGGGCTTCGGGGGCCATCTGGTCCGTACGGTGGGCGCGTGGGAGCGGCCACTGCGCCTGGCCCTCTACTGGCTATATACGGCCGTCGCCGCGCGCCGCCTCCGCCCCAATTCTCCATCATCGTAGGCAACTACTCGCACCTGTCCTGCCGTTCTTTTGACGTAACTACAGCCGATTGAAATCGTCCTCCCTAGGCCCTGCGTGCCGGGTGTCGGCCTTCGCCGACACTCGTCCACGGGCATCCCAAGAGAGGGTCGGCGAAGGCCGACCGAAGGCCTGTGGCCCAGGAAGGGTGACTTCAGTCAGCGCCTGAATAGTACCCTTTGACATTTTATGGAAACGTGGTATACTGTGACCTGCAGGGCGAAGTAAGTTCTGGTTCTGTCCGAAGAGACCACCCAGGCTTGCGGAGGCCGGGTGGTCTTTTTCGTATGGGCCGAACTCACCGCCGTGCCGATGTCCGTTTCACAATCAGAAGGAGGTAGCAGACGTGAGCAGTAAAGTGACCGGAACCGTTAAGTGGTTCAACGACGCCAAGGGGTACGGCTTCATCTCTCAGGATGGAGGCGAGGATGTGTTCGTCCACTACACCGCCATCCAGGGGGATGGGTTCCGCACGCTGCGCGAAGGCCAGCGGGTGGAATTCGCCGTAGAGAAAGGCCCCAAGGGACTGCACGCCACTCAGGTGCGCGTCCTGTAGGCCGATTCAGTCAGCGACCCAGGGGTCGCAGGAGGAGAGATGCCTACCAGGCTGTATGTCGGAAATCTCAGTTACGCCACGACCGAAGCCACCCTGTCCGATCTCTTTCGGGCCGTGGGGGAGGTCGTCTCGGTGAGCATCGTGACCGACCGGATGACCGGGCAATCCCGGGGCTTCGGCTTCGTGGAAATGGCCGATTATCAGGCGGCTCAGACTGCCATCAACCAGTTGAACGGTCGGATGGTAGACGGGCGGTCCATTCGGGTCGCCGAAGCGCGCCCGCAGGAAGCCCGGGAGCCGCGAGGAGAACGACGCCGAGAACGGCGACGCTATTAAACCATCCCCCTCTTCCGACGAAACCAGAAACCGCATGGCCCCTCCGCAGGCCATGCGGTTTTTTGGTTCATACAGTATGGCCAGCGGCTACAACCTGTCAATCGTGATTGTTCAAAATTCGGCAAAGGGGGGAAAGAGAGGCCTATCTCCCTGCTGTTCTTGCTTTTCTTCCCCAATCCCTCAGGCCAGCAGGAGGGCCAATGGCGCTCCCCCCTGGTGCAGATGATT
>Ga0308395_1001346_pt1 | contig 16186 bp, 20 predicted proteins | sample Hotspr20SampleP4_FD_202097 | JGI IMG/M metagenome (GOLD analysis project Ga0308395, IMG submission 202097) | Hot spring phototrophic mat microbial communities from Mushroom Spring, Yellowstone National Park, Wyoming, United States - 20050930_P4 ...
CAAAAAACTCAAGAGCACATTATCTTCTTGCATTAATATATGAGAAGAAAAAAGAGTATGATAAAGCGATAAATATATGGCAAAAAGTTCTTGAATACTCAACTACAAAAGAAATGAAAGAAATAGCTCAAAAACACATTGATTATCTAAATCAAATAAAAAAATGAAAAAAAATATTATTTTGATCTTTCTTTTTTTTGTCGCATGTATTTCTCCTCAAATTGCTGTAAACAAAAAAGCAGATTTTTCGAAAATCAAAAGAGTTGCCGTTTTAAATTTTACCGGTCCAGTTGGAAATGTTAGTAGCGAGATAATAAGTTTAACTCTTCTTAGACATGGTGCTGATGTTGTTGATAGAGAAAATATAGAAAAAATATTAAATGAAATAAATCTTTCAAAATCAGATATAATAGATCCGCAAACCAGAAAAAAAATAGGAAAGATTTTTGGGGCAGATGCAATAATTACAGGTAGTGTTACAAAATACCGTCCGGAGACAAAATACATCATGAAAAATTCTGGTAATAATTTTTATTCAATAACTGAACTTAAAGGGAAAAGTGTTTTTATCAAAAATTTTGATCCAACAACAGATACATCAATAATAGAAACAACAGCCCAAATCGGACTTAGTTTAAAAATGATAGATATTGAGACAGGAAGCATACTATTTCAAGCATATATGGATTATGAAGGAATAGATACAGAAAGTGCAATCCAAACAATTTCAGAATATATAGTTGCCTCGCTTGCAAAATACTGGAAAGAAATAAATTAAAAAAACTTAATTAATTAATTTAAAATCATAGGTATAACTATCTTTAAGAAAAACTTTTTTTTCTCTTATAGCAGTTATATACTGACCACAGTTTGAACCAATCTTATTTTCCTCAAGTTCCCCTATACTAACAATAACATCATAACCATAACTTCTTAACTTTTCAAACCAAACATTTTTATCATATATAAAATTATCAACAAGTTTTTCATTTATAGCATTAAATGTTGGATTTATAGGAGTAACCTTTATAAGAAAACATTCTTTTGGAAAATGTTTTTTTATAATATCACAATCTACTGGGAATAAAGAATTATAAACAAAATTTAGTGTAATTTTCCGTCCACCCTCATCAAAAAATGCTTTTCCATATTCAGAAATCTGCTTAAAATCCCACTTTTTAATAGGTATAAGATAATCCCTAAAAGAATAATCCGTTGAATGAATTGAAAATTGAAGCTGAAAATTTTTAGGAAAAAATTTCTTTTTTACAGTTAAAAGTTTATCAAAGAAATCTGATGAGTATTTTGGGGCAACAGTGGATATGCTGGGATATACCGTATGATTTTTTATTATTGATGGTATTTCTTTTATAACATCTATAACAGCCATATTGAAGGACGGTTCTCCAACTCGTGCAAATTGTATTTTTAATTTATTACAAACAAATTTATCAGCATCAAACCTTTTAAGAAGATAATTTATCTGAAAAAATATTTCATCAAATCCAAGTTTACCTTTATAATCATATCCTGCATCACATATTCTGCATTTTACAGGACAACCATAAAGCGTTGAAAGTATAAAAACCCACTTTTTTTCTCTTGGATGAGGAAGTTCTAATGATTGAACAAACTCAATAAAACCATTTTCGCTTTCAGCAATATAAACCTTGGCTATATCATCTCTTCCACATTCTGCAATTACTTTCATAAAAGTCCTCCTTTATTTTAAGTGAAATATTTATTGCATCTGATATAGCATTAATAAGATACCTGCATCTCTGATTTTTTACATCACCACATAGAAAAAATTTATTTTCAAATCTCTTATCATTAATTATTTTATTAATATTTTCAATATTTCCATAAAATGACAATCTTCCACAAGCAGGAATTATATAATCAAAATCTAATTTAATAAAATCACCGTTAAAAATCTCTAAATAAAATCTTTGATTATTTAAAAAAACATTTTTTATCAAACATTTATTCAAAACTTGAATTCCACTTTTATAACATCTTTTAACAAGAAGTTCAAAAGCACGAATATTTCTTGAAATAACAGTAACTTTATTATCTCTCTTTGAAAGATTTAAGGCATAATCAAATGCAATATCTCCTCCCCCAACAATACCTATTTTAATATTTTTAAAATTAAAAAATTTATCCTCAAAATCATTTACTAAATCTTTTACCTTGTTAAATTCATCAGGTATAAAAGGAATAGTTCCTGTTGCAAGTATAAGATAACTTGAAAAAATACTTAAACCAGAAGAAGTTTTTATTTCAAAAAAATTATCTCTGTGTTTAATATTAATAACTGTTTCATTTAAAAATTTTAAAGAACTTTCAAAAACTATATTTTTTATCTTTTCTGCAACTTCTATCCCAGTGGCAGGTTTTAAAAAAGGAAAATTTTCAACATAATTTGCGTATTTTATCAATCCCCCTATTTCTCTTTTTTCAATTATCACAGAATCTATCCCAAACCTTTTAAGATAAAAAGATGAAAATACTCCACCAGCTCCACCACCAATTATACATACATCAGTTTTCATTTACCAAATCTTCCATCATAAATGGAATACCAAAACCATATGATATATTAATAAGAGTTGCTATGTGATGTTTAAAAGAATATGCTGCAGTTGTATCTATCCCAAAATAAACTTCATACCCTCTTACAAAAGCAGATCTTGCAGTTGTCTCACAACATAAATTTGCAACTACTCCGCATATAAAAACTTTTTTTATTTTATTTTTTATTAGAATATCTTGAAGTTCAGTCCCATAAAAAGAATCATACTGTGATTTTAAAATCTCATAAGTTTTATGGAATTTTAATCTTTCATCAATAAAACTCATATCATCATTATCTCTTATTCTATCACGCCACCATTTTAAAAGCATATTATTTTTATAATATCTATCTATATGTCTTGTAAAGATTACTGGATTATTTTTAGCCAAAAACAATTTTACAAGTTTCTTTATTCTTGGAATAATTGCATTAGAAGAAGGAATAAATGCATGGGATACCCTTTTCGTAAAATATTTTTGCATATCAACAACAATAAGAGATGAATTGTAAATATTTATTTTTTTTCTAAGTTTTTTTATTTTATTTGACTGAACTATTTCAAGCATTTCTTTAGAAATTAAACTTATATTTTTTGATGTAAAGTATTCTTCCTTCATTTTTTTATTATAACCTCTGAGTATTTAACAAGCGATTTAAAATTTATAGCGTCTTTTTCACTCCCAACAATATCACCATAATGATATGGAATAACATAATTCGGTTTTGCAGTATTTACAAGTTCAGCTGCTTCTCTAAAATCCATACTATATGTTCCACCTATTGGAAGAATCATCACGCTCACCTTTAATTTTTTTGCTTCCTCAATTGCATCCGTATCACCTGCAACATATATTGAGATATCATTAGAAATTATCACAAAACCAAGCCAATTATTTTTCTTTGGATGAAAATCCTTGTTTATATTATATGCAGGAAAACCCTTTATGATTATAGAACCTATTTTAACCTCCCCAAACGGCTTTATAATATGTTTATGTGGGAGAGATGTTTTTGAAATTACATCCTCAGATGAGTATATCATTGTAGTGTCCGTAAAAATTTTTTTAATATCATCCTCGCTATAATGGTCAAAATGCGAATGACTAACAAGAATTATATCAGATTTAACCTCAGTGTTTTTTAACTTCCATGGGTCTACATAAATATTTTTATTATCCAGATTTATAAGTAATGTTGCATGTCCTAACCAATTTATCCTTGCAATAACATCATTTATCATATTAGCTCTCCATAGAATTTTTCTTTTAAATTCAAATACCATAAATTATTATAATATAAATATGAGAGTATTTCAAAGACAGGGAGTTTAAATGAAAAAAACATATATAATCGATACCAATGTTATAATACATGATCCTCTTTCATTCTTAAAGTTTGAGGATAATACCGTAATAATACCAATAGCTGTTATTGAAGAACTTGATAATTTTAAAAACTATGCTGATGAAAGAGGAAAGAATGTAAGAATTGCTTCAAGAAAACTTGATGAACTTAGATCTGAAGGAAGACTTGACAAAGGCGTAAAAACAAAAGATGGTGGAATTATAAAAATAGAAATGGATAAGGAATTTATACTTCCAGAGGGTTTTTCGAAAAATGAGATGGATAATAGAATTTTAAATATAGCATATTATTATAGCAAAAAAGAAAAAAATACAATTCTTGTAAGTAAAGACATAAATCTAAGGTTAAAAGCAGATGCTCTTGGACTTAAGGCTGAGGATTATGAAAGTGATAAGGTAAATACTGATGAGCTATATTCAGGGGTTATAACAATTGATGTTGAAGATAAGATAATAGAGGATTTCTACAAATCAAAAATAATGAAAAATACAATAAAAAATTCTTACCCAAACCAGTTTGTTGTTTTAAGATCCCTATCAGATTCTAAAAAAACCGCACTTGCACGAATACCATACAATGATACAACAGTTATAAAAATTCTTCCACAACCACAAAACATCTGGGGAATAAAACCTTTAAATAAGGAACAGATATTTGCAGCAGAGCTTTTAATGGATGATAATATAAAACTTGTAACACTTTTAGGTGTTGCTGGAACAGGAAAAACACTTCTATCACTTGCCTGCGGACTTCATAAAACAGTTGAAACAAATACATATAGAAGAGTTGTTGTGTGTAGATCTGTTGTTCCAGTTGGAAAAGATATTGGATATCTTCCAGGAAGCAAAGAGGAAAAACTTCAAAGCTGGATGGGAGCAATATATGATAATCTTGAGTTTTTAATGGATAAAAAACATCCAGAAGAAGGCATATCCAAATTTGATTATCTATTACAACAAAATAAAATTGAGATAGCATCAGTTACACATATAAGAGGAAGATCCCTTCCAAAACAATATATGATAGTTGATGATGCTCAAAATTTAACACCTCATGAAATAAAAACTATTTTATCAAGAGCAGGAGAAGGGACAAAAGTTGTTGTAACTGGAGATCCCTATCAAATAGACAATCCATATCTTGATATAGCATCAAATGGATTTACATATATAATAGATAGATTTAAAGGACAATCTATATATGGGCATATAACATTTACAAAAACTGAAAGAAGCGAACTTGCAAGATTAGTTGCAGAACTTTTATAAAAGGAGGAGTTATGATTGAAAAATTATTTAAGTCGGTTGAAGAGAAAGATTATATAATATATCTTCAAAGAGAACTTACAAAAAGACCTGCGATCTCCCCTTTAAGTGGAGGTGAAGGTGAGTGGGAAAAGGCAATGTTTATAAAAAGCGAACTTGAAAAATTAAAACCAGATACAATTGAAGTTATAAATGCACAAGATCCAAAAGCAAAAAATGGGGTAAGGCCAAATATTGTTGCAATTCATAAAGCAAAAAACGATACAAAAAAAACAGTATGGTTTATGTCTCATATAGATATTGTTCCACCTGGTGAGTTGAGTTTATGGAAATCAAATCCATATGAGATAGTTGTTGATGGAGATAAGATTATAGGAAGAGGTGTTGAAGATAATCAACAATCAATAGTATCATCATTTCTTATTTTAAAATCATTAAAAGAAAACAATCTTAGATTTGATTTTAATGTTGGATTTTTATTTTGCGCTGATGAAGAGACAGGTTCTGGATATGGGGCTGATTATATTGTTGAGAAAAAAAAGGATCTTTTTTCAAAAGATGATATGTTTTTTGTCCCAGATAGTGGAACAGAGGATGGTAGTGCAATTGAAATAGCAGAAAAATCAATTATGTGGATAAAAGTAAAAACAATAGGAAAACAATGTCATGCTTCAAGACCTCAGCTTGGAATAAATGCTTTTAAAGCAGCAAGTGAGATTGTTGTAGAGTTATCTAAACTCTATAAAATATTTAACAAAAAAAACAAATTATTTGAGCCACCATACTCAACATTTGAGCCAACCAAAAAAGAAGCAAATGTGCCAAATGTAAATACAATCCCTGGTGAAGATGTTTTCTATATTGACTGTAGAGTTCTTCCAGAATATAAAATTGAAAAAGTTGAAAAAGAGATAATAAAGATTACCAAAAAAATAGAGAAAAAATATGATGTTAAAACATCAATTGAGTATCAACAAAAATCTCAAGCAGCACCTATGACAAATCCAAATTCTCCAATAGTTCTTGCTTTAAAAAAATCAATAAAAGAAGTTTTAAATGTTAAACCAAAGGTTTATGGAATAGGCGGTGGAACTGTTGCTGCTTTTTTTAGAAGACTTAATCTTCCAACAGTTGTATACTCAAAACTAAATGAAACAGCACACCAACCAAATGAGTATTGTTACATCTCAAATATAATCAGCGATGCAAAAGTTTTTATAAAAACACTTTTAAACTTACAATAAATTTAAGATGATAGATTTAGTTTATAAACCACTTTTTTAAACTAACTATTTTACTATTTGTTGCTGTAAAAAAATCTCAGTTATTATAAATCTCTGGATTATTTAAAATAGGCGATATAACTTTCATATAAATACTTTCATAAGTTATAGGTTCTTTGGAATTAAAGATTGCAGAAAAGCAGTAAGGAGTATCTTTTTTAGTTGTAATCAAAAAACCTACACTTACAACACCAAATTTGCTTCCTAATTTTCCACCAATATATTTATATTTTTCTTTAATATTATCTGAAATTAAAGAATTAACAGAAATTTCTGTATTTGCAGCCAATATTTCTCTGATTGTTTTAATTTCTTTACTCTTAATTGCATATTCAAAAAATCTACATATATCAGATGCAGAAGCAAACCAACCAATTTTTGTATGATAATCATTATTCTTAAGCAAAACATCCTCAATTTTTTTTAGGTCTCTATTTGTGATAATACTATTTATTTCTTTATCATTTCTTAACTTTTTTAAGATTAATTGTTTATCGCCAGCATTTGAATTTAAATAAGATTTAAGATTTTCAGTTGAATAAAATATTCTAAAAATATCGGAGGTATATAAAAAAGGAATATTCATCTCATAGTTCAAATTGCCATATTTTTTTAACAATAAAGGTATCTTATCCTCTCCTACAAATGATATTATATGATCTGTTGCTGTATTATCACTTTGAGATATCATTAAAAAAAGATAAGTATATAAGGTTACTGGTGAGTTTTTAGGAAAATAGTAAAGAATAGAGGGTGGAGTAGAATAATAATTTTCATTTATTTTTATTATTTTAGATAAATCATTTTCTTTCTCAAGAACTCCCATAAGAAGATACAACTTAAATAAAGATGAAATTTCAAGAGGCAAATCCTTATTAAACTCAAATATAATTTTATTGTCATTTAAATTCTTAATTAAAATACTTTTTTCAGAGTTAATTTCATTTAAATTAGCAATAGAAAAATTATTTTTAGTCGTTGGATTTGAAAAATAAAGTGAATTTATCTTGCCACCATCAAGTGTAATACTTAAAGTAAGAATAACTTTTTCAAACTCAATTTCAAATATTCCTTTATTTAAATCTATTGTTTTGTATCCCACAATATTGCCATACTTGTTTCTAAGTTCTTTAAAAACTAATTTTATTTTTTCCTCAGAAATATATTTTTTAAACAAATCTGAAAAATTATTTGAAAAATCTTCTTTGTAATTCTGGGTATTTATTAAATAAACTATAAAATCAACAGCCTCAATATTTTTTTCAAACGCAAAAATAAAACTCTCTAAATTAAACAAAAATATAAAACAAAAAAATATAATTTTTATAATTTGCATTTTTCTTTTAGTTTTTCTATAAAAATTTCTGGTTTAGATGGAGCAATAATATAAGAATTATTGTTTGTTTTTATTAAAACATATTTTCCACTTATTCTTTTTGCATATAAAAAGTATTTGCCAAACTTATCAGATCTAAACTTGCCATAATATCCAAAAAGCCCACTATTTCCAAACACCTTTGTGCTTTTATTAATAACATCATTAGAATCCAAAATATTTACTTCTTTTATATTTTTGTAATCAATATAAATCTTTGATAAAACCCTATCAATAATTAATCTATCATCTAAAATAACTCTCTTAGGCAAAAGTAAATAAGATAAAATTAAAGCAAAAATAATAAATAATAAAAAAAACAAAGAAAAATACTTCCAAAAACCCCTTGAAATTTCAAAAAGTTGAAATAATTTTATAACACCAAAAAGCATCAGAATAAAAATTATAAAAGTAACAATTATTGTCTTTTTGTCATAATTAAAATCCATTTCATTCTCTTTATTTTTGTTAATTTCTAAACTTATAATTTGCATTTTTCTTTTAATTCCTTAATAAAAGAATTTACATCAAATGGTGCAAGAACATAAGTTTTATCACTAGTTCTTATAAGAAAATAATCTCCACTACTTCTTCTTGCATAAAGATAATAATCCCCTAATTTTTCTGATTTAAATTTTCCATAATATCCCCAAAAACCTCCACTTGCAAATATTCTTTTAGAATTTAGCAAAACTTCTTTTGAATTGGGAATTTTTACTTCTCTTATATTAGAACACTCAATGTAAACATCTGAAATACTTCTATCAATCTTTAATCTATCTTCTTCAAAAACAATTTTTTTTGGAGATAACAAATAACCAAAAATTAAAATCACTAAAATAGGTATAGAGCCCAAAATTATTAGATATTTATAAAAAGAATTAGAAATTTTTAAACAAAAATAAATAGAAGTTAGTATTATTACAAATAATAACCCACTAAATATAAATGTTAAAATCAAAGTGTTTTTATCAAAATCAATGAACATAATTATTACTCTTTAAAATTTGTATTATTTTTATTTTGTTTTTTTCAATATAAATCCCTATAAGTATTCCTATTGAAGGTAAAGAAGAAGTAATTAAAAATTCTATGTATTCTGGTAAAAAATTAGAATAATTTTTTCGAATAATTCTGGCTATTATTATTCCAAAAAGGCAAAACCAAAAAGCATAATTTTTAAATATCTTTTTCATATTATCTTCTACACTTTTAAAATTAATTCTTCTTATAAGAAATCAAAATCTTTGCAAATGCTTCTGCTCCACCATATCCCCACTTTCTATTTTCAAGAACATACTCAACTACATTTAATGGCGGAGTATTTATGTATATAAGTTTTTTATCTAAAAGATAAAAATCACTCCACAATAAAGTAAATTTAGATTTTGGTATATTTGAAATATAATCCTTTGTAAGATCTTCAATTCTTTGAGGATAAAAACCATTTTTTGCTTTATAATCCTCACAAGCCTTTATTATTTCATTTGCAACGGATTTTGCTCTAAAATTATTAACACTTACAAAAATATAAGAAACTAAAATTCCTGATAAAAAAACACTTGAAAGTAATAGCAAAAATTTAAATTGAACTTTATCTCTAAATTTAAATATCGCCATAATTAAAAAAATAACTGAGATGAGAAAAAATTTAAAAATTGCAATACTTGCCTCACTTGCAAAAAATAAATCCACCAACAATATAGCTGCTGTAATAACTCCTATTTTTAAACTTATTTTATAATTTTCCAGAAAATCCTCCTTAAATATTTTATCATATAATTTAATTATCTTATAAATTTAGTTACTCCCATCATCACAAACTTTTTTGTGTATAGTTTTACATTCCTGAACACAATTTGGATGATCAGGTTCTAAAACTCCATGATAAGGCAATTTCCCTCCTTCTATGAAAATATCATACAAGGATATTATAGATTAGATTAGATTAAAAGGGTCTTTTAGGGAAATCTTTATTAGGTCTTTAGTCCTAAACAAACTTTAAATTAAATCTCGTCGCTTATTTCAATTGTATCAATTATTTTTTTGAATGCGCAGGTACTTTGTTTTTCCTGGGATATACGCCACCAATCCGGTGGATTACCTGGAGGATGTAGTAAAACACTTAAATATTTATCAACAAACCTATCAAAAAATTTATAATCATCACTATCTGAATTTCTCAATCCAATTGAGATTATATTTCCTTTTTTGGTTATTCCATATAAGTAAATCAGATTATCTACATCCTTATTAACAAGTCTAATTAGTTTCAATCCTTTTTTAAGCGTTACTTCATCCATAAAATAATCCCGATCCGGAAAACGAGGAACATCAAAAGGAACTAAAGCATTTCCAGATGGAAGTCTTAAAAGACATTTCAATGTTTCATAATCAAACTCTTTATTTTTTAATTTTTTTAATATATTCAGAGGAATTGTTCCACAATTAAATATACAATAATTACCATCATCAGATATTATCTTCCTTGAAAAAAGTTCTTGAATGTCATTTATAACATACTCCTTTTTAATAACATTTGTCCTTATAGTACCTAAGCTATGGTCAATGATTGATTCTTCTGAGTTATAACTGGGAGAAATCTTACTATATATAACAGGAGTATATTCAAATTTTATATATTTATCGCTGAATTTTTTAACCTTATTACTGCAGGGAGTAAAAACATATATAAGATTATAATAAACACCACTTAGCATAGTGTATTTTGTTTTTCTTCCAACAAGCAATAAAACTTTGTCAAGAACATATATAAAAGATGGTAAAAGAACAGATACTACAACAATTATCAGTAATATTTTTTTTATTTTTTTCATCATATCAACTCCCCCAATGTCCTCCACTTCCACCCCAGTCAACATTTGGTGGACTTACAGGTGGCGTGGGTGGTGGCCCAGGATTAATTCCTATTTCCCCACCATTAGATGGATATTGATTTCCACCAGAATTATTACTACTATTATCAGATGGAGCATCATGATAATCATTATTACTTCCCAAACCTTGGTTAGATTGCGCTGGCAATATCTCTGATGGTATATCAAGATAATTAGATGATGAGTTTGCTCCAATTGCACCACAATATGGTAAATAAATATCAGATATAAGGCTATTTCTTACACTAATAAATTTATTCATTATTTCCTTATCTTTAAGTTTCTTTTTTAATTCATCATTTGCTTCTTTTAATCTGTTTTTTGCATCCTCTGGTTTTAGTTCTCCTTCATCAGGATAATTTTTATAATATCATAACTTGGCTGTTTCAGGCTTTATAGACAATTCCCTTTGATTATTATTTTCAGAATAGAAATTAATAAAAAATAAAAACAACAAAACGATACTTCCAAAAAATCTCTTGCTCATTTTTATTTTTCATCCTTGTATAAAAATATCATATAAAAACATTATAAGATATTACAGATTAGATTAAAAGGGTCTTTTAGGAAATTTTTATTAGGTCTTTAGTTTTAAAACTTATTAAAAAGATTTTTATATAAAACTTTAATTAAAGTTTTTTTAAAATTTGCTTAACTGCTTGCGCTTGTGTATTTTTCAAGCATTTTATAAAAAATTAATCTTGATAAAAAGAATAAGAAAATTGAATAAAAAAATGAATAGAGAAGTAAAATTTCTTTGTTTTCCAAAAGTTTTAAAACAAATGAGGCAGGCAAATTAGCTATTAAAATAACAGGAATAATAAAAGTAAAGATTTTTTCTTTAACTCCTCTAAAGATTGATGCAGGATAGCCAGCATATTTTAAAAACTCATTTTGTAAGGCATTTAGTGCATAAATTCTGGTAAACAAAAAAGCAAAACTTCCTATTATAAATCCAATGGAATAGCGAATTATAATTGCCATAATAATAGCAACAATAAAAAGAATAAAATCTATAAAAGAAAAATTATGTTCATTAGTTTTAATTATGTATATCATAATAAAAAGCGGTAAAGGAAGCATAAATAAAGGTCTTAAATCAATATAGCGAAATGAAATTAAAAACTGAAGATCAATAGGTTTTATAATGTAATTATCAAGCGTTCCCATTCTGATAATCTCAGATAACTGATTGATGTTTTTGGCAAAAAACATCTGATAAATATAAATTATAAATTGATTTAGATTAACAAGAAAAAAAGTTTGATATATACTCCATCCATTTATTGAATTCGTATGCTGATAAACTATATAAAAAAACAAAAGCGAAAATAAAAGCCATAAAATATTGCTGATAAACTGTAAAACAAAATTAAAATTAAACTGTAATTCTCTTGAAATTGAATTTTGAAACAAAACATAAAATACAGAAAAATAATATCTCACCTATCCTCCAGAAGCCTGATACTTTTTTAAACCATAACTCCAGAGAATTTTCCCAGCCAGATAAAAAATAACCAACCACATAATCTGAATTAAAAAACCAGATAAAATTTCTTTAACACTTATCTTTCCCAAATAAACATCTATTGGAAAGTTTAAGATATAAGGAAAGGGAGATAGATAAATAATTTTTGAAAATGTTTTTGGGAAAAATGATATTGGAATAAGAGCACCTGTTGCAACTGGCACAATTATATCTATCAAAACATCAAGCCATGTAATCTCTTCCGTCCAGAAAGAAATAATACTCAGAGTAAATGAGATCATATAACTTAAAATAAAAGCAATAAAAACAGATAAAAAGAAAAAAATCAATCTCCAGAAAGATGGAAAATAAAATGAATCTATAAAAAGTATTATAAATATAAATATCAAAAATAATGAAGAAACAGAATACATCAAATTGATACCTGCTCGAAGCGCAAAATTATAAGAAAGATAATCCAGCGGTTTTATAAGAAAATTTAAAAGTTTACCATCTTTAATATCAGATGAGATATTATAATTCAGTCCTGGGTATAAAATATCAAACAGAAGTATGGAAAGAATATAATAAGTAATTAAGGCGGATTTCGAATATCCATTTATCATAGCTTTGCCAGTAAAAACAGAATCCCAGAGAGATAAAACAAAGATAAGCGGTAAAAGTATAACTAAAAAACTCAGTAAATGATTCACACGGTATGCGGATGCTTCCTTTATGCTGTTTACAATAACCCTAAAAAACACTGTCTCTTTTAAAATATTCTTTAATTGCATACTCAAGTGGAACCTCATCAACAAAAATTTCAATTATATTATCATTCTGATATAAGTGTTTTATAACTTCTCTAAGATCTTTAGCTAGTATTTTTAACTTGCACTCATTTTTATTTTCTAAAGTAAGCATACCAAATCTGGACACTTCTGAAGGAACTTCTGTTTTAAATTTTAATCTAAGAACACGCTCTTTTGAAAATTTATCAATAATGCCGCTTTTATCTCCATCATAAACAATAGAACCCTGATTTATAATTATTATTCGCTTTGCCATTTTTTCAATATCATGGATATAGTGACTGGTAAGAATTATGGTCGCTTTATATTCTTTATTGTAATTTATAAAAAATTTTCTTATTGATTCCTGAGAAAACATATCAAGTCCAAGAGTTGGTTCATCTAAAAATAATATCTTAGGCGAGTGAAGCAGGGCTGAAATAATCTCCATCTTCATTCTCTCTCCAAGAGAAAGTTTTCGCACAGGAATTTCAAGCAAATCAGATAAATTTAAAAGATTTGCAAGTTCATCAACACGTTTTTTGAAAAGATTATCCGGTATTTTATAAATCGCTTTATTAAGTTTAAATGTTTCTATTGGTGCAATATCCCACCATAACTGAGTTTTTTGACCCATAATAAATGAAATGTTTTTTAAGAAATCGGTTTCTCTCTTATACGGAATATAGCCCATAACACGAACATCTCCAGAGGTGGGATAAAGTATTCCTGAAAGTATTTTAAGTGTTGTGGTTTTGCCTGCCCCGTTAGGTCCAATATATCCCACAAACTCTCCTTCATTTATGGAAAATGAAATATCCTTGACAGCAACCACTTCTTTATACTCTGGAAATATCAATCGTCTTACTACTTCTATAGTATTATTCCCCTGGATATTTACCTTAAAAATTTTAGTTAAATTTTTTACATGTATCATATTAAAATAATCAAAAAAATTTAATTGATGAATTAGAATTTTAATAAGGGCTTTAAATTGTTCTTCATATTTAATAGTTTAGCAAAAAATAAGATAATAAAATATTCTTTCTTAAACATATTATCTATTATCTTATCAAAATCACTATTTGATTAAAACAGTTTTTCGAAAAAATTTTTAATTGTTCTTAATTTTGGTATATTGAAAATTTACAACAGTAACTTCCAATTTATTAATAATTATCGGAATCTTTTACTCCAAAACATCCGCCATTTCCAGTTCTTGATGTACAATTGCAACTTATTAAAAAATGAGATTCACAATAATCTTCACAAAGATTAAGAGCGGAAGTATATTCTTTACATTTAGCATTGTAATTAGGTTTATAGATACACCTCTTCGTGCTAATGGGACAATGTGTTTCACTACATTGGAAAACATCACAAGCACCAGTATCCATCATTTCACAACTACCTTTCGGGATACAATCAATACTTACACTGCAATAATTTGGAGTATAAATATCTGCGGAAAACAAGATATAAGCTATTAAAATAATGGTAATACCTGTAAATGTAACCACTTTAAAATTCAGACTCATATACTCATCCTTTCTGAATTAAACTAATCAATTTTAAAATCTTTTTCTTCTATTCCTTTTGTTTGATATTTCTCTACTAATACAACCGAACTTTCAATTTTATCTTTAGTGAATTTTGTGTCAATAATAAAAAAAGGCACATAATAATTATCGACTTTTTCATACGCTCCATATAAAGCTTCTTCTATAATTTCTCCACTACTTCGAGAATAAGAAATAAGTTTTTTAGTGCTGTATGATTTTGAAGAGTCAAAATATAATTCTCCATCTTTAGTTTTGATAATTACAAGATTTTTATCTGTTGTAAATGTAAAAGTAGTTGCTATAACTTTTATTCTTTCAAGGGGAGATAAAGAGAAGTCAAAATTACCTAATCCAATACCAAGTTTAACAAGATTTTTTAAATCAGCATTCTCAAATTTTATTTTACTATTTCCTTTTTTATCCTCGATACAACGCTCCTTATAATTCCCACCTACTTCCCAAGAAAATTCTTGTTTTCTACATTTAATCTTTGAATCTGAATTATTTTCTTTATTCGATAAATTTAAATTCTTGATACTTCGCATTTTACGGATGTATGGATACTCATCAGTATATTGATAATAAGAAATAATATTTTGGGAATTACCGTCTATATAATTTTCTCTAATTTTAGCATGCAAATACCAGTTAAATATTTTTTCTTTATCTAACTTATTTAAATTTTCTTCTAATTCTTTTTTAAATCTAAGATAATCTTCTAATTTTTCCCATTTTATAAATTCTCTTTTATATTCAACCTTGGATTCTTTAAAAAAATTTCGTTTCTCTTTAACATATTTAAAGAAATCCTCCTCTTCTATTCCAAAAACAAAATTCTGGAACAAAATAAAAATAACACAAACACTTATTTTTTTCATTTTTCCTCCTTGTATAAAAATATCATATAAAAACATTATAAGATATTACATATTAGATTAAAAGTGTCTTTTGAAGAAATTTTTATTAGGTCCTTAGTTTTATAAAATTTGTAATCAATCACACAAAATTCAACATTCAAAATTTATGATTATCATCAATCTATTACTCAAATTATTTAACTTTACCTACAAATTTAGTCTTTTTGTTGACTAACATAAATAATGGATATATACGATTTACTTTATAACAAATATCAATATATGTTTTAAAATTGTTTATTTCTATATAATTAAATTTACATTTGCCAAATTTAGAAAATATTTTTTCTGGCTGTTCATCAAAAAGCAAAAAAGTTTTAAAATCATACTTTTTTAAAATTGAACCAAACTCTTCTAAAAGTTCTTTAGAAAATTTACAACTATCAAATAAGTAAACCATTTTATTTATCTTATCTGAAAAAACAATGATTAAATCGTTTCGTACAATTTCAAAATTATTAGATAAAACATAAAAATTAAGTGATGCAGGTATAAAACACTCGAATTAGACAATAATTTTTGTCCCTGAAGAAAATGTGGATAGATCAAAATTATGTCCCTGAAAAAAATACCTCTTTTATTTGGTTTAATAAACCATATAAAGGAGGTAATTATGTTAAAGGAGTTTGATATGCAACTATTAGATAAACTTGCAAAACAATATTATAATCCAACAACTTCA
>Ga0308395_1001347_pt1 | contig 16181 bp, 17 predicted proteins | sample Hotspr20SampleP4_FD_202097 | JGI IMG/M metagenome (GOLD analysis project Ga0308395, IMG submission 202097) | Hot spring phototrophic mat microbial communities from Mushroom Spring, Yellowstone National Park, Wyoming, United States - 20050930_P4 ...
GGCCAGCTTCACACCACGCAGACGTATGAAAAAGTGCTGACCCTTATCCGCGACAAGAAGATCCCGGCGATCAAGGCACGCCGCGGCACAATGCTGGAGCTGGACCCGCTGTTGACTCTCGCGGTGCTGGGCCCAGATGACGCGGCGGTCGAACAAAATGACACCAATAACGCCTCAATCGTTATTCGGCTGACCTACGATCGGATTTCGATACTTTTCACGGGCGATGCAGAAAAGCCAGAGGAAGAAGCCATCCTCAAGAGCGGAGCGGACGTGCATGCTCAAATTCTCAAGGTGGCGCATCACGGCAGTCCGTCCGGTTCCGGCCAGCGCTGGTTGCAGGCTGTTGCACCTGAGGTGGCCATCATCTCGGTAGGCAAGGACAATGCGTTCGGCCATCCGGGCTATGAAGTGTTGACCCGACTCACGCAGTCCAACATCACCGTCTATCGCACGGACCGCCATGGCACCATCACCGTGCGCAGCGATGGTCGCACCTATCAGATTTTCACCGAGCGGTGATGTCCGAATGGACGAGTTGCGGGGAGTGATTGATCGTTTCGAGGGGACGCTGGCTGTCATCGTGTTAGACGATGCGCAGCAGTTGCTCTGGCCGCGTGCTTTATTGCCCACGTTAGCGCAGCCCGGCACTGCGGTGCGCCTTTGTCTTGTGCCTGTGCAACCATCCGGTGGGTCCGAAGAAATGTGCTTCGCAGAAAATGCATCCCTGGCCGGCACTGCCACCGAGCTACCCGTCAGAGTGCAGTATGAGGCCGCCTCAGACCGATGGCGATTGACACTGGCAAATGGGAGCATATTACACTGGCCGGCCGCAGGCGTGCCTTGTGAGGCCACTCAGCGGGCATTGCTACGGCTAGTGGTGGACGTCGAGGACACCGCCGCGCGCCGCAAACGGGTGCAAAGTCTGCTCGACGACCTGTTCGGCGACTCGGGGACGTGAAGCGACTTCCCGTTTATAAGGGAATTCCCGGACATACTGGGAGGGGAAGCGATCATATGGCCCAATCCACAGAACTTGCCCACGCAAGGCTCTCTTTTTCCAAAGCCTCTGCCAACGCCAGGTACTTTTCGTGCACACCCGGCCCGGTATCTTCATGCTCCACATGCTCGAATCCCTCAAGAACACCGTCATGCTCGGCTGGAGGGATTACCTGATCCGCCATAGGAAACAGGATGTTATCCTCCTTGGCAATATGTTGGCGCAGCAGCTCGATATAACCGCGCGCATTGTGGATGATGTCGGCGCGGGCTGTCGCATCACCGTTTTCTAAACGGTGTGCCGCCTCAGCCAACCCTCGGGTGTAGCGTCGTCCTTCTTCATGTTCGGCCAACATCACCGCGATCGGCCCCGCCTGGTTGGACATCCCGTGCGCTTCCATCTTGGTGAAAAGCACCCCCTCCTCTTTCTTATGATGGCAGCCGTCGGCAAAGCCTTTGATGAACCGGGCTGTATCAGCGAAGAAGCCGGGCCGCACGGCGATGCCGCGCTCGAGCAGATCAACCCCCCTCTCCAGGGAAGCAATCACGCGCAGGATCACCTGATGTTCTTCTTTCAAGACTTCCGTCGCTTTCATACGTCCTCCTGAGAAGATAACTTATCCTAAGGCGCTCGTCTTTTCTCCTTGAGAATCTTCTCCGGGTGTGCCCAGAACGATGCGATAGGGCAGCTCGATGGCCCCCACCGGACACACCTCTTCACAGCGCGCTTCGTAGTCACAGCGTTCTGGATACATCAGAAACGCTTTGCCGTCTCTCATCCCAAGTGCCTGGGTGGGACAACACAGGACACAACATTCGCAACCGGTACATAGCTCGAGATGAATGATCGGTAGGAGGTACATTCTGGAAACCCTCTACTCACCTTGAAATTGTATTGCGCAACGAGCCAGATCGCTGTGACTTAAGTCTCACACGTTGCAGAACAGTTGCCACTTCAGCGTCATTCCCGTTCCGCCAATTGGGCCAGCTCTCGCGGTTTCAGCAAAATAATCCGATCTCGCTCGATGCGGATCAGGCCGAGGCGTTCGAGGTCACGCAGCGAGCGGCTCACCACTTCGCGCACGGTGCCCAAGCGGGCCGCCATCTGGCTGCGTGTCATAGTCGCCTCGTCGGATCCTGCGATCGAGTCGAGCAACAAACCGGCCAGACGGGCCGTGACGGTGCGTAAGGACAGATCGGCGATCATCGCCACCAACCGACGACTTCGACTTGCCAGGTGCTTCAGCGCTTCTCTGGTCACCTCGGGATGTTCGTCCAGCAATGTCTGGAAGGCCGGGCAGCTGATCACCAGCATGTGCGTCTCGGCCAGTGTCTGCAGGGTGACCGTGCTCAATGCGCTGTCGAAGGCGCTCAGCTCATTGACGACTTCACCTGGACCGTAGATGGCCAGGATGTGCTCCCGGCCACTGGGCGAGAGCAGGCTGGCTTTGACCCGCCCCGATTCCACGATCCACAAACCCGGACAAGGGTCACCTTCGATCAAGATGACCGCGTCCGCCGGGTACTGATGTTTTCGCGCTGCGTGTGCCAGGGTGTGTAACGTTCCCTCGTCCAGGACGCTCAAATAGGGGACACTTCGCAGGAGTGCGATTCTCTCGGCATGTGAGGTGCTCATCTTAGTCGGTCAGTACGAGGTCGCGGCAAGAGCGTGGCGCGCGCCCCCGACGATGAGGCTGAGCGCCGGTGTGTCTTGGGGAAAGGGCGACAACCGATGGAGGCGCGCATCATGCCAGGATCGACCAGCCGCCATCCACTACGATGGTCTGCCCCACGATCATCGCCGCATCGTCGGAGCACAAGAACGCCACCACCTTGGCGATGTCCTCTGGGGTGGCCAGCCGACGTGCCGGCGTGCGTAGAGCGCCTTCGCGCAAAGTTTTTTCCAGATCGATTGGGAAATACTTCAGCGCGTCGGTATCCACGACCCCCGGCGATACGGCGTTGACGATGATCCCCTTGGGCGCCAGGTCAACTGCCAGGTAGCGGATGAGCGCCTCAATGGCCGCCTTGCTCACACCGACGATCCCGTATTCCGGAAAGACGCGCGTACTGCCGAAGCTGGTGATCCCAATGATGCGTCCCCAACCTCGAGCTTCCATAAGTGGGATCGCCCGGCGCGCGCAGCGGAGGATCGAACGGGCGTTGATGTTTAATGTCCAATCCCAATGTTTGTCCTCTAGCTGCGTGATCGGGCGGATCACGCCGGTGGCGGCATTGCCCACCAGGATGTCGCAACGTCCAAATTCACGTTCCACCTGGTCGAACATTTTAGCGATCTCTTCTGCCTCACCGACGTTCGCCTTGATGGCGACGGCGCGCCGTCCCAGTGCCTGGATGGCGCCGACCACCTCTTCGGCGGCAGAACGACGGCGCAGGAAGTTGACCACGATGTCGGCACCGCGGCGTGCCAGTTCCAAGGCGATCGCGCGTCCGATGCCGCGTGAGGCTCCGGTGATGAGTGCCACCCGCTCGTGCAGCGGCTTATTGCCCTCGAGATAGTATGCCACTTCTCCCATTTCCGATTCCCCGAATCGTCTTTCGCCTATACTTCCAGTTTCTCCCGCAAGGGGATGAACCCGCCTCCTGACACTTCGCGCGCCGGTGACACGATCAGCACTGCCTGGGGATCCACCGCAGCCACGATGAAACGTAGTTGAGGCACCTCGGTGACCGTTAACGCGCACATCAGCACGGTGCGCGTCTGTCCGGTGTACATGCCAGTGCCGGTGAGTGCGGTGACCCCGCGTTTCATCTCATGGAGGATTTTGTCGCTGATCGCCTGTGCCTGATCGGTAATGACCAGGGCGAGCAACTGCTCGCGCTGATAGCTGCGTCGGAACCAAGCCCGCCAGCCCTTCGGCGCCGGCTTCGGGAGGATCTTCTCAATGCGGAACAGGTCGGGCGCCGTGCCGTAACGCGGCCACACCTCACCGGCCGCTTCCTGCAAAGTCACCGTCAACAGTCCCATGATAAGCAGGGCAACATTGAACAGGAAGCCGAGGGCCAGCGTGACCCATCCCGGTATGGGGCCCAGCGCAGCGCGAGCGAGGAACTCCTCGAACGATTGCACTGGCGTGGGGTATGTCGCTACATTCGCCAGCCAGGCGATGGCCAGTATGAAGTAAATCCAAACGTAATTGCGCCGATAACGCCGGCCCAGCGCTTCGGCCAGAGAGATGGTGAAATGGGGCTGCAACAGATTCTCCGCCAGGCTTTCCGCCCAGTCTGCTGCCGGCTGAAAGGGCGGCACCAGCATGGCAGCGAAAAAATCGGTCTCCATCAGGCGCACGCGCGTGCTCCAGACCTCATAGAAGCGATAGCGACGCGCCTCGATAAACAGAAACAGGGTTACCAGCAGCGTGTTGAGGAGGATGACGCTGTGATTGCCCAGCTCGCGGGTGAAGGCTACCGAGATCGTAGCGCCAGTGGTGAGCACCGCCCAGTTGGTGGTCATGTCGAGGCGTTGTCGCCACACATCAGCGCGCGACACCTGCGACCTGAAAAAATGGATCATCGCCTGGTTGAACTCGCTGGCCTTCAGCTTATAGCCGCGAAAAGTCCACACCGGCTCTGACGCCGCCTCATATGCCGCGGAAGCGGCGCCACTCTCCGGTGCCATGCGCGGCGCATCCGAACCTCCTTTTGTCTGTCCGTCCACGTTTGACGCTCCTCAACTTTCCTTCGAGCGCTTGGGCCGATAGAGCAGGGTGACTCGCTCGAGGAAGTATGGCACAGCCCATGGCGCGCCGGCCAACAGGGGATAGGGCGATTTGTGCCCGTCCACCCAAGAGGCGACTCCTGAGAGAGGTTCGCCGCTTGGCAAGCACACCATGGTTCCGCCAGCAGCGCGCAAGATGGGCAGCGCGCCCGCGATATCCCATAGCGCCTGATGGCCGAGCACCGCAGCGACCGCGGCGCCCCGGGCAACATAGCAGATATGGGCTGCCGAGCTGCCAAAGGCGCGCGTCTTGCCGACGAATTCGATACGGTAATGTCGGTGTGCCTCCGAGGTGACGCATAGCAATGTCTCATCGTTGATCTGTTCGCTTTCGTCCACGTGGATCGGCACACCGTTCAGCCGAGCGGTGCGGCCGTCGCTGCTGTAATACTCATCCACCAGGGGTAGATAGACGGCGCCAGCCACGGGCTCCCCATTGATGAGCACGCCCACCGAGATTGCCCACACCGGCAAGCCGGCTGCGTAAGCGGATGTGCCGTCGATCGGATCGATCGCCCACGCACGTCCGCTTGCTCCGCTCCGGACGCTCATCTCCTCTCCGAGAAAGGTGTCATCAGGATAGGTGCTGGCAAGAGCAGCGCGCAGGAAGTGCTCGATCTCGCCGTCTGCAACCGTGACGATGGTGTTGTCCGCTTTGCGTTGGATCGCGGTCCGGCAGAAGTGATGCAGGGCGATCTCCCCTGCTTGACGCATCAGTTGCTCTAACCACGCGAAGTCCACGTCATCTAACAAACGAGATGTTTCGATGTCCATAAGCCGGAGTTTACCACATCACGCCGTTTTTGTCATAGAGATTTCGACAGTGGCCGATGGGCAGGGGCAGTACAATCGCCATAGGATGATTTCGGGAGGGCAAAGAAAGCGGACGCGCGGCGCGCATAGCCCCTCTAAACCAATCCCACGGCTGACATAGAGATGCGTGTGGAGCTCGCGATATAATCCCATCTCATAACGCTTCCCTAACGAGGATGAGGTCACCAGGGCGCCGTATAGGGGCAGGCGGATCTGCCCCCCGTGTGTGTGGCCACAGAGGTACAATGCGATGCGCAGTTGGCTCGCTAACGGCATCAGCTCCGGGGAGTGATACAGAAGGATGGACGGGATGTCTGGCGCGACCGTCGCGGCCAGCCGTCTCAGCTGTACGGCATCGCGACCGACGTCATGGGTGCAATCCAACCCGATCAGAGCAAGCGAACAACCTGGACGGGGTGTCACCAGTGCAACCTCGTTGCGTAACAGTCGAATCGGCAGGCCGTCGAACAGGGAGGCGGAGTTGCGGTCCACCGGAGGACTCCCCAGCACGGCATAGAGGGCAGGAGCGGGCGACAACATAGCTGCCTCAGCGCACAGCGCTTCCAGAAGTTGACGCGCATGCGCATGGCTCACCGGATCATCCACGCAGGACAGATTCACATAGTCACCCGTCAGCAGAATCAAATCGGGATGGAGCTCGCGGACGAATTGCAGCAGGAGCGCTTCACGACGCCCCAGACGTTCGACGTGGATGTCCGAGATGTGGAGCAGACGCAGCAGTGCACCCTCGGTCGTCGGGTTATGCAGGTGCAACGTGGCCTCCGAAACCCCGATCCGCGCAGGCTCCCAAAGGGCGCCCCGCAGCAGGGCGAGCAACGCGATCGCGTTTATCGCGACGATGCCGATCAAGGCCGCTGTCGTGCCGATCCAAGGGATCACAAGGGCAAACACGCACCCAAGTGCCACTCGTGCGGCGGTCAACGGGTACCATTGCGGCGCCACCGGCCCGAAGGAAATGCGCAATTTGGGCAAGCTGAGCAGGATGAGGCCATCCGCTGTGGCAAAGGCCAGCAGAATCAGAGCCGCCCAGGCGCTGGAAACAATGTCGCCGGTCAGGTGCCACCACAGAAGACCAACCCCAGCGATGATAAGCACCACCGGTATGGGGATTACAACCGGCGACCAACGGGCCGGCGCATTGCCGAGCACCAGCAGGCGGTGAAACAATCGGGATTCCAGGACGTCCGGAGACTGATCGGGTGCGTGCTCTGTATGAGGAGAACAACCTTGCCAGATGCTCAACCGGGCGCCTCCCGATACTTGACCATCGTGAGAACATTCCCGGACTGGGGGGAGAATGTGTGACGGACTTCGTCCATCAGCCGACACATGATATAAACACCCAACCCACGTTCGGAACGTTCTTCCAGATTGACGCTGAGACGGGGCTGAGGAACTTTGTCAAGCTCAAAGGGGATTCCGTGGTCAATCAGCGTAATGACCAGTCCGCGCGAGTCGATAGCGCATCGGCACTCGATGTTGCCGCCCTCGGTGCCCCGGTAGGCATGTTCGATGATATTCATACACGCTTCATCCACAGCCAGCTGCACAGCTTGAACAGCGTCCGCACTCAGTCCTGCCTGGTGTGCCACTTCGGTCACGAACGCGATGATCGCGGCCAAGCTTTCGCATTGCGCCGGGAATACGGCGGCACGCTCCAGGCGCTTGCAGGGCTCTTCGTCTAATGCTTGGGGCACATCACATTCGGGCATCGCTCTGGCAATGTGTACTGGGTATCGCTCAGAAGGGGTATCGTCCTCAGAAGCTGCCGACTGCAGCCGTGGAATCGTCGAAGAACCTGAAGAGAGGGGTGAAGCCGACCAGGTCGAGCACTTCCCGCACCGGCTGTGGCACATTTGCCAGCACTACTTCGCCACGGTTCCAGCGCTTGCACGCCTTCTGGGCGTCGATCAATACGCGCAGGCCGGCGCTGGAGATGTATTCGACCCCACCCATATCGAGCACAATGTTGAACCGGCCGGCTTCAATGATGGCATTGAGCGCGTCACCCAGGCGAGTCGCGGAAGCGTTGTCCAACCGCCCGCTCACCTTGATGAGGTCGCAACGCTTGTGCTGGCTGGTTGTGAGATTCATCTCCTGTCTCCGATCCTCTTATGTGCTGCCGCCCCACGTGCCGCTCGAAGATTATAGCATTGTGGCCTCAAAAGCAACAATGCAATTTCCCCATCGTTTTTCTTTTGCACCATATGGAGCTGTTACAGAATAGCAGAACTATCATCATGAGGTCTCTCGGTGTACTGCGCCTCGAGCCGCGAAGTTGACAGTGAAAAAAGATCATACATAATTGTCATGATATCATGCTCTATCGGCGAGTGACCTGTGCGCGACGATTGCATCGTTTGGCAAAGAGATTGCGCTATGTGACGAGGGTGGGATTTAATCTCAGTGCATGAAGACCCCCTGCGCGAATAGATTGATTCTGCAGCTGGACTTTGGCACATCTTTTGTTAAAGTCAACAGGTATACTGGGAGGTTTGAATTATGACAGAAGTGATGCTACGGCCGGTTCTCGATCCAGCGGTGATCCCCCAAAGGCGCCAACAACTGCTGAGAGATCTGCCCAAAGAGCGATTGGCGTGGATGCTCCAGAAAATGTGCGAAATTCGCTATTTCGAGGAAAAAGCGGAAGATCTCTATGCCCGCGGTCTGGTGCATGGCACGATGCATCTCTCCATTGGTCAGGAGGCCTCCTCGGTGGGCAGCATCGCGGCGTTGCGGCCCGATGATCTCATCATCCATCATCATCGCGGGCATGGCCACACGATCGCCAAGGGCGCAGACCTCAAGCTCATGATGGCCGAATTTCTGGGCAAGGAGTGCGGTTACTGCCGCGGGCGTGGTGGTTCGATGCACATCGCCGACATTCCCGGCGGCAACCTGGGCGCCACCGGCGTGGTGGGCAGCGGTATCCCCACCGCCGTCGGCATCGCCCTGGCGCTCCAAATGCGCCGTTCCCCTCAGGTTTTGTTGGCCTTCTTCGGGGATGGTGCTGTCAATTTAGGGGAATTTCACGAGGCACTCAACATGGCTGCCATCTGGAAGCTGCCGGTGGTTTTCATCTGCGAGAACAATCAGTACGGCATGTCCGGCCCGGCCAGGACAATGTGTGCCGTGCACCCCCTCTCAGTGCGCGCAATCGCCTACAACATTCCCGGACAGACGGTGGATGGCAACGACGTGCTCGCTGTGTACCAGGTGACCCAGGCGGCGGTAGAACGGGCACGCCGTGGCGAGGGGCCTGCATTCATTGAAAATTATACGTACCGCTGGCGGGGGCACTCCAAGAGCGACCGCAATGTCTACCGAACCCAGGCGGAAATAGACGAGTGGAAGCAGCGCTGTCCGATTGCGCGGTTCAAACAGGCATTGTTAGAAGCACAAGTGTTAACATCGGCAGAGGTGGATGCAATTGACGCCCAGGCAAAGGAAGCTATAGAGCGTGCCGCTGAAGAAGCTCTAGCCTGTCCTGAGCCTTCACCGGAAAACTTGGAAGCGGAGGTATATGCGCCATGAGCGAGGCTGACGTTCGTGAACTCACCTATCTGGAAGCCATCCGTGAAGCGCTTACACAGGAGATGCGGCACGACCCAAACGTCTTCCTGCTGGGCGAGGATATCGGTGTGTACGGCGGTGCTTTCGGGGTGACGCGTGGTATGCTGGAGGAATTCGGTCCGGAGCGCGTGCGCGATACGCCCATCTCCGAGGCAGCGATTGCAGGTGCCGCCACCGGCGCCGCGTTAATGGGCATGCGTCCCGTGATGGAGATCATGTTTATGGACTTCATCACCATCGCAATGAATCAGCTGGTCAATCAGGCAGCCAAGATTCGCTTTATGTTCGGCGGCAAGGCCAGCATCCCCATGGTGATTCGGACACCGGCGGGGTCGGGCACCGGCGCTGCTGCGCAGCATTGCCAGAGCCTGGAAGCATGGTTCATCAACGTGCCCGGCATCAAGGTGGTAGCGCCGGCCACACCCTACGACGCCAAAGGATTGTTGATCACCGCCATTCGCGACAACAACCCGGTTTTGTTCATGGAACACAAGCTGTTATATCGTACCAAGGGGCCGGTACCTGAGGAGCTTTACAGCATCCCATTGGGGCAGGCGGTGGTACGACGCGAAGGACGTGATGCAACCGTATTGACATATTCGGTTATGGTGCCGCGCGCACTCGAAGCAGCGGAACAATTGAGCCGCGAGGGCATCGAACTGGAGGTGGTTGATTTGCGCAGCTTGAAGCCCCTCGATCAGGCAACCATCGTGGCGTCTGTCTCGAAGACGGGACGCGTATTGATCGTACACGAGGCGCCGCGCACCGGCGGTTTCGGTGGCGAACTGGCCGCGGTGATCGCGGAGAGCGAGGCGTTCGACTATCTGGATGCACCGATCCGACGGCTGGCAGGCCGCGATGTCCCCATCCCCTACAATCGCGCCTTAGAGCGCGCCGCAGTGCCCCAGGTGGAAGACATCGTCGCGGCAGCGCGCGCACTGGCCAGGGAGGGTAAGTGAGCATGGCAACAGAGATTATCATGCCCAAAGTGGACATGGTGATGGACACCGGCACTTTTGTCGAGTGGCTTAAGAAAGAAGGGGAGTATGTCGAGAAGGGCGAGCCCCTCTTCGTGGTGCTCACGGATAAGGCGAACATCGAGATCGAAGCGCCGGCGAGCGGCATCCTGGCCGGTTTGCGAGCGAAGCCGAATGATGTTATACCGGTGACCGAGGTGATCGGGTATATCTTGGAGCCAGGAGAGACGTTGCCGGGCGCAGCCCCGGGGCCGGAACCGGAGCGCGTCGTTCCACCTTCCCCAGTGTCCGCTGCAGATAAGGCAGCACCCCGGATGGAACCGGCAGCTGTGTCGGAAAAGGTTCGCGCGACCCCTGCGGCGCGGCGTCTTGCGGCGGAGCTGGGCATTGATCTGCGATTGGTGTCGAGGGGGCACGGGCCACGCGGGCGCATCCAGCGGGCCGACGTCGAAGCGCTGGCCACGCAGGCAGCGGTGCGGCCCTCCGCTCCTGTCATAGCAGTGGCACCGACACCTGTCACCACGGTGTCCGGCATAACGCCCCCGGCAAGCGTACGCCTGCCGGACGCCCGGCAAAAAGATGTGGTGATGCTGAGCGGGCCGCGCAAGATCATCGCCGAGCGCATGGCCTATAGCGCTGCGACCGCACCGCACATCGCGCTTTCTTTGCGCGTGGATATGAGCGAGGCGAGCCGCCTGCGCACTTATGTGCAAGACCACTTCCAGCGGAAAACGGGCCAGCGTGTGTCATTCACGGCGATTATTGCACGTGCGGTCGCCGCCGTGTTGCCGCGTCATCCTTATCTTAACGCTTCGCTGGACGGAGATCGCATCATCCTCTGGGAGGATATCCACCTGGGCATTGCCACCAGCTTAGAGGACTACCTGGTCGTTCCGGTCATCCGTCAGGCGCAGAACAAGAACCTCGAGCAGATTGTGACGGAGTTGGCCGATCTGATAGAGCGTGCCCGCACGCGACGGTTGACCCCTGCCGAGATGAGCGGAAGCACATTCACCATCACCAACCTGGGCATGTTCGGCGTCGAATGGTTCACGGCGATCATCAATCCACCGGAGACAGCGATCCTGGCGGTGGGACAGATTATGGACACCCCGGTCGGGCGCGAAGGCAATGTAGTGTTGCGTCCGATGATGCAAATGACGCTCTCTGCTGACCATCGCGTTATTGATGGTGCGAGAGCGGCCCACTTTCTCACTGAGGTAAAACAAACCCTGGAGAACCCCTACTTGTTGATCTAATGAGGCCAAGGAGGCGAATATGCAGGCGGTTGTGTTGCATCAGCTCGGCGGACCGGAGGCATTACAAATCGAGGAGGTACCTACCCCCGTGCCCGGTCCAGGGGAGGTGGTGGTCGCGTTGCGGGCTGCCGCGTTGAATCGCCGCGATATTTGGGTGCGCACCTTGGAGGAATGGGCGTCTCAGATGCCCTTTGTGCCCGGCTCGGACGGCGCCGGCGTGGTGGCGGCGGTCGGTGCGGGGGTGCGCCAAGTGCGCGAAGGGGATGCCGTGGTGATCTGCCCCTCATTGTGGTGGGGAGACGATGAGGAACGCCCTTCCGAACGGTTCGAGATCCTGGGAGGACCTTCGAACGGGACGTATGCGCAGTATGTGCGCGTTCCCGCCGAGAATGTGTTTGCGAAACCGGCACATTTATCATTTGTCGAGGCGGCTGCTTTTCCGCTGGCCGGACTCACCGCGTGGCGTGCGCTGATCACCAAGGCGCGCATCCGACCGGGCGAGCGCGTGCTTATCCCCGGCATTGGCAGCGGGGTGGCCACATTCCTGGTACAAATCGCGAAGCTGGCCGGCGCCCGAGTCTATGGCACTTCCGGTAGTGCGGACAAGCTGCAGCGCGCCACGGCGTTGGGCCTGTCCGGCGGGGCCCTTTACACCGATCCCAGTTGGCCCGAGCAAATCCGTCAGCAGGCTGGCGGTGCGGTTGAGGTGGTGGTGGATAGCGTCGGGACTGCCACTTTCGAGCAATGTTTGCGGCTGTTGGTGCCGGGAGGCCGACTGGTCACTTTTGGAGTGACAACCGGTGCAACCACGCCCCTCGACATCCGGCTGGTTTACCGTCGCCAGCTGAACATCCTGGGCACCACGATGGGTAGTCTCAAGGAGTTCAGAGGCTTGCTTGCAGTCATCGCTGAGGGGGCAATTAAGCCTGTCATTGATAGCACGTTTCCGCTCGCCTCTGTCGCCGAGGCACATCGTCGTATGGAACGAGGCGAACAGTTCGGCAAGATCGTGCTGGAGATCCCCTGATGTGATGATCCGTCGAATCGAAACATCTGTGCTCGTGATTGGCGGCGGCGCCACCGGCGTGGGTGTGGCGCGCGATCTGGCCATGCGCGGAATCGACACGGTGTTGGTGGAGCGGGATACGCTCGCATCCGGTACCACCAGCCGCCATACCGGCCTGATCCATTCCGGTGCTCGCTATGTCTTGCGCGATCCACCCGCGGCGAGAGAGTGTTATCAAGAGAACCAGATTCTGCGACGCATCGCCTCGCGCCATGTGGTTGATGACGGTGCCTTCTTTGTGCTCCTACCCGAGGACGATCCTGAGTATGTGCCCCGTTGGCTGGAGGGCTGTCGCGCCGCCGGCATTCCGGTCGAGGAGGTGCCGGTTGGGGAGGTGTTGCGCGCAGAGCCACTCGTCAACCGAAGGATTCTGCGCGCTTTTTTCACCCCGGATACTACCGGCGATCCTTTTGGCTTGATCGAGGCGAACGCTGTATCAGCGCGTCAACACGGTGCACGCATCTTGCTCCACCACGAGGTGACCGGCCTGGTGGAAGAGCGGGGTCGTGTGGTGGGAGCGTGGGCACGTGACCTGCCGGGCAGGGAGAAGGTTCTCATCCGGGCGGATATGGTGGTCAACGCCGCGGGCGTGTGGTCAGGGCGCATTGCGGCCACCGTGGGGCTGCGCATCCCCCTGTTGCCGAGCAAGGGAGTGATGTTGGCGTTCAACCGTCGCGCGCTCAACCGGCCGGTGGCACGCTGTCACCCGCCGTCCGATGCCGATGCGATGATACCATCCCACACGGTGCTCCTATCCGGCTCAACGGATGGGGATATTTGTGATCCGGATGATCTCTCAATCAACCCTGATCATGTCCATATCGTCTTGCGTGAGTCGGAAAAGCTGTTGCCCGGCATCAGCGCGGCGCGCATTCTGCGCGTCTGGGCGGGTATACGCCCCCTTTATGTGGGGCAACAAACCTTTCAGGACACCCGTCACGTCACGCGCTCCCACGCGTTGCTTGATCATGAAGGATTGGATGGCAAACCCGGCCTGATCACCATTGTGGGTGGCAAATGGACGACCTATCGCCTCATGGCACAGGAAGTGGCCGATCTCGTATGTCAAAAGCTGGGGGTCGCTCAGGCGTGTCGCACGCATCAGGAAGCGTTGCCCGGCTGTGAGATTCGACAGCACTTCTGGCCCGGATTGCCTTTGCAGCGTGTTGAACAATCTGCCGCAATGGGCGATCTGGTGTGTGAGTGTGAACTGGTGACCGCTGCGGATGTGCTGGAACGCCTGAGCCAGGAGCCCGGTGTCACCCTTCACCGATTGCGCCAGTTGCATCGGTTGGGGATGGGATCATGCCAGGGTGGAATGTGCGCCTACCGTGCAGCGGGGTTGCTCCATACGCGGCGCCGTCCAGCGGTGCATGAGACGAACGGACAGCTGGCTAACTTCCTGCAAGAGCGCTGGAAGGGGATGTGGCCTGTTTTGCAAGGTCAGCAGTTGCGCCAGGCACGCTTGAATGAAGTGCTCTGCATGGGTCTGCTCGGTGCTGATCACAGCGCGGATGTTTGAGATGTCTGCGCTTGCCGCAAAGATAGCACGGACAACTCTGGATATTCTGTCAACAGCTGTTATGCGATTGTACCGGTAGCAGGCCGCCGGTGAGACGCTTCGGTGACGAAGAATCTGTTTTCGACAGCCCACAGCAATGTGCGGCTCACGTCCACGAGCCACGGTCCATCCAATCGCAAAATCACCTCGGCATGATCGCCGGCACCGAGCGGGATCTCACGCTCTCCATCCAGCGCCAGGACTGCCGGCCGTTCGCCGCTTATGGGGTAGGGGATGTCAGGCCGTAGCATTTCCAAATGCTCGATTCCCACCCGGGTTATAAGGCCGGGAGCGATTGGCGCCAGTACTTCTCGGCCGTTCTTGCCGGTGCACAACATCACACCATGGGGCTCGCTCAGTCCAACAGGGTGGAGCATACCGATTAAGGCGGAGAGACCGATGTTAGCCGGATGGGCACGTGTCGCGAAGACCTGTCGCACCAATTCAGTCTCCCACACTGCTCGTGCCCCCGTGAAATATGTTGTCACCAAGGCAACATCTACCAGGGCAATGTCAGATAAATGGCCGTTGACGTGCACCTCCAGATACTTGTGTTGGTAGCAGAAGCGTTTGTCTCCTGCCGGAGCATTGCGCGCCACACAGGCAGCTGCCAGGCCGGCCACGGTGCCTTCCACAAAGGTAGGTACGACGTTATTGGTGCCGGTGGAGATCGGCAACAAGGGCACCTTTCCGCAGCTGCGCGCAGCGAGCCGTACTGTGCCATCACCACCCAATGTGACGATGCACCCGGCTCCGGTTGCCTGCAGCTGTCTGGCCGCTTGGACGGTGTCCTCGGCGTTGCCCCGCACGGGCATTTCTATCAGGGATGTACGAGCCAGCACATCGCGCCGGTTGTGCAGGGTATCCAGAGCATGTGCAGCGATACCATACTGGTCGGGCATAAGCGCTATGCGTTCTGCACCTCCTGCGGTGAGGCCCAGAAGGATTCGCCGCACCAGATTCACCTTTTGCTGGTTGCCTATTGTGATGGCCTGCGAAACGATGCGTCGGATGTCTTTGCCCGATTCTGGGTTGGCGATAATGCCCACCAAGCTCACTGGGGAAGATCCCTTTCTGCGATCAGATTTGCGCGAAGGGGTGTCATGTATCCATAAATTCGCCGCCCGACACCACCAGCCCCTCTCCGGTGATGTGCGCGGCGAGGTCAGAGGCTAAGAACAGCGCGGCATTTGCCTGATCTTGCGGTGTGGCAATGCGGCCCAGTGCTGACTTGGCGCGCAATGTGTCCAGCATACCGGGTATGGCGTTGGTGACATCGCGCAGCATCTGGGTGTCGGTGGCGCCGGGCAGGATGGCATTAACGCGGATGCCATGCTCGCCCAACTCGAGGGCCAGCACGCGCGTCAACCCCAACATCGCCGCTTTTGAGGCCGCATAGGCACCCAGCTCGCGATCGGCTTTCTTGGCACAGGCCGACGCAATGCTGATGATGCAACCCCCGCTTCCCTGGCGAATCATCTGGCGCGCCGCAGCCTGGCTGCACAGGAACATACCGCGTACGTTCACCCGGAAGGTGAGCTCCCAATCCTCGAGCGGCATGTTAACGATGAGATGCGGGCGCAGAACACCTGCGTTGTTGACCAGAATGTCGAGCTTACCAAATTCGGCTACGGCCACCTCCACCGCTTGCCGGACAGCGTGGGGGTCGCTTACGTCCAGATGCTGCGCGATCGCCCTCGGATGACCGGATGCCGTGATCTCCGTCGCCACTGCATGGGCCTCATCCGCCAGGATATCGGTCACCACCACGTGGGCGCCATGTGCCGCAAAGGTCTCAGCGATGGCTCGGCCGATGCCGCGTGCTGCGCCGGTTATCAAAGCCACTTTGCCTTGTAGAAGCTGCATACGCTTCTTCTTTATCCTCTCCATCAAGCACGCATAACACGTCTGACGGCAGCCACGATGTCATCCTCTTGGGGCAACACGTAGTTCTCCAGCACCGGACTGAAGGGGATCGGCACATCCTTGGCGGTTACGCGAACGATGGGAACATCCAGATAGTCCAGCGCCTGTTCGGCCACGATGGCTGCAACTTCGGCGCCTACACTGCAGCGTCGCCAAGTCTCCTGCACGATCACCAGACGTTGGGTTTTCTTCACCGAGTTCAGAATCGCTTCCTCGTCCAGCGGACTGACCGTGCGCAGGTCGAGCA
>Ga0308395_1001352_pt1 | contig 16153 bp, 13 predicted proteins | sample Hotspr20SampleP4_FD_202097 | JGI IMG/M metagenome (GOLD analysis project Ga0308395, IMG submission 202097) | Hot spring phototrophic mat microbial communities from Mushroom Spring, Yellowstone National Park, Wyoming, United States - 20050930_P4 ...
CCGGTACACCTTGCAGATAGGTTCTCAACCCTTTCCCCTGGTTTTGTTCGTCTCCCATCGCTGCCACCTCCTACCCTGGCGTTTGGCCTCTATTCTACCACAATGTTAGAGCGTTGATAAGCCCTGGTTACATTCCACTGCCACTTGCCTTTCTGGAAGATGATGCTATAATAAGAATCGGGCGCGTAGCTCAGCTGGTTAGAGCGCCACACTCACATTGTGGAGGTCAGGGGTTCGAATCCCTTCGCGCCCACACGCCCTGACTATCGCGGCCCGAAGGACTCTTCGGGCGCGTGTTTTTAGAATCTCCACCCGCTGATGAAGGAACCGACTTCCCCGGCGATACAGGACGTTATCCGGCACCGGCTGGAACTGGATTGGGTGGTCAGCAATCTGCGCTGGCTCCTTCTGCTGGCTGTTCTCCTTGTGGGTTTTTTGGACTCCACTCACGGTTTCCGTGGCCCCTTCTCTCTCCCGCTGAGCCTGTTGATCGGGATTGCAGTTGCTTACAATCTGGCGCTGACCCTTCTTTTAGCATTCCACCGCTTCCCCTCCCTTCTTTCTACGATTGCCCTGGTGGTGGATACGGTTCTGGCAGTCGGCCTGATGGCCGTATCCGGGGGGCTGGAGAGCCCGCTGCTGTTCTTCAGTTTGTTCCCCATCATCACAGCGGCCCTTCGCTTTTCCTTCCTGACCAGCCTCGCTGTCGCTCTATTTATTGCGATTGGCTATCTGGGCCTGGGCTTCCTGAGGCCCATCCCTCTCCCCGTATCTACGCTGCTGGCGCAGATTGGGAATGTGATCATCATCCTGCTGGCCGCAGTGATTACTGCGCTGGTCGGCGGGCAGATGAAGCGACGTGTGGCCATCATCCGCCGGAGGGAAGAGCAGGAGGAACTGCGCCGGCTGCGCGCCCGTCACCAGCAATCCCGCCTCATTTTTGAACTGGCCAGCACGCTCAGCGCGACTCTGAACTACCAGCGGGTATTGGAGGCCATCCTGGACGTGGCCGAAATCGGCCTGCGCGAACTGGCGGGACAGGATGTGCCTGTGGTAGGGCTGATTCTCCTCTTCCGGGGAGATCGGTTGAGGGTTGCAGCATCCCGCCATACTCCCCGCCGCGACCAGCAGGTGGCTCTGGAGGGGCAGTCGGGGGTGCTGGCTCAGGCGATCCAGACTGCTGAGCCCGCTCTCTGCCTGTTCCCGGGGGAGGACCCGGAACTGGGCCGATTTGTATCCCTCCACCAATGTCGGGAAGCGGTCGCGGTACCTCTGCGGGCCGGCTTTGAGACCTTCGGCATCGCCGTCTTTGGCAGTCCCCAAACCGGCCTGTTCACCCCCGACTATCAGGACCTGCTTGTTGCCCTCTGCAATCAGGGGGTCGTCGCCCTGCAGAACGCGCGCCTCTACCAGAGTCTGATGGAGGAGAAAGAGCGCATCGTTGCTGTAGAGGAGGACGCCCGCAAGAAACTGGCCCGCGATCTCCACGACGGTCCCACCCAGTCTATCGCTGCCATCGCCATGCGGGTGAACTATGTCCAGACGCTCCTCAAAGAACGGCCCGAAGAGGCGCCAGCGGAACTGGAGCGTATTGAGGAACTGGCTCGTCGGACCACCAAGGAAATCCGTCATATGCTGTTCACCCTTCGGCCGCTGATCCTGGAGACCCATGGATTGCGCGCGGCACTGGAGCAATATATCGCCAAGCGAATGGAGACAGACCCGCTGCCCATTCGGCTGGAAGCGCCGGACGGCGTGGACGGCCGGCTGGATAAGGATCAGCAGGGCACGATTTTCTACATCATAGAAGAAGCGATCAGCAACGCCCGTAAACATGCCCATGCCAGCCAGATCGTGGTGCGGTTGCGCACCCAGGGCAACCTCTTCGTCGCTGAGGTGGTAGATGACGGTGTCGGATTTGACCCGCGGGTCCTGGAACAGGGATACGAAGAGCGCGGCAGCCTGGGCATGTTGAATATGCGGGAGCGGGCAGAACTGGCTGGCGGAAAACTGACCATCATCTCCGCTCCTGGGCAGGGCGCCACGGTGCGGCTGGAGGTTCCCCTGAAAGATGAGTATGCCCGTGGCTGATCGGTGGCTCTGGTTGGGGGGCTCCGTACTGGTTGCCCTGTTGACCACCTGGACGGCCTGGTTGCTCCGCCATCAGACCTGGGTTCAACGGTTAACCGACTCCCCGTTTTTCCCGCCCCTCCTCCACCTGGCCCGGTTCCTGTATGCCCTCGGCGGGCCGTTTGCGGCCCTGATCTGGGGACGGGACGCTGTCATAGAGCGGTTGTTCGGTCTCTCTCCTCTCCCCCAACTCCTCGGTTCCCCCCTCTCTCCTGATGAGCGATGGCGCCTTTGGATGGACGGTGTGCACGGCCTGGGTTGGGCCGTCTTCCTGGGAACGATCGCCTGGGCCACTCTGGCGGTCATCTGGTGGGCAGCGGGGCGCCAGAAGGATGGGAAGATCATCGGTCTCCCCCTTTCTATCTCCACTGCTTTCAGGGAAGCCGTCTTTCAGGAAACCCACTGGATGTTCTACCGGAACGGGCCGTCCGTCGTACTGGGGACCTACTGGGGGGCATGGGTGGGGCTGGGCATTGTTGCGCTGGAGGCCTTGTTGAACCCCTGGTGGTGGGCCGCTCTGCGGGAACCCGGGAAACGACCGCTCACCCTGGTTCGGGCTGGTATGGCCGTGCTCAGCGCGACGTTCTACCTGCAGGCAGTCAGCCTCTGGCTGAGCATTCTGCTACACTGGGGGGTTACCGGGGGACTGGCGGGCTGGGCATCTATGTGGGCCCGCCGCAAGGTGACAGTCACCTCTGATGAGTAGTAAGCCGTCGGGCGAAAACCCCCATCAGATTTGCTCAAAGTGGGCCGCGTCCACGACAAACACTGTCGCCCGATGCTGGCCCGGCTCCGGGGGAGCGCAGGCCTGCCGGAGCAAGTTGATCACCCCGTCCACCTCTTCCGCCTCTGCCCCGATCAATAGCGTGATGTTCCCTCGCCGGAGGAACCCTCCGGTGCTGGCAATCCGGGTGACCCGATAGCCTTCCGCTATCAGCCGTTCCATGACGGCCCCCGCATCGCGGTCCTGCAGGATGGCAATGAGGAGTTTCATCGTTACACCTGCTCAAATCGTTCTACATTGAGGACAAAGATGGTCGCCCCTCCGACCTGTGTCTCAATCATCATGGGCTGCACCTCCGCGATCGTCACCTCCAGATGAACGGGGAGATACCGCGTATAGGGGCGGCACAGGGTGCGAAGGCGCTCCAGCAGGCGGGGCAGATGGGCCTGGTCCAGGCCGATGAGGAGGGAGACGGTCGCTTCCTGCAACAGGCCACTGGTGGAATCTATCTGGGTGACGTGAAAGCCCTCCTCCACCAGCGTACGGATCACGTCCCCGGCCTGTCCACCTGCTACGGTTGCGATGACCAGTTGATTGACCCGTTGTTCGCCCATTTCGCCCACCCATTTTACCCCCACTCTTCCATCTGCGCAAATGGGTGGACTGCAGGACAACTGCTCACAGTTGTCCTGCACGGCGGCTAGGCCCGACAAAATGGGACATCCCTCTGAGATGGGCTTTTTCTCATTGCGCAGGCATGATATAATTTGCTCCACAGCGAAGCCGCCCACCAAAAAACTACAGTCCCAAGAGGTGACTCCGATGCGCACACCCTTCATCGCTGGCAACTGGAAAATGCATAAAACCATAGACGAGGCGGTCGCGCTGGTGACCGAACTGCGGGCCCTGCTGGAGGGGGTGGAGGGGATAGAAGTCGCCGTCTGCCCACCGTTCCCCGCACTGGAGGCAGTCCGGCGAGCCCTGGCGGGCTCCTCCATCCGCGTGGGCGCGCAGAACATGCACTGGGAGGAGGCCGGCGCCTTTACCGGCGAGGTCTCCCCGCGCATGCTGGCGGGCCTCTGCGACTGCGTCATCATCGGCCACTCGGAGCGGCGTACGCACTTCGGCGAGACCGATGAGATGGTGAACCGCAAACTGCGCGCCGCCCTGGCCCACGGTCTGACCCCCATCGTCTGCGTGGGGGAGAACCTGGAGCAGAACCGGGCCGGGGAGACAGAGGCCGTCGTCGGGGCCCAGGTGCGGGCCGCCTTCGCCGGGGTGGGGGCCGAAGAGGCCCGCCGGGTGGTCATCGCCTACGAGCCCATCTGGGCTATCGGCACCGGCGTCCCCGCCTACGGCCCGGACGCCAACCGCATCGTCCGCCAGGCCATCCGCGCCGTCCTGGCCCAGCTCTACGGGGACGAGGTCGCCCAGGCCATCCGCGTCCAGTACGGCGGGTCGGTGACCCCCGCCAACATCGCCGAGTTCATGCAGGAACCGGAGATTGACGGCGCGCTGGTGGGCGGCGCCAGCCTGCGCGCGGCCGACTTCGCCGCCATCGTCCGCCAGGGCCTGGAAGCCAAACTCCGTCGCCAGTGACCGTCTTGCATCCTGTATCTTGCATCCTGCATCCTGTACTTTGCATCCTGCATCATGCGCACCCTGACCCACTTACTCACTGTCATCGCCCTTCTGGTCTTCATCGGATACCTGGTCGTCTTCCTGGACTACGCCGTCGCGCTCTTCCGCTGGCCATATGACTACGACCAGGGGGAGGGGTTTGAACTGTACGACGCGGTGCTCTACAGCCGGGGGGAGTGGCCGTACCGGGATAACAGCACCTTCCCGTTCTACGGTTCCAACTACCCGCCGCTTTTCCACCTGCTCATCGTCCCGCTCCTGGGGGTTTTCGGCCCGCGCCTGATCGCCGGGAGACTGGTCTCCTTCGCCGCAACCCTGGTCACAGCGGCGACGATTGCCTGGATCGTGCGACGCGAGGTCGGGGACCGGCGCGGTTTTCTCCCGCAGGCCATCCCGATACTGGCGGGCCTCTCCTTTCTGGCGGCCAATATCGTCTATCAAATTGGCCCCCTCTGCCGCCTGCATATGACGATGGTGATGTTTGAGACGCTGGCTGTGGCCGCCATTGCTCAGTTCCAGCACTCCCGCCACGGCAACCGGTACCTGCTCCTGGGGCTCTTCTTTCTGCTCTGCGCGGGGTACACCAAACAACTGGCGGTCTTCACCGTCGTCGCCGCTCTGGGGTTCGTCTTCCTGCGGGACATCCGTCGGGCGCTGGCGGATGGGGCCGGACTGGCGCTGGTCGCCGGGGGGCTCTTCCTGCTGATAGACCGCGCCACGGGCGGGCAGTGGACCGTCAACATCATCCACGCCAACGTCAACGAGTTTGACTACCGCCAGACGCTGGTCTTCCTGAACCAGTGGCTGCGCCTGTACCCCGTCCTGATTCTGCTGGCGACGGGGATGCTGGTCTGGGAACTCTTTTGGGACCGACTGTCGGTCTATAGCCTCTGGTTTGTGCTGGCGGTGGGGATGGGGTTGCTCAGCGGGAAGTGGGGAGCCGGACCGGCGTACTTCACCACGTCCATTGCGGCGGCCTGCGTCCTGACGGGACGGGCGCTTTTGCATCTGACCGGGGCCATCTCCCGGCGTTGGCCCCGGTGGGAGAGCGGGGCAGCCCTGCTGGTGCCCGTCCTCTTCCTCATCCAGGCCGCCTGCAACCTGCATATGCCCACCGATGGGCCGGTCTTCGGCCCGCTGGCGCGGGCGCTGGGCGTCGCCGACCGGACCATCCGGGGCGACTGCACCGTCTTCGCCTACTACGATAGCGGCGGTTACACCCAGTTGGGCCACCGGTTGACCGAAGCGGACTACCAGGCCGGGGAGCGGATTCTGGCCTACGTCCGGAATTCAGACGGGCCGCCGTTCAGCGAAGAGGCCGCCTTCAGCCTGCTGGCGGGCCGTCCGGTAGTGACCAACCCGACGCAGTTGCTGAACCTCTACAAGAACGGGTTGCTGGATACGTCCGAACTGGTCCGCCGGATTGAGGCGGAGGATTTCGGGGTGGTCGTCTTTCGGGCCCAGTTCTACCCCCAGCCGGTACTGGAGGCCATCGGGCAGCACTACCGCCCGGTGGAGCACATCTGCATGAACGGCTTCTACTACCACATCCTGCTACCCAACCGGCTGCTGGGCACGAAATAGCACACGGATGAACATGGGTTGGACGGATGGATACGGATAGAATCCGTGAAAACCCGTGCCATCCGTGTTCATCCGCGTCCTGTTCAAAATGGCACCCGGATGAACACAGGTTGGACGGATAGACACGGGTAGAATCCGTGAAAACCCGTGCCATCCGTGTTCATCCGCGTCCTGTTCAAAATGGCACCCGGATGAACACAGGTTGGACGGATAGACACGGGTAGAATCCGTGAAAACCCGTGTCATCCGTGTCCATCCGTGTCCTATTCAAGAGCACCCGGATGAACACGGGTTGGACGGATGGATACGGATAGAATCCGTGAAAACCCGTGCCATCCGTGTCCATCCGTGTCCCATTCAAATGGCACACGGATGAACACGGGTCTTACGGATGGACACGGGTAAGAATCCGTGAAAAGTTGGCCAGCGGGCTGAAATACCGGCCTGACGGCCGGTGCTATTTTGCAGGCAGGATGCCTTCTATGCGTCGTGCTTCTTTTTATATTTATAACGTCCTGACCGGGCTGGGTCTGGCCCGGTTCCTGCTGGAAATGCCCGATGCCCCAGTCCCCGTGCCGGTCATCCTGGCCGTGGCGTTGGGAGGAGGGGGAGCGGGATTCCTTCTGGCCCGTCGCCAGCCATCCATCGGGTGGCCCGCCCTGGTGCTCCTGATCCCCGTCCTCTGGCCCTGGCGCCTCTCGCCGATGGCCTGGACAAGTGTCATTGCCCTGTGGGGATTGCTGGAAATCATGCGCGGGAACGATGGCCGCCCGCCCCTCCTCTCCGACCGTCAGGCAGACCGTCTGGCGGATGTGGTGGTGCTCGTCCTTTTCTCCGCCCTCTACGTCGCCACCCTCTCTCGGGACGTTCTCCCCGCCGACAGCGGCGAGTTCCAACTGGTGGCCGCGCTCCTGGGCGTGGCGCATCCCCCCGGGTATCCCCTCTACACCCTGGCTGGTCACCTGTTCATCCGACTGGTCCCCATCGGCACCCCGGCGCTGCGGCTGAACCTGATGAGCGTGCCGATGGCAGTGATCACTCTGCTCTGGACGGCCCGAGCAACCCGCCTCTGGGCCCGCCACCTGGGCGCCTCCCCCCGTCTGGCCCGCATGGGAGGACTGGCGGCCGCGCTGACCCTGGGCTCCGCCCCCACTTTCTGGGCCCAGGCCACTATCGCCAACATCCGCATGCCCACCATGTTCTTCGCCGCTCTGACCCTCTACGCGCTGGCCCGGTTTGCCACGGATGTGCCAGGCACTTCCCAAAGTGCCTGGCACATCCCTCCTTCCAAACGGGACCGTTCCCTGCTCCTGCTGGCGTTGGCCCTGGGGCTGGGCATCGGGCACCACCCCTCCCTGGCCTTTGTCAGCATCTTCTTCATCCTGTACCTGCTGGGGCTGGACCCCCGCCTGCCCCTCCAGCCCCGCCGCTGGTGGCGCCCGGCCCTGGTCTTTCTGGCCGCGCTGCTGGTTCCGCTGGCTTACCTCCCCATCCGGGGGGCGATGGGCGCTCCCCTGGCCCCGCCCGACCTGGATACCCTCCAGGGCTTCCTCTGGCACGTCCTGGCAAAGGGCTTCGCCGGGGATATGTTCGCCTTCGCCAACCTCCGGGACTTTCCCCATCGGCTGGCACTGCTCCCGACCCTCCTCACCTTCCAGTTTAACGGACTCCTCCTGGCCCTGGCACTGTTGGGCCTTCTGGCTGTCCTCCGGCGGAACCAGCGGCTCTTCCTTCTGCTGGCGGGGAGTTTCGCCCTCCACACCTATGTCACCCTCACCTACCGGGCCCCGCAGACGGTAGAGTACCTGATGCCGGCCTACCTCCCCATCGCGCTGGCCGTCGGCCTCCTCCCCGCTGCCCTGAGTGCATCGCAGAGCACGCAGAGAGCGCAGAGAAATTTCTTAAAAATCCCCGCGTCCTCTGCGTTCTCTGCGGTAAAAATTCTCCTGGCCGCACTGGCAGTCTGGGGTGGATACCTGAACCTGCAGATGCACGTTAGCCTGGCGGAACTGGCCACCGATACATCCACCCGGCAGACGGTCCAGCCGCTCCTGGAGGCGGCTCCCCCGAACAGCGTCATTCTGGCCGACTGGCACTGGGCGACGCCCCTTTGGTATCTCCAGCAGTTGGAGGGACGGCGGCCCGATGTGGCGGTGGAATACGTCTACCCCGTCGTCGGGGAGGACTACGGGGCCACATGGCTCCGGTGGGTGGAAGAACGGGGGACGGAGCGCCCCCTCCTGGTGACCCATTTCTACGACTTCCCTGGCTACAGCGCCGAACCGGTGGGCGCGGGCTTCCGCCTCCACCGGCGCCCATTTACCGGGACAGGAGCAGGCCCTGCCCCTACGGGCGCCGAAATTTCCTTCGCCGACGGCATCCAGTTGGTGGGATACCGTCTGCCGGACTCCCCGGTCCACGCCGGGCAGGTGGTGGAGGTCGTCCTGGCCTGGAGACGGACGGCCCCCTCGGACCGCGTGCCCTCCTTCACCCTCCGCCTGGCCGATGCCGACGGGCGGGAGGTCGCCCAGGCCGACCGGTACCTGGGTACAGACGCCGCCCCCGGCGAGGTCCGCTGGGAGCGGCTGGCCCTCCCCATTTACCCCACCCTCCGGCCCGGCCGCTACCAACTGCGCCTGGGCGCCTACACCGTCTCCGAGGCGGGGTTTGAACCGCTTCCCACGGCCGAGGGTGAACCGTTCGTCCTGCTGACCGAACTGGAGGTGGGGCCCGCTTCCCGCCTGCCCTTCACCCTTCACCCCCAGCACATTCCCTATGCCGGAGGGCCCACCCTGGTCGGGGTGGACTACGACCGGACGGCGCCGGAGACCCTGCGGGTGTACCTGCGCTGGCGCGGCCCGACGGAGGACGGAACCCTTCGCCTCCGCGCGGTCGGAGGGGAGGCGGCGACGGCGGACCTCCCGGCCCTCCCCCAGGGCGCGTACCAGACCGTGGCGGTGGACCTGCCCGGAACGGCACGCGGGTTTCTCTTCTTCTCCCTGGCCGACGGCGCGGGGCAGGTTCGGGTGGCGGCGGGGCCGTGGGGCTGGCCGATGCGGTGGGTGTTTCTGGCTATCCCGCCGGGGGATGTCCGCTTCGTGCCGCTGGGGGGCGAAATGGCGGTGGTGGGTGTGCAGTTCTCTCCCGCTACCCCCGGTACAGTGATGACGGTGGACGTGCATCTGGTGGGGCTCCGGGCGCTGACGGACGACATCGCCACCAGCGTCCGGCTGACGGACGAGGCCGGCCGCTATCTGGGCGCGCACGACTGCCAGCCTGCGCTGAGCATGGTCCCGACGCTGAAGTGGATCGGGGGCTCGCGGGTCCGGGACCGACATCTTATCCCCATTCCGGCGGATTGGGCGGGCAGGGCGGTGCGGGCCACGCTGGTGGCCTACGAGCGCTTCCGGATGGCCCCGCTCCTTCCGCTGGACGACCGCCGCTGGGAGGCGGTCCCGCTGAGGCCATAAGCGTTAGGAAAAAAAGAGGTGTTTGTGCGGCGGCTTGGCCGCCGCACAAACACCTCTTCCCCCGGGATGCTTCCAGCGCCCCGTTTATCCCCAGGTTGCCACGGGCATCAACACTCGCTTTACTCTCTCCGGCAGTTCCACGGGCACAAACATAGAGGCCGGGTAGAGATAGCCGTCCGGCTCTGACAAATCTTCGTCTATGATGCGGAGCATGTTGTGGGCCTCAGCCTCTGGATCCGGCAATCTGCGATATACTTTGCCGACAATCAGGCTGGCAGGGTTGCTTTCGTTACTGATGCAGATGACAAACTCGCTCATCGGATTAGCCTCTTGATTTTGAAATCCTTGCGGCCTATGCCGTGTGCTTCGTACCAATGGACGTTGTGTGCAATTTGATTTTCCCCGAGTTCTTTGGGGCTTGCTATCGGATTGCCCCTCCCCCCTGCCCCCCTCCCCGCTGCCGCTTCGCGGCGCGGAGAGGGGGGAATTGAGAGGGGTTTTGCGGCGGGCGGCGAAACCGCCCGCCGCAAAACCCCTCATCTCATCTATGGCGATGACTCTGTGGCCGTAACCAGCGCTTCCAGGTCGGCGCCCAGGGCTTCCAGTTCCCGCCCGTAGCAGGCCCAGTCGCCCCGGCGGAGGCACTCCTGCGCCGCCAGGTAGTGGGCCCGCGCGGAGCGGGCCAGCGCGGCCACGTCGGGGGAGGCGGTGGGAGGAGCAACGGGCGGAGGAACCGGCGGCGGCGCCGCCAGCCCCACCACCTGCGCCAGCGCCGTCGGCAGGTCTTCCGCCATGGCCACTGAGTTCCCGTAGGCCACCAGCACCCGCTTCAACTCCGGAAAACGCCCCGACGCCGCCTGCAGGTAGAGCGGCTCCACGTAGAGAAGAGTGTCGTCTATCGGGATGACCAGGAGATTCCCCCGAATCACCTGGGAGCCGTGCTGGTTCCAGAGGGTCAACTGCTGGGAGATGTACGGGTCCTGGTCAAAGCGGGCCTCTATCTGCATGGGCCCGTAAATCAGTTCCTGCTTCGGGAATTTGTAGACGCCCAGTTGCCCGTAATCCTCACCGTCCGAATCGGCATAGAGCCAGGCAATCATGTTGCGCCGTCCGGTGGGGACGTAGGGGCGCATCAGCAAGAACTCCACCTCGTCCTTATCGGGCAGTTTCATCACCACGTAGTACGGGTCCATTTCCTGCTCTCTCTGACCCCGGACTTCCGTGGGCGTGGCCCAGAGGTCCTCTTTGTTGTAGAAGACCTGCGGGTCGTCCATGTGGTAGGCGGCGTAGGCGGCGGCCTGGATGCGGAAGAGTTGCTCCGGGTAGCGCCAGTGGGCCCGCAGGACGGCGGGCATCTGCTCCACTGGCGTGAACAGGTCGGGGAAGATGGCCTGGTACGTGCGGATGATGGGGTCGGTCGGGTCCACCACGTAGAAGGTCGTCTGGCCCGTATAGGCGTCTATGGCAACCTTGACGCTGTTGCGGATGTAGTTGACATCGTTGAACGGCTCGGAGTACGGGAAGCGGTTGCTCCAGGTGTAGGCGTCATAAAGCCAGATGATGCGGCCGTCGGCAATCACTGGATAGGGGTCGGGGTCGTACCAGAAAATAGGCGCTATGGTCCGGACCCGCTCCGTAATCTCCCGATGAAACAGGATGCGGCTATCGGGGCGAAGGGCGGAGGAGACCAGAATCTGGGAACTGTTGAAGCGAACGGCAAAGAGGGCCCGTCGGAGCAGTCCACCCAGCGGTACTCCGGCCGGCCCCTCATAGCGGGTGTAGATGTTCTGGTCGCCACTGGGGTAGTCAAACTCCGGCTCGGTGGTGTTCACGATGGCGTACTCTTTGGTCAACTCGCCGAAGTAGATTTCGGGACGGGTGATCTGCAGGGCCGGTTCGGTGCTCTGGGGCGGGATGTCCCGGACCAGCAGGACCGGCAGCCCCTCGCGGGTGAATTCGTTGACGGGACTCACCACTGCACCGTAGCCGTGGGTGAAGACCAGGTGGCGGTTCACCCACGTCTGGGCCTGCTCGGCCAGTTGGTCCACATCCAGTTCCCGCACGGAGAGCATCACTTCCCGCAGCCCGTCGCTCAGGACGTAGCGGTCCACGTCCACATCGTTGAAGGCGTAGTAGAGGCGAATCTCCTGGAGTTGCCCGTAGGTGGTGAGAAGAGGGCGCCAGTCCCAGAGACGGATGTTCTGGATGGTGGCCTGGTTGGCGTCCAGCACTTCCGGAGTGAGGGCCCCCTCGGCGGGAAAATCCTGCTCCCGGACGTCGGTCAGCCCGAAACCGATGCGGGTAAAGTTGATGGCGTGCTGGATATAGGGCCGTTCGGCGGCCAGTTCGTTGGGGGCGACGACGAAGCGCTGGAGGGCGGCGGGGTAGAGGGAACTGACGACGGTCAGGATCAGCCAGGCACCGGCGGTGATAAGGAGGAGACGCCAGCGGCGGAGGTAGACGTTGATCAGGAAGAGGGCCGCGGCGACCAGCAGGACGGCGGTGAGGAGGTGGTAGATGGGGATACGGGCGTGGATGTCGGTGTAGCCAGCGCCGAAGACGGCGCCCCGGCTGGAGATGAGCAGTCGGAACCGGGCCAGTTGGTACTGGGCAGCGATAAGGGCCAGGATCAGCGCGCCCAGGACGGAGAGGTGGGCGATGGGGCCGCGGTCCCGGAGCGCGCCCGCCGTCCCGTAGACCACCAGCGCGCCCAGCAGGCTGAGGGTGATCAGGGCCAGAAACCAGCCCGCCAGCAAGTCGTAGACCGGCAGTCGGAAAAGGTAGAAACTGACATCCTGGCCGAAGATGGGGTCGGTCAGGCCGAAGGGGGTGGCATGGCGAAATACGAGGAAGTCCAGCCACTGGGCGGAGAGGACTTCGGCCATAATGAAGGCAATGAGCAGTCCGACGCCGATGAGGACACCCCGGAGGGTGCGGATACTGGCATAGCCCATACGAGCGCGGAAGGGGCGGAGGATGCGGCTTTCGGTTAGGCGCGCGGGGATGAGGAGCCAGTTGACCGCCAGAACGGCCGCCGCCAGCAGGCCGCCGCTCAGGAAGGCCACGACCGTCGCCAGCAGGCGGGTCTGATAGACGGGGAGATAGCCCACTTCCTCAAACCAGAGCCAGTCGGTGTAGATGCCAGCGACGAGTTCCAGCAGGCCCGGGCCGAAGAAGAGGATCAGCAGCAGCAGGCCGATCAGGATGAGAGTCCACTTCAGACGGGGGGGCATGGGTCTCCTTTGGAAAAAGAAATGTTATGTCGGCGGCTTTGCTGCCGACATAACATCTTTCTGGCTATACCCGGGTAACGTACTCCCCCGTGCGGGTATCCACCCGGACGGTGTCCCCGGCCTGGACAAAGAGAGGGACCTGAATCTCCAGCCCGGTCTCCAGGGTCGCCTTCTTCATCACGTTGGCGGCCGTATCACCAGCGATGGCCACTTCGGTATCCACCACCTGCAGGTCCACGGCGGTGGGGAGTTCCACCTCAATAGGCTGGTTCTCGTACATGGAGATGACCAGTTCCATGCCCTCTTTCAGGTACCCCGTCTGCCCTTCCAGCACGTGCGCCGGAACGCCAACCTGGTCGTAGGTCTCGGTGTCCATAAAGTAGTAGAGGTCGCCGTCGTTGTAGAGATACTGGACCCCCCGGCGCTCAATGCGCACTTCCTGGACCCGGTCGCCGGAAAGGAAGGTCTGCTGGACGGTGGCGCCGGTGCGCAGGTTGCGCAGTTTGGTGCGGATGATGGCGTTGCCCCGACCGGGCTTGTGGTGCTGGTACTCCAGGACCTTGTAGAGTTCTCCGTCTAAAACAAACGTGGTTCCTCGGCGCAGGTCGTTGACATCAATCATACCGTCCCTCCACTTCTGGGGTGATTCCGGGTGACTACCTACCAGGGGGCCTCTGGACAAGCGCTATCAGAGACGCGGCGAAGGCATGCCCCTGTAGCGCAGGCCGCCAGGCCTGCATGCAGGCTGACAGCCTGCGCTACATTTACTTGCAAACCGATTCGGGTAGGTAGTTACGATTCCGGGCAGTAACATGCCAGACACGTCTGGAGGTGCCTGGCCTGTTGATATGGTCATTATACCAGGTATAGAGGGGAGCGTCAAATGAACCAAAACTGTAGGACAACTGCGAGCAGTTGTCCTACAAATCGGCCAGACCCGCCAAAAGGGGGAAATACCCGGGAAGCAAGAAGCAAGGAAGCGTTTGCGCGGCAGTGAAGATGCCGCACAAACGCTCCCTTCGGCGGCAATTCCAGGAGATCGCGGATCAGTCGGGGATGATGCGGGTGCCGGTCTCGCCCCGGAGCGCCCGGGCGATGTTCTCGGGATTGGTGATGATGGCCTCCTTACCGCCCGCTTCCAGGAACCAGACGATGGCCTCAATCTTGGGAAGCATACTCCCCCTGGCGAAGTGCCCCTCGGCTATATATCGCTTCGCCTCAGAGACGGTCATCACGTCTATCGGTCGCCGGTCGGGCTTGTTGAAGTTCAGGTACACCTTCTCCACGGCGGTGGAGATGAGGAACAGGTCCGCGCCGATAGAGCGGGCCAGCAGGGAGGCGGCGTAGTCCTTGTCAATGACAGCGGCGACGCCCTTCAGGTTGCCGTTCTCATCCTCAATGACGGGAATGCCCCCTCCGCCCACCGTGATGGTGATGATGCCCGCGTCCAGCATCAGTCGTACCGCATCCAGTTCCACGATGCGCTGAGGCATCGGAGAGGCGACAACCCGCCGCCAGCCCCGGCCGGCGTCCTCTACCACGGTCCAGCCCTCCTCCCGCTCCCGCCGTCGGGCCTCTTCCTCGGTCATGAAGCCGCCGATGGGCTTGGTGGGGTTGCGGAAGGACGGGTCATTTCGGTCCACCACCACCTGGGTAACGATGGTAGCGGCCTGCCTGGCGATGCCCCGCCGCCGGAACTCGTTCTGCAGATTCTGCTGGAGGGCGTAGCCGATAGCCCCCTGGGTGTCTGCCCCGCAGACGTCCAGCGGCACCTCGTGCATCCCGGCGACCTGATGGGCGATCTCGGAGCGGCGGAGGATGAAGCCGACCTGAGGGCCGTTCCCGTGCCCGATGGCCACGTTCCAGCCCTGCTCAATCATATCCGCAATGTAGTAACACGTTTCCTTGGCGGCCTCGTACTGGTCCTCTACCGTCACGCGAGTATTGTCTTTGATCAGCGAATTTCCCCCGATTGCGATAACTGCCAGTTTTCGCATGGTCGTGCTCCGTATCCGCAGTCTGTCGTCCGTCGTCAGTGGTCTGTGGTCTGTGGTCTGTGGTCTGTGGTCTATCAGAACATCGTCAGCGCCATGACCGCCTTCTGGACGTGGAGGCGGTTCTCCGCCTGGTCGTAGACGACCGACTGGGGGCCGTCCAGCACCCCGTCGGTGACCTCTATGTTGCGGTCGGCGGGGAGGGGGTGCATGTAGATGGCGTCGGGCTTCGCCACGCGGAGTTTTGCCTCGTCCATGATCCAGTGCCGGTACTGGTCCTGGATGCGCTTCCCTTCTTCGGGGTCGGTGGTGGTCAGGAGCGGGCCCCAGGACTTGGCGTAGATGATGTCGGCGCCCCTGCAGGCCTCCTCCATGCCGTTGGGGTCGGCGATGATGTCAAAGGCGGTCCCATAGCGGCGGGCCTCCTCCTGCGCCTGAGCGACGATGTCCGGCATCAGCCCGAACTCCGGCGGGTAGGCCAGGGTGATGTCCAGGCCGAAGCGGGGCATCTGCAGGATGAGGGATTGGGGCACGGAGATCGGCTTCAGGTAGGAGGCGGCGTAGGCCCAGGAGACCACCAGCCGCTTCCCGCGCAGGTCCCGGCCCTTTTTCTCTATGATGGTCATCAGGTCCGCCAGGCACTGGAAGGGGTGGTAGATGTCGCACTGCATATTGAGGACGGGCACCCGGCTGTAGCGGGCGACCTCGTTGATGTACCGGTTGCCCACGCCCCACTCCACGTGTCGGATGGCGATGCCGTCAAAGTAGCGGCCGAAGATTTCGCCGATTTCTTTCGGGGTATCGCCGTGGGCGATCTGGGTGGTCTTGCTCTCTATGAAGGCGGCGTGCCCGCCCAACTGGGCCATGCCGGCCTCAAAGGAGCCGCGCGTGCGGGTGCTGGAGAAGAAGAAGAGCATCGCCAGCACCTTGTCGCGCAGGTAGGGGTGGGGCTCACCCAGAGCCCGCTTGCGCTTGAGGTCAAAGGCCACGTCCAGAACGGTCTCCACTTCTTCTTTGGAAAAGTCCAGGTCACCGATCAGGTCACGTTTTCTGAGATTGGTCTGCATGGTGTATCCTCCCAGCAAAAAGTTATACGCGCTATGTGCAACTTGTTTTTCCCAGCCTTTGGGGCATTACGCCGGCTTACCCCTCCTTTTCTCCCCCTTCTCCTTCCCGTTTCGGGGAGGAGAAGGGGGCCGGGGGATGAGGAGGGGTCAGAAGCGGCTTACTATTGAGTTTTGCTTTTTTAAAGCAACCCCTGGGGTGGTGCTTGGGGGCACCTGGGCCCTCACCCCTCCCCCTGACCCCCTCCCCCTCTCCCGCCCAGCGGGAGAGGGGAGGGGGAATTGGGGGGATTTTGCGGCGGCGGCCTCTGGC
>Ga0308395_1001354_pt1 | contig 16146 bp, 8 predicted proteins | sample Hotspr20SampleP4_FD_202097 | JGI IMG/M metagenome (GOLD analysis project Ga0308395, IMG submission 202097) | Hot spring phototrophic mat microbial communities from Mushroom Spring, Yellowstone National Park, Wyoming, United States - 20050930_P4 ...
TCCACCAGAGGAAGGCCTATTGGCTCCACCAGATGCTCCATCTGGTTGGCCCCAGAAGCGAATCCGCCCCTCATACTGGCCCGCCGGAGCCTCTTTGGGCGTCTGAAAGGTTATCCAAACGGCCTGCGTTGTATTGGCCGGCAAGGTGAAACTATTCTGCGGTAGGAGTAGATCCGGCCAAAGACCGGCAAATCCGTCGCAGGCCGGCGCCGAGCGTGGCACTTTCCGATGCCATCGGGGTGCCGTGCTGGTGTAGTAATTGGTCGGGTAGTCGACCGGCACATATCCGACCAGGGCCACTTCCGGCGGGGGAAGCGTTGGCCCCTCGGCCCTATGAGGTGGATCGATCTCCACTTGTACTTTCGCCCATGTACGCCCGGCCCGGACGGCCAATTGGACGGCTTCCTGCTCGTTCCGGGCCAAAAACACTTCAACGGCAGATAGCCCGGCCTGTTGAACGGCGGCCGCCTGGACGCCGGGAAAACCCGTTCCACCAGAATCACTGACCGGTGCCGCCTGGGGGTTGGACGCCCAGGTCCAAGAAAAATTCGTTCCACCAGCATCGGAGGGCACCCCGGCCTGTAGTGGTTTTGGCCACTGAGAAGGCTGTTCGGCACTTGGTGGATGTACCGTCTGGCTGCCGCTGGCCGGGCTGCTACTGGCACCGGCGGGAACATTTCGGCAAAGCGCCGGCGGCGCCGGTTCATCTGGGAAAATTTTCACAATCGGATTGACCGGCCAAACGGCAATTTGGCCCCCTCCTACCGGCCGACCCTCCATGCCCACGATCCGAGCTGGGATCACCTCGGTCACCAAAACCCCGTCGTACCAAATCGTCCCGAAACCGTCGGTGGTCAGATGGACTTGCAAGGTGGCGGCATCTTCCGGCATGGTAAAAAGGGCCGACAGCAGGGTCCAATCTGTTGTCCCTTCCAAGGCCCCACCGGTAGATCGCATCGGAGTATGTCGGGAGAGCCCACCGCTTGAAGTATGGATATGTACATGTATCTGGGCATTCCCCTGCCGGAGCTTCGCGGTGCGAATCCAACCGGCCACTAGGTAACTGGCCCCCGGCCGGACCGCTACCGACTGCGTCCAGCCCCGCCAGGCTTTGGCCACCCCCGCTGGAATCTGCAACCGGGCACACCGCTGGCCAAGCCCCGGTGCACCGGGGGAGTCCGTCCCATACTGCACCTTTTCATTCCGGCCCGATGGGGTGGCCTGCCAGGCAGAAAACGGTTCCTGAGCCTCAAAACTGGGGTTTTGCAGCAGGTTTCGACGGCTTGACGCCAGCCGAGCGTACTCCTCCACTCCAGGTCCCCCCGATCTGGTTCCCTTGGCCTCGTCGGTTGGTGTCTCTCTGCCGGAAGCCGATGGCTGTGACCCGGAGAGGGGTTTGCTCCCATCGGCTAGCGGTTGCTGAGCCGAACCGGTGCTGGTCTGCTCTTGCCCGAAGAGCGGTTCGGCCGGTGCCCTGCCGATGGGAGCATAATAGAGATAACTGGTCAGCACCGTTCGTGCTGGGATCGATGCCTCCAGAAGCATCCGGTCTGCCAGGAGTAGCCCCCGCCCCACATCTCCGGCGGAGATCCACCGAAGAGTTTGCCGATCCAACCGACCGCCAAGCCGATGGTTTAATGTAGAAATATCCACTACCAGAAGCCCTTCGACGGGCCGATCGGAAAAGTTTTCCACCCGAACGATCGCCCGGCGATGGAAGGCCCCATCGGCACCATCCAGTAAAGGCCAATCCCTAGCGGCGGCAAGCTCTTGCACTTGAAGGCGCTCCGGCCGGGAGACCTCCACCTCAAATCCCGGCCGATCCAAACACTCCAGTTCCGCCAAATCGAACCAGGCGGTGCCAGTGCCCCAAAGCACCGTACCCACACTGAGCCGATCCGCCTCCGCCGGAACCCGAAACTCCAACTGAACCTGTTTCCAATCGTAGGTGCCGCCGCCAGCGCTTACCATGGGCGCCGAGATCATCGGCTGTTGTGCGTTGCCCAGGTGCAGATACCAACCCGCATATCCTTTCACACCCTCGGCCCGTACCCACGCCCGGAACCGATACCGAGCGCCCGGCTGAACCGCAATATGGCTTTGCCGGGTGGCAATCCAGGAGGGCGAGGCCCCCTCGGCCACCACGGTTTTCACACAGCGTCGGCCAGAACGGGGATTTTCGGTGGTCCAAGAGGTCCGGTGGTTTTCATCCGGCTGGTCGTGCACCCAGCCGGTGGGCGTATCGCCTTCGCCGTCTTCGAGGTCGCCATTGACCAGGCCGGGCCGATCGCACAGAAAATCGGGCACTTCCCCCGCCAACGGATTGTCAAAATAAATCCAATAGGCACTTTTCCCTTGGGGCGGGCAGTCGGCCGGAAGAAGCAATGTAGAACCAGCAGGGATGGGGCCGGTCCGGATTTCTTTTCCATCGGGTCCCCATAGGGCAAACAGTAGTTCCGTTCCATCCCCTGCGGCCACCCGGATGGCCTGGGCTTTCTGACCCACCAAGTCGGCTTCGCCCCGGTTGGGACCGATACGGATGGGCACCGGCAGCCCTTCCATCGGCCGGTCGGTCCGATTGGTTACAAGAACCTGGAGCCGGCCGCTCCAATACCCGCCCCCATCCAAATACCAGCCGCCTTGCCACGCTTCCGCTTTCAATGTACCTACCCATCCGATCCCTATTACCCAAGCCCACACGATGGCCCCTCCCCAAAGGCCAATGGATCTTCGCCAATGAGAAAGAAACGAAACGCCCTGATTTTTAGGCACGTTGGGCTCCCTTGGTTTTGCGAAAATGGATAATGGCACGAAAATCCCGGCCCTGTCCGGCCAGCCGAAAATAGCACCGCCCCTCTGGCTAACAGAATACATCCCGGATCGAAGGCCTTCAGACCCGACCCGCCCATTCGCACTGCGGTGCCGATCGCCCCTAGTGTCATTCCTGCGGAAGCCGGAATCCAGAGTCCGAACTCCTTCACGGGGCACTCTCCTACTGCCAGTCTTGTCCCCATGAAAAGCCATCGCCGAGCCTTTCCTAAAAGGCTGGTTTTTTTCCCAGCGAGGAAGAAATCAGAAACGTTTTCTCCAATGTACTCGAGCTATTGGGGAAAAGCTACAGGGCGAAGGAAACCGCTGTTTGGACCAGCCAATGGGTAACATCAGTCCACGTATCCTCTGCCGGAAGGAACATTTTTCAGCTGCCTTCGTGGGGCATTTCCTGAAGGTTCTCCAAAAGAAAAGCACCGATCTTTTCCCAGCCTTCTGGAAAGCCGCCCTGGAGGTACTTTAGAATGGAAGAAGAAATCCTTCTTCGGCGAACCGTGCCGCCGGAAAGGAAAACCTCGCCTTGGCTACCCTTACGGGGAAATCAAGCATGTAGGCCGTGGGCAACAGACGCTTCTGGCAGGGGGAAGGTCTCTTGGAGAGCGCTTTCCTTTGGGAGCAAAGAGACTTTTCCAGAGAAATAAGGTATTTTTCTGGGGATGGGAGACTGGGGGGATTTGGGTTCCCATTTCCGAACAGAGGGATTTCCAGGAAGGCCTAAGTGGTGGCAAAGGCATTGTTTTATATTCAATGCATGACCTGTCAGGCCCGGTTGGCGGTACGGGACCCGGCTGCTATTGGAACGATTTTGCTGTGTCCGAAGTGTCAGAGTTTTGTGGAGGTGGTGCCGCCGCCGGGGTGGAAGGGGCCGCAGTCGGCTTCCCCTTCTGAAAGTTGTATTGAAATTCCACCGAAGGAGGTATCACCGACCAGTCCTAGTCCCCCAGGCTCTTCCGCAGATACCGATAAATTGGGGAATAAAGCCCCTATTTTTGGTGGACCAAAAGAAATTCCCTCGGCTTCTCCTCCTCGCAAAGCTGGTACAGTCCCCCCCCAGAAAGGTGGCATTCCCACTTCCGAAACTCGGTCTCCGCCTTTGGTAGCCCCTCCGAAAAATGTATCTTCCGACATGCCATTAGAGGGGACAAAGGGGACTCATGAGCCACTGCCACCGCCTAGAACGGGGGAAAAATGCCACCATATAGAGGAGGAGATTACTCCTCCTCCGGTAATTTGGCGCCCTACAAGGGAGGGGCTAGGTGCCCCATCGAATGCTCTAGGTAGGCCCTCAAATGTCCCAGAAGGGAGTGCCGGACCCGGTCTCCAACCTTTGGGTGGACCGACGCCTCACCCACCACCGCCTCCAAGGCCTTCCACAGCGAACGTAGCTTCTGCAGGGAACGAAAAAATGCCTGCCGGGGAAACGTCGGCGGAAGTCTCGGCCGGAAGATTTTTCCCTCTTTGGGGATGGGCATTTCCGGCCTGGATTCCCCCATGGCTGGTTATAGTTATTGCCCCGCTGGCAGGGGTTTTGTTGGGGGCAGGTCTGCTGGCCCTGTTCCGCTCGTCTCCGATCCCTTCGGAACCTACCGGCCCCCAGCCTGAGGAGCCGGCCCAGACGGTGCAAGGCCCGGTATCGCCCGGCGCCGTGGCGGAAACACCGGGCTTATCGAAACAAATCTCTCCCCCCCTGCCGAAAGAACCCCCGAAACACCTAGACAAACAGTGGATTCCCGATCCTGTGGGGTTGGTGGTGGCGGTGCGTTGGAATCGGCTGGCAGACCAGGGACGTCTGCAGGAAACCCTCGAATATTTTTCACCCGGGGCAGTGGAGGTCGGCCGTCGGCTTCTGAAGCACCTCCGCTTGGGGGCGGAAAAAGTAGAACATCTGATCTGGTTGGCTGTGGATGGCTCGGATTGGCCCAACCAAAGTGTGATCCTAGTGGGCTTGGCAGAGGATGGTTTGCTGGGCGAACTTTCGCAACGTGGCCAACCCTGTGGGTTCCGAGTCGCCGATGCGGATTGTCGGAAAGAGTCGGGCGCAGCGTGGCCGCATCCGTGGGCTCTGGTAGCTTCGCGGTGGATATTGACCGGGCCGGAGGTGTTGCTTCGGCATTTGTCGGAACGTCCCAAGCCGCAATTGTCCAGCCGGGCTTTGGATCGGATGCTGGACAATTGGCCATGGAAAGCGGATTTGGCCGTCGGGGTGGATGCGGCCAGGTTTCGGCCTTTGGTCAGTAGCCGTGTCCAGAGGCTGGTGGCTGTTTGGCCGGAGGCTCGTCGGCCCGTGCAAATCCTCTGGGAACTGTCCGAAGGATTTTTTACGGGGGTGTATTTCGGCGAGCCGGCCCGATACGAAATCGCTCTTTGGTGCCGGACCGTTTCCGAGGCCGAACAAGTCCGAGCTGCCGGGGAAGAACTTCTCGGTGCGGGCGGTACCGGCCTGAGCGGACGGCTTCAGCGCCTGGCCACGGAAGTACAGGCAGGCCAGTGGAAAGCCGATCAGGCCGCCGCCTATGACACCCTCTTGAAATTGCTCCAAGCGGGGGTGCAGTCGGCCCGGCTGGAATTGGCCGAGACGGTCCTCTGGGCACGAACCGCCTGGAAGCAGTCCTGGCAGGAAATGCTGGAGTCTTGGAAAGCCGGCCAACAGGCTCTGGAGCGGGATTGGGAGGAAGCTCTCGCTGGGCTGATCCAGCAGCAGGAACACCGCCTTTTGCAGGCGTTGGCAGCCTATGCGAAAGCCGAAGGCCATTTCCCACCGGGGGCAGAAGGGGGGCCGTTGTGGGACCCGGCCACCCGACTCAGTTGGATTGCCCTGGTGTTGCCTTACTTGGGCCGGGCAGACTGGTACGGGCAGTTGCAGCTCCGTTATGCCTGGAACAGCCCGCAGAACAAGGCGGTGGCCCAACGGCCGTTGGAAGAGGTGCTCAATCCGGCCATCCCACAGCGGGCCACCGAAGCCGGCTTTCCGGTTACCCATTATGTGGGCGTTGGCGGCCTAGGCGAAGATGCCGTCCAACCTCAGGCGGATCAGCGCCGCATCGGCGTGTTCGGCTTCGGTCGAACACTGAAGCCGGAAGAGATTACCGACGGGCTAAGCCATACCATCGCCATTGCCGGCGCAACCAGCCGATTGGGACCCTGGGCGTCGGGCGGATCAGCCACGGTCCGTCCGTTCACTCAGCCACCTTATGTGAACGGCCCCGACGGTTTCGGCACCGGGCAGCCGGACGGCATGTTCGTGGGCATGGCCGATGGCTCGGTCCGGTTCATTTCCAAAGAGATAGATCCCCGGGTACTGGAAATGTTGGTCACCGCCCGGGGCATGGAACGGATCGAGGGCTTAGCTTGGGAAACCGGGCCAAAGGAGATTCGGCCTGGTCATACGCCCGCCGGGCCAAGTGCGAAAGTGCCTGAGACCAAACCGCCCGCTCCAGCCGGTCCTTCCGAGATTGCCAAAACGCCGCCGAAGGGTCGCCCAACCGAGCCGACAGAAACCAAATCGCCGCCCGGAGGGCCGCAGCCGAAACAGGCCGAAGCGAAACCGGCCTCCGAAGCCCCTTCGGAAAAGCCACCCGCCGTAGCAGAAAAGACTGCACCCGAAAAGGAAAAGTCGCCCGCCGTGGCAGAAAAAACCGCTCCTGAAAAAGAAAAGCCTCTGCCTTCCAAAGCGGAGCAACAGGCCCAAATCGAGGCCCGATTGGCCGAAAAAGTGGCTTCCATCGAACTGCCCGCGGTGCCGCTGCGAAAAGCGGTAAATCTCCTGGAAGCGCTCGGCGGGGTTCGGATCACCTATGATCTGGAGGAAATGGCCCTGGCCGGAGTGTCGCTGGAGACGCCGGTCCGGTTGAAACAGACGGACCTCAGTGTGGGGGAAATCCTCCGGCAGATTTTGGAGCCGATGGGCCTTGTCTATCTGGTGGAGGGGGAGGATGTGGTGATCAGCCGTCCTCCAGCCGCCCGACAACACTGGCATACGGTCCGGTACGACGTTTCGGATCTGACCGACTGCGAGGAAAACTCGCCCGAACAGATCGCCAAGCTGGTGGAGCGGTTTGTGTTGCCGGAGTCCTGGCTGGCAAGCGGCGGCAAGGGCAAGATTGAAGTTCAGGACGAGGTGTTCCTAGTGCATCAGACCGATTTGGGACATCGGCAGGTAACCGACCTGCTAGAGAAACTCCGGTTGGCCCGGGGCCTGCCGCTACGGATCGACCCAAGCCGAAAGGATCTCAGTTTGCAGACCCGGCTTACCCAGATGCGTCCGGTGCTGGACCGGGGGGTGACGGCCAACTTTGGCTCCCCCACGCCGTTGCCGGAAATCCTGAGCTATCTGGAACAGTTGGGGCAAGTGGCGATCGTGGTGGATTGGGTTTCAGTGCGGGCGGAAGGCCATCCGGCCAGCCTGTCGGGCACCCTCCGAGTCCACCAGCAGCCATTGGCCCAAGCTCTCAGCCAACTTCTGGAACCTTTGGGCTTGACCTGGCGGATTGCCAGTCCGGGACTCATCCAGGTAACCACGCAAAAGACAGCGGGGATGGAATTGGAGCTGGAATTTTATCCATGTTCTGAGCCCATAGCGGCCTTGGGGTCTCCGCAGGCGGTGCTGGAGGCGATCAAAGACCATGTGGGGCGCACCGCCTGGGAAGACGGCCAAGGCCCCGGCGCCATCTATTTCGATCCCCCCAGCAAATACCTTATCGTGCTACAAACCCCGGCAGTGCATCGGGCGCTGGAGCGGTTTCTAAGCAGCTTGCGTCCGCCCAAACCCACCCCGGCTGGCAAATCCTCCGGCTGAGAGGCTGTCCCAAAATTCCGTTTTTCGCCGGTTGCGTCCCTTGGCCAAACGGTTAGGGACCTACCTGCCACTGGCCGAACTGTTGGAGCTACTCGGCCCCGGGCGAAGTGTTGGGGGGCTACAAAGTCCTGGCCGAACTGCACGGTGCAGCCGGCAAGATGCGGACACGTCGGCCTTCCACCCGCACCCGGCCGGCGGCAATCAGCCGAATCACCTCCGGATACAGTTCACATTCCTGCTCGAAGACCCGGGCGGCCAGCGTTTCCGGTGTATCGTCGTCCAGCACCGGCACAGCCCGTTGGGCGATCACCGGCCCATGGTCGTACTGGTTATCCACAAAATGCACCGTGCATCCGCTGATCTTGGCCCCGTATTCCAACACCGCCTCATGCACATGCCGACCATAAAACCCTTTGCCGCAAAAGGCGGGGATGAGAGCTGGATGAATGTTCACTACCCGCAGTTCAAAATCCGACGGCACGGTAATCTGCTTTAAAAAGCCGGCCAACACCACCAGGTCCACCCCCGCCTGCCGACACTCCCGGAAAATCGCCTCGCTAAAGGCCTCCTGGCTGGGGAACTCTTTGCGCTGGATGACCCGAAGAGGAATGCCGGCCTGCTGGGCATATTGAATTCCTCCGGCCGCCGGATTGCTGGAAATGACCAGCACAATTTCAACCCCTTCCAAAAGACCGGCCGCCTTCTTCTGGAGCAGGTTCCGAAGCGTGGTGCCGGCGCCGGAGATCAGCACGGCAATCCGAAACGGCCGCTTCGGCCCGCCGGCGGTCAAAGATTCAGCGGTCAAAGATTCTGTGTATTGCGGCTCCGTCATACTCCCACCTTTCTGTAACTCGGCAAATGGCAAGGAAAAAGGAAAACGGGGAACATTTTAGCCGAATGGAAAAGACATGATGGGTCATTCCTGCGCAAGCAGCAGTCCAGGTTTGTTCCCGCGTAAGCGGGAATCCAGACTTATTGCTCCCCAAGCGGGAACCCAGGGAACATGGACTTTTACTTCTTTCTGGATTCCCGCTTTCGCGGGAATGACACGTTACTGGATTCCCGCTTTCGCGGCAGTGAGACGTTGGGCTTAGCCTGCGCTGGGAGAGGCGAGTCACTTCATTCGGCTAAAATGTTACCAAAACGGATATGGGGTTCCCTGGGGATTGGATCAATATACCAGTCAAGAACCGTGCAGCGTGCGGATCGGCAGAAGAGGGTTTCCTCCTCTTCTACACCAGGTCCAATGGTGTGTTTGCTTGACATGGATTTTTACCATATCTTGAGCCCAGAGAAAACTCCGGGGCATCCCAGCGGGGCCGAATAGTTTTGGCTTTCGGAGGTCCCGCCCTGGGATGACACTGCCAGGAAAAGGCAGTGCAGTTATTTCTTTCCTGGATTCCTGCTTGCGCAGGAATGACACATCGCCCTATCACCCGGCGCTGCCTTCGGCATTGCCTCAAGCACCGCCGGCCTCTCGACGGCCAGGGGAGAGGCGAAGGCCCCCTCACCCCGTTTGGCTGACGCCAAACCGGCCTCTCCCCCCAGGGGAGAGGCGTACTGGACTGCTGCTTGCGCAGGAATGACACCTGCTGGGTTCCCGCTTGTGCAGGGAGCGACACGATGGGGTTAGCGGGGCCAAACCCTTGATGGGGCGGCTAGCCTTTGGGATACACGAGAGACTATGATATGCATAGCTGGCAGTCGGGGGGAGATTTTGGCCAAGGGCTGTGGCCAGCACGCAAAAACGTTTGGATGCCATCTAGCCGTGGTACAGGGAGAAGCAACCTCCTGCTATGGCCCCACCGGGTGAAAACTTTTGGATACCGTCTCCTCTTCTGTGGTAGGGCGGCTATCCGACTTTACTGTGGCCAGCCGCCCACCGTTTTGGATACCATCCACGAAAGGAAACCCTCTGGACCGGTCAAGGGAGGAACTGGGTGATGAAGCTCGTGCATGGGAACCGATCAACGGGCCGAGAGGCTGAGGCCCAGGGAATGCTTCCAAAGGTGCTATTGATTTGCACCGGGCTTGTTTGGTTCGGTTTTTGGCCGCCGGTCCCAGCCCAAGCCGAGACGACACCCGCCCAACTAAAGCCTCCCCAATGCCCTAACTCCCCCAAGGAATCCGAAGCGGTTCAGATCAGCGGGGAGTTGAAGCAGTGGCATCGGGTGAGTTTGACGTTTCAGGGGCCGGAGACCGGAGAGACGGCTCAGCCAAATCCCTTCAGGGACTATCGCTTGCAGGTGGAGTTTCGGTGTGGGCAGCGGCGGTATGTGGTGGCGGGTTTTTATGCAGCTGACGGCAACGCCGCCCAAACCGGAGCGGATCGGGGGCGATGTTGGAGGGTGAATTTTTGTCCAGATCAAGCGGGACAATGGACGTATCGGGTCTCGTTTCGCACCGGACCGGATGTGGCCATCCAGGATGATCCGCAAGCCGGTCGGCCCACGGCCTTCGACGGCCTGGAAGGCACGTTCCAGGTGGCGCCCAGTGACAAAAAGGCCCCCGATTTCCGGGCCAAAGGTCGGCTGGAATATGTGGGCCAACATTATCTCCGGTTTGCCGGCACCGGAGAGTTTTTCATCAAAGGCGGCACCGATAGCCCAGAAAATTTCCTGGCCTACGCCGATTTCGACGGCACCTATCGCCTCCCTAAAGCCAAGCGGAAACCCCGGACCGGCGAAGCCAATCCACGAGAAGGACTCCACCGGTATCTTCCCCACCTCCCGGATTGGCGGCCCGGCGATCCCACCTGGCGCGATGGCCTTGGCAAAGGGATCATCGGCGCCCTAAATTACCTGGGGGCCCAAGGCGTGAATAGTGTTTATTTTATCACTATGAACGTGGAAGGCGATGGCCAGGATGTTTGGCCGTGGATCAGCCCTACCCAACGGGACCGCTTCGATTGCAGTAAACTGGACCAATGGGAAATCGTCTTTTCCCACATGGACCAGGTGGGTATCCTGCTCCATGTCGTTACCCAGGAGCAGGAGAACGACCAACTGCTGGACGGCGGCGAACTGGGACCGGAACGAAAACTCTACTACCGAGAACTTGTGGCCCGATTTGCGCATCATCTGGGCCTGGTCTGGAACCTGGGTGAAGAAAACACGAACGCCGACGCCCAACGTCGCCAGTTCGCCCAGTACATCCACCGGCTCGACCCCTATGGGCATCCAATTGTTGTACATACATTCCCTGGCCAATATGAAAAGGTTTATCAGCCACTTCTGGGCTTCCCACACTTTCACGGCCCTTCGCTCCAGATGGGCAATATGCGGCAAACCTACCAGGAAACGCTTCGGTGGGTGCAGCGGTCGGCCCAGGCGGGGCGAAAATGGATCGTCTGCCTGGATGAGATCGGCCCGGCCGAGGTGGGCGTCCAACCCGACTCAGTAGATCCCACTCACCACGAGGTCCGCCGCTACGCCCTGTGGGCTAATCTGATGGCCGGCGGCGCAGGCTGCGAATGGTACTTCGGGTATAAATATCCCCACAACGATCTTACCTGCGAAGACTTCCGGAGCCGAGAGAATCTTTGGACGCAAACCCGATATGCCCGGCAGTTTTTCGAGCGGTTGCCGTTGGAGCGGATGCGGCCGGAACCGAAACTGGTTCGGCCAGCGTCGGCCTGGTGCTTTGCCGAGCCGGGTGAAATCTATGTGGTCTATCTGCCCGAAGGCGGCACTGCGGAATTGGACCTAAAGAGCGGCTCTTATACCGTGCAGTGGTACAATCCCCGGGAAGGCGGCCCGCTCCGGACGGGCAGCATCCGAACCGTCCAAGGCCCCGGTTTCCGCTCCCTCGGCAAGCCACCTACCGACCCGGACCAAGACTGGGCGGTGCTCGTTCAACGAATCCCCAAACAGAGTAACTGAGAGGCTGTGCCGAAATTGATACTTGGGCGGCGGCCCACACCGTTGCCAAACCCTTCCGATTTACCAAAGTGTCCGTTTTATGGGGGTTTTAGCAGTCTGGGGGCCGCCGGTGGGTAGTACATCTGGCTAAAAGCGGAATTTCGGGACAGCCTCTGAGAGTACCGACAGGGGAATTGGCAAAGAGCAACGGAAGCCCCCGGCAAAGAGCAACACTAGGACCGACAAACCTAAGCAAGGTACCGGCAAAGAGCAACGTAAAGCACCGGTAAAGAGTAACGCTCGGACTGACCCAGAGAAGCAAGGCACCGGCACCCCCCCACGGAAGCCACCACCAAAGGACAACGGTATAGGACCGGGAAAGATAACCAAAGGTACCCGTAAAGACCAACGGGAAGCAGCATCCACGACAACCGAGAATCCCTCGGCGCCCGGGTGAGCTTCACCCAAATCGCCGTCCCGCAACCCAACGCCAGGTCCTGACTTTGCCGTTCATTTTAGCCGGCAGTCCGGTTTACCCGAACCGGCGTCCGGCAAACCAACCGACTCCGAAACCCAGCAGGGTGCCGCCAAGGCTCACCCCGCCCTGAAGCAACGCCTGACCGGCAAACCAATTGACAAGCTGCCCAAATACCACCGCCGTACTAACCAAGGTGATCAATGCCAGCAAAATGACGGCCACCGTGAGCCGGTCAATCCGTCGCTGTAACCCCTCTATAGATGCAGTTTCATCCACCTGTTCCGGGGGGTTGCCAGAAGATTCTTTCGGGGTTTCCTCCGGGCCAACGGCACGCATTTCCGGCATCGTCTTCCTCCCTCCCAAACATACCGACGTAGCCAAAGCACGTAAAAACAGACCACCACCGGAAGTGGATTCCGGTGGTGGGGGAAAATCCCATCGTTTCCTGCCGGCCGGCACGAACCAAACCCATCCCCTACCTCGCCGACATGAGCGATCTTTTTCCAGTCCGGCACGCTGGGGGCACCCAAGCCCTGGGCGGCCGAGGTCCCTTGGCCATGGACTCTCCCTTACCCGTTTTTCCGAGGTCTTGGCGCCCGATGGGGCAACGGCCGATTACCACCGGCCGCAGAACCAGAGCAGTCCGGCTGGTTATCGGAGGCCTTTGAGCAGGGCTTCGGCCTCTTGGCGTTTGGAGAAGGGCCGTTTGGTTTGCAAAGCTTGTTTGAGCAGTTCCTTAGCCCGATCGGTTTGGCCCCGATCGACCATCACCCGGGCGATGTAGAAGGCGGTATCGGGGCTGAGTTGACCACTGGAAGCGGCCCGGCCCAGGGCCTGGTCGGCCTCATTGAGCCGACCTAACCGATACAACACCCACCCATAAGTGGACCAGGCTTCAGAAAAGTTCCCGAAGGCCTGCACGCCGATCTGAGCCACTTCCAGGGCTTTTCGTTTTTTGGCCTCTTCGTCTTGCTCAGTCAGGGCCAAGGCCCAGTTGTTGAGGGCGGCAAAATTGCCGGGCGATTGCAAATGGGCCGATTCAAAATACTGCTCTGCCGCCTTGTAATCCTTCATGAAATAGGCCACCAGACCGGCCAACATCTTGGCCTGGAAGGAATTCGGATCTAATTTCAAGGCGATTTCCACCTGGGCTTTGGCCTGATCGTACTGTTCGGTGTCGAAGGCCCATTGGGCGGCGGCCAAACGGGTCTGCAAGTTTTTGGGTTCGGCATTTAGGGCAGCCACCATCATCTTGGCCGCCTGCTCCCGCTGACCAGCCGACTCGTATAACTGGGCCATGATGGCTTCCGGGGTGAGCACCTGATCATTGGCCTTTTTGGCCGCCCGGAACTTTTCCATGGCCTCGTCCGTTTTGTTCTGCTGGAACAACGCCCGGCCGAGCCGCTGCAACGCCACCACATTCTCCGGGTCCTCCTTCAACCACATTTCCAGATATTTTTGGGCAGTGGGCCAATCTTCGGCGGCCTCGGCCAACCCGGCCATGCCAGAACACATCCGCTGCAAAATCAACTTCTTCCGACGGGCCGTCCCTTTGAAATCCCCTAGCAATCGTTCCGCCTGACTGTACAGGAACTTCGCTGCGGTAGTCCGGCCACCCCGAAACTCCAAATCGGCCAAAATCACAAAGGCCTCCGGATCGTTGGGCGATTCCTTCAAGGCCGACTCCAACGAACGAATCGCCTGATCCAATTGCCCCACGGAAGCAAACAGTTGGGCCATAATCACATCGGCGGGCGGCAAATCGGCGTGTTTCTTACACGCGGCCACCAGCAACGCCCTGGCCCCATCAATATCCCCGTTCCGAAACCGGGTCACCGCATCCTGGACCTCTTGGATTTGCTGGGGTGGTTCGGCCACAGGCGGCACTTCTCCCACCGGCACCGGCTCCGCCCTAAGGGCCGAGCCCGCCCAAAAAACCAATCCTACCCCCAGCAACCCCACCCAAGACCAACCTCGACACACTGCGTTCATACATCCGACTCCCTACAAAAAAAAGAACTCCAGGAACACTTTTTTAGCTTTAGCCGAGGGGAGGACACCGCGGTCTCATTCCTGCGGAAGCAGGAATCCAGGTTCCTTGAGCCGCCCAAATCCCCCTCACCCGGCCAACCTACGGTTAGCCGGCCTCTCCCCCGGCGGGGAGAGGCGGTTTGCTTCTTTCCGCTAAATTAAATAGTTACCTTTGGGTAAGCCCTTATGTCCCCATTTAACACAATATATTGGGGCAATTCCGAGGACCACGCAACATATAGGGATGCCCCTACCCCTCTCGCCCCCCATCCGCTCCGTTCCCCTGGCCGTGTGTTCGCCGAACGCCTTCCTTGATTCTCCCAATTATACCACCTGCTTAGGACTTTGAAGCGTGCCGACCGGGTGGTTTTGGGGGAAACCGGGTGGTTTTTTGGGAAAAAGAGCCTGATCCGGACTGGCAATCATCCAGTGGAAGTGGCGGGAAGGCGGCACACCTCTGAATCTAGAGAAGAGGGTAAAAAAGAAGCATTTGCCAATCCAGTTTTTCCGTTCCCTGAAAGCCCTCTTGGAGAGGCCTTCGAAAACTTCTGATCCGGCCCTGGTGGATTTTTGCGGCCGGTCTGGCTATAATAAAACCGACTCTCCCATGGATGTCAAACGGGCTCTGCCAAGGAATGTGGGCGAGATAGTTGGGTAGGTTTGGCTGGATACGAGGAGATCGGCGATGCGACACTTCTGGCGAGCATTGGGTTGGACGGGGTTGTTGGCGGCGATCAGTTGCTTGTCGGTGGCCAGGCTGGGGCTTTCTGCCGAAGAAGCGACCACAGAAAAGAAAGCTCCACCCACCGCCAAAGCCAAGGAACCCAAAAGTCCTTATCATCGGTTGCCGCCCTACTATGGGCAAGTGGTAACCCCAGAGCAACGTAAACAAATTTATGCCATCCAGGATGAATACGGCCCGAAGATCGACGCCCTCCGTAAACAATTGGAAGCCCTGATGGCCGAACGAGATGCCAAAATCGCCGCCGTGCTTACCGAGGAGCAGCGCAAAGAACTAGCCCGCCTGCAAGAGGAAGCCAAGGCAAAACGACAACCCAAAGAAAAAACCGTCACCCCGGCCGAAACAAAACCTCCTGCCCCCACGGAAACACCGGAAGCCAAAAAGACCGAAGCGGCTCCTGCAGTGCAACAAACCCCGGCCACCCCAACCCCCGCCGGCCAAGAAAAACCTAAAACCTAACCCTCGGGTCGAGCGAAGCAGTTCGCCTCTCCGCAGCCAGAGGCCGTCTGCGCTGCGACTGCGAGGCAGCGGCGTCCACGCCGTCTGCGGGGGGAGAACAGGGGGTTGGCCTCGCCCCTGGCGGGAGAGGCCGGCTGAGGCGAAGCTGAAGCCGGCGGGGGGCTTTCCGCTTCTCCTTTTGGGAGAGGCTGGTTTGGCGTCAGCAACGTCAGCAAACCGGCTGTAGAGGTCTCCGTGTGATTTCTGCGCAAGCAGGAATCCGGAGCTTCTTTGAGCCTGCTTACTTTGTCATTCCTGCGGAAGCAGCACTCCAGAACGCCTCTCCCCACCGCGAGAGAGCCAGCAAACCGGCTGCGGGGCCACCGTATCCCTACGGAACCAGGAATAGCAGAATGACACATCGTGCCCTTGCATTTGGCTAAAGTGTTCTCCATTTCCCAGCCCTCTCTCGACCCGGAAAGGAACCCCGTATGGCCATCCAGCCTTTTCCGACCTGCCTCTGCACGGATTGGTTTTGGCCGATCCGACGGCTGCTGGGCAGCCCGATCCATTGGGTGGGCCTGTTGGGATGCGGGTTGGGTCTAGGGATCTATTGGGGGACCTATCCGATCGGTTTATGGTGGCCGGTAGAGCTCCGGTGTCTCTGTGCTGCTGTGGCCGAGCAAAAAGCGGCATGCTCGGTTCCCCCGCCATCCCCTGTCCAAGCCTCCCCTGCCCCCGACCGGAAAGAGGTTTCCCCGGCGCCGAGCAGTCAACGGCAACCTTTGCCCGGTCAGAAAGAGGTTCCCCCGAGGCCGCCTGGCCTATCTCACACCCTGCCCGGCCAGAAAGAGGTTCCTCCGTCGGCGCCTGGCCCACCGGACTCCGCGCCCGACCGGAAAGATGGTTCTTTTCCGCCCCATCCAGCGGCCGTTCAGGAAGTAGAGACCGGCCACCGGGAGACGGCCAATGC
>Ga0308395_1001355_pt1 | contig 16145 bp, 18 predicted proteins | sample Hotspr20SampleP4_FD_202097 | JGI IMG/M metagenome (GOLD analysis project Ga0308395, IMG submission 202097) | Hot spring phototrophic mat microbial communities from Mushroom Spring, Yellowstone National Park, Wyoming, United States - 20050930_P4 ...
AATGTGAAGTGTTCGGGTTGAATTGCATATGCTACTCCCGTTAGCGTGTGATACCCATAATTTCGTGTAGCGTTTTCCCTTTCGGGTTGATGTTCCGCTGTTGGTTTTCGGGTATCGCCACATCTTGCTCATCTGCAGACGGTGTTTGCACTGTCTGCTCGTCAGCGGGTTTCTTTTCACCCGACTGATTGTCCAGTTCAGATTGTATCTGTTGCGCTTCTTCAGCGGAGATTTTACCGTCCGCCAACAGTTCGCGCAACATTTCTTTCACGGCGTTGCGTTGGCGTTCCACAAACTTGTCGGGTTCGTGGTACATCTCGTACAACGCTTCTACGCTTTCTCTATCGCCCGTCAGAAACGCTTGCAACAGCGCACCCGCCAACTGAATGAGTTCGGGCGGTAGTTGCTGTTCCGCGCCATCTTGCTCTTCTTCTTCTTCGCGCTTCCGAATGTCCATCGTGTCCATCGTATGTATCCTCCAATCGGATTATACCCGAACAATTATACCGATTGCCCGACGGATATGTTCCAACTGTTGTTGCCCCCGACCATATTGGTTTGCAGAAGTTCGTTCGCCGATGTTATGCTATCTTCCAGCGCACGGGGTATTGCCGTGCCCATCGGGTTGTGTAGTTTGTAGTATACCTTAGCCAACCGTTCCAGTGCAATCTTGGTGTTGTACCATTCGGATTGTATACGCACGGTCTGACCCGCTACCGCCGCGACCACTTCCGTTGCAAACTTTGCTCTACCCGTTGGCAACACACCACGCACATATTCCGACACGCCCAGTAGTGCGTCCATATCTTGCTTGGCTAACGCTTCCAGTGCTTGCCATTCGGGGTTGGGCGCGGGTGTGGGTATCGGGAGAATTGCGTCTTGCTCGTTGACAAGTATGTATACTTCTTCTGGGTTCTGCAATCGTGAGAGTTCGCTCTCATCAATACTGCTTCGCTTCACAGCGTAAAACCCTGCGCCACGCCGTGCCATATTCAAGTATGTTCGCCGAATTTCGTCCAGTATGAACTGTTGTGGGCACGCAAGTTCCACATCGCCGATGGGGTACACGGTATCTGGGATGTGGTGTGCGGGGAACAGCACGATGGGTATCACGCCATACGGGTTGGTAAATGTTTCAACATCTGTGCTGTCCACTTTGTACCGATGGTACACATCGGCGTACCACACTTCGCGGTAGCGTGTTCCATCACCATCTCGGTACTCGCGTGCTATCCATTTGGGTTGCATTACATCACCCGTTGTGCAATCCCACCACAAATCTGTGGGGGATACCGATTGCAACCGCCAACCGTGTTGCTTATCGCCCACCACACAAACCGCGCCCAAACCAACAACCAACCGTTGCATAATCGCGTCGCGCAGTGCCAGTTCGTTGCTGGAAAGAAACTCGCCAAACTTCGGTTGGAACAGTTCGGTATCATCCCCGAAATCTATCACAGTACCGCGTATGAGTTGCATCATCGCATACGCTTTGATGGTGATGTTTATCAGTAGCATATTGCTGTGCCCTTCGGGGATACTGGTAGTGATGATTTGGTTGGCGGGCAAATTGCTGACAATCTCGCGCAACCGTCGGCACTTGAGTAGCCAAGTATCACGCTTCGGGGGGTTATCCCCAAGCAACTGTTCCATCTTATGCCGAGTGATACTCACCAACTCACGCATAGTTATTCTCCATCATCATCTACTATACCGAATGTATCCCAGTATCGTTTCTCTTCGGGTGTAGATGGTAGCACCAGTTTACCCGCTTCCCGTGCGCATTCCAGTTGAAACGCGCGTGGTACAACAATCTGTGCGCGTGGCGGAAACACACGCTTGGTGAGTGTGCCACAGCGTTCACAGCGTGGTACAACATCACGCTGTTCCACTGTTCGCTTCGCAACGGTTAGCCAACCGCAATTGGCACAGCGGTATTCGTATATCATATTCCAACCCCCGTTAGTGTGCGCTTTGTGGGTAAACCGCCATACGGTTCGGCGCGTAGAAAATCCACAGCAACCGTACCGCCGATACCCACCAACAGTTCCACGCTATCCCAGCGGTCAACGGTCAGCGTGTGGACTACCCAATCGTTCGTAGTGGGTACGCTGATACTATCAATCAGTATCCCCCCGCGATAGAAATTCAGCAGTAGTTGTGGGGTGAACAAAGAACCCGTGCCCTGCACACGCACTTCACAGTTCACCACCTCCGATGGCATACCGAGATGTAGCAAGTTGATGGGTGCTGTGTTATACACATACAGCCCATCGTTCTCGCCCAGCGCAAGCAGTATGTCAATCCCCGTGTTCGTATCCCAGTTATCGTTCGCCACTACTTCGTTGGGGTAGACCATACGCTATATCTCCCGATAGACTACATAACCGCCGACGGTCGCGTTAGCGGACAGATTGATGTTCAGCGGTTGCCCCACTGCGGTTTGGAACAATCCGCCATCGTAAGCGTGTGCGATACCGCCACCTTCCACCACACGCATACTGCCCGTGATGTCGGTTGTGCCCGATTGGAATTTGATGTTCACGGTAGCGTTTGCCACCACAGCGAACGCGATTACTCGGATACGCTTGCCCGATACCGCGCCAACAACTTGTGTGTTGCCCGATGTGGTAGCGTTGATGGGCGCGTACAGAACCGTGCTATGTGCCACAATCAGCGGGGTGTTCGCAACGGTTATAGACCAACTGCCCGATTGGGATACTGGAACGGGTGTGTTGCTGATACCCACATTCCAACTACCCGATTGGGATACGGGTAGTGGTGTGTTGGTGATTTCCACTTCGCCCGACACGAAACTGCCCGTATCGCTAATCACGCGGAGCGGTTCTTGAACCCGTATCCGTTCGGGCAGTTCCAACTGCACGGGTTGTGTGTTCCCACTCCCGCGACGAGAGAACAGATACTGCTGTATCTGTTCCAACCGTTCCAGTATGAGTTGCAACAACCGTTCCATATCCATTACCATTATACCCCCCCATCGTCAACATCGGTAGCGTGCGGTAGCGGGTGATGATACTTGCTGTGTGTGCGGGTGTTGAGTTGCGCCACGATGGCGGGGGGAATGTTTGCATGGTGTTCCATCAGTTGTAGTGGGAAATACACATACTGCTCGGTTATCATCGGGTACTCCAGTGTGCGCTTGTTGTCCACAATCGTTATCGGTTGCGAGAGAGTGTTCAGATAGTTTCCATACACGGTCTGGGTGTGGTTGTCCACAAACAGCAGTAGCACGGGCAAGTTGAGTTGCGATTGAAGATTGTGGTAAGCGTAGTAATCGTTGCGGTCTATCCCAGTGTCGGGGTAGTAAATGCGGGCGCACTTGCATTTCACTTCTACACCAACCAATCTCCCGTCGGGTGTGATGGCAATCATATCCAGCGGATGGGGTCGGTCGGTAGCGTAAGCGTAGATGTGCCAACCCATACCCGCCAACACATCTCGCACATACCGCTCTGCTATTGTTCCCTTCCGTGTGGTGGGAAGTTGAGAAAACATTCCAGTAGAGTATACCGCAAAACGGGGTTGACAATCGCGCGTGAAATGGGGTATACTGAGTGGTATGGAACAAGTACGAAGCACGGGTAATGCACAATCGCTGTATGAGCGATTTGGGAGTTGGGCTACATTCCAGCAGTATTGGTTCACGAACTGCTTCGTCGCGCACGATGAACGCAAAGTACCGTACATCGGGGATGTGCGGTACTTGAACCCGCTAACACTTGCCAGTTCTACTGACCCGTCCACTTGGCGAAACCCCGCTTCGGTATTCGCCGCGATACACGCGGATACGACGGGCACGCTTGTCGGGATTGGGTTCGTTCTACACGGCGACGGAACCGTGTGTATTGATTTAGACCACTGCGTTGACGAACACGGCAACATCAGCCCAGAAGCGCAACGCATTCTGGACAAATTTCCCAACACATACGCCGAGTATTCGCGGTCTGGACGCGGGATCCATATCTGGGTGCGCACTTCCAGACCACTCCCAGCAGATGGTAGAATTGACCAGAAAAGAAAAATAGAAATCTATCAGAACAAGAAATACATCGCTATCACGATGGACATACTCCCCAACAGACCGCAAGAGATTGCGGACTACACCGACGAACTACACAATCTGTACCACGAAGTGTTCGGGAGTAATGCGAACAACGCGCCGAGTGAACCCGATGATGAAACACACCAACTCGGCGATACGGAACTCCGTGCGCTGACCATCACAGCGGGTAGCCCTGATGGAACCGATGATGAACTGATTGAACGGTTTTTGCAGAATGCGGATAACCGTACCCTGTGGAACGGCGGGAAACTCCCACACCACGCAAGCCCGTCCGAAGCAGATTGTTCACTGGCATACCGCTTGCTGTGGTACACGGATGGTGATGTGCAACGCGCACACAATCTGTTCTGGCGGTCTGACCGCGTGTTGCGGGAGAAGATCCGCAACCGCCCAGATTTGGTAGACCGCGCGGTAAACGCCGCGCACAGATACTACTTGCAACGGAAACGGGAACTCCAGCAATCCGCACAACCCGTCAATCTCGCGGACTGGGATCTTTCACAGCAGTTCCCGTGTAGCGAAGCCCCAGACACATACGATTACGGCGCGAAAGTGTGTGCCACTGTGCTGAACAACGCGATTGTGTATCTCCCAGACCGCGATGAGTGGTTGGTCTACAACAACGAAACTGGACTGTGGGAAACCAGCCAAGCGCAACTGTACCAGCGCGTGAAGCAGATACTTGTGGCGCACTACGAACTTCTCGCACAGCACAACACGCAGATTGAGAAGCGGTTGAACACACTGCTGAAGCGTATCCACGATGGGTATACCGTGCGAAAAGTGATTGAACAAATGGAGATGTTGCCCGAACTGCACGGTTCTGAAACGATGTTCAACACCAACCCACTGCTGATACCGCTACGCAACGGGGTGTACGATTTGACCATAGAACCAGACCGCGTGGATGTGGACAGTCTACGCAGAAAGTTCAGACCGTACCGACCCGACGATTACATCACACACGCTTTTGACGCGAACTACAATCCCGACGCGAACGGCGATTACTGGATACACGCGCTGGAAGAATGGTGTTGGGAACCCGCAACAGATACACCCGATAGCGGTCTGATTGAGTACCTGTGGTACGCCATCGGATACACCATCACGGGTAGCGCACGCGAACAACTGATGTTCATCATCTACGGCGCGGGGGGCAACGGGAAATCCACGCTGGTATCCACGATTGCCAAGATGATGGGGAACTACGCAACCACTATGCACCAAAATCTGTTTCTGCTGGACAAAAACACATCCACTGACCACGCACGACAACTGGAGCCGATGTGCAACAAGCGAATGGTTCTCCATCCCGAACTACCCGCCGAAGCGAAACTGGACACAGCGAAAATCAAACGGATTGTGAGTAGCGAACCACTGCTGGCACGGAAACTGTACCACGAAGCAACACTGGTCTACCCCACTTGGAAAATCTGGTGTACCGCGAACGATGTACCCGAAATCACTGACCAAGCCGTGTGGCGGAGAATAAAGATCATCCCATTCCGCAAAGTGTTCACAACGGGTATCAAAACGCTACTACCCGTTGGGCAACTGGATCCCGAACTACCCCAGAAACTGTGGGAACAGCGCGATTACTTAGCCACGCAAGCGTGCCACTACGCCGCGATGTGGCTGAAGAACGGAATGCCCAACAACGCCACTGTGGAACAAGCAACCGATGATGTCCATCGGGTTTCTGACCCGTTTGAAGATTGGTTCAACAACTGCGTAGAGATTGACCGTGCTGGGATTGTTCCGAACAGCGAAGCATACGAACACTACAAGCGGTATGTGGAGAGTTTGGAACAATCGCCACTCACGATGAAGAAGTGGGCACAACGAATGGCACAGAAGCGCGTGCCCGTTGTGCGTACCGTGCATAACGGAAAACAAACACGCTGCCGAACGGGTATAAAACTTATCCCACACGACAACTAACACCACGCCACAGCAAGCCCAATACCCCGTTATCGGCACTACTCCCCAGCCGATAACGGGGAATTTTTCACCATCCAGTGGGGAATTTTCACCCAGTGCCACATTACACCATCCGCAATCTATGCCACTTCGCCCCCCAAACTATGCAACCAATCTATGCCACAGCACCTTCTGCACCCGTTCTGACCGCGTTCTGACCGCCATTCGGACACACTGTGGGGGTAAGAGTGGCATAGATTGGATACCCCGTGCCATACTTTCTGGCACACTTTGGTTTTTGACCCGTCGGTCAAATTTGAGTTCAAAACACACTCCGCTGCCATAGATGGCATAGTTTCCATACTTCCCCGCCAAAAAATAAAAAAAGGGGAAAGAGTGGGGGAGAGTGTTAAAGAGAATATACGGGGCGCGAAATGTATGCCATCTATGCCATCTATGCCACCCATACCACTGTGTTCCCGAACGGGCGTGGGCGCGAGTAGCAAGCACGGCGGGTGTGAGATGGTGGGGGGGAAAGAAAAAAGCGCGGGGGAAAAGCGGGTGATCATCAATCCCCCACGCTATTCACAAGGGTTGCGCACGGGTATACACAACCACCATCAATTGTACCACATCTTGTACCGATTTGTCAACCCACACAGTGTGTTGTGGCGGATGGCGCAACGGGGAAAGAAAATCGTGTGGGGTATGGGGGAGATGGAGAGAAGCACGCGAGATGTGTAGCACACGCTTCTACCCCACACGCGAGAGAGCCGAGCAACTGACCGCGATTATACCCCATCCCGTGCCAACTTGTCAACTCCAACAGCGGTATACTCTACTGTGATGGCGGAGCAGATTGGTATTCGGCTGAACGGAACTGTGTATCTGTACCGAACGGGTGATGGTGATGTGTTGCGGTTGTGGGTATCCCAGCAATCGCTACTACCCGTTCCGCCCACCACACACACTGTGTTGATGGTTGGTCAGATGGGGAGTGAACCGTACACGGTCAACGATTACACCCGCGTCCCGATACTGTGCGACCGCGCATTCTACACGGGTAGACCAATCGCGAAACTCATCCACAAACCCACACAACGCACCATCCCGCTCTACCCATCTCGCGAGTGGTTGGATTACTTGCACGCGCACACACCCACCATCATTCACCACAACGAACGGTACTGGGTATTCACGGATTACGATAGCGATACCGTGCAACTGTACCGCGAGTGTGGGGGTAGATGGGATAACACATACCGTTGTTGGGTGTTTCGCGAATTACCATCCGCAACCCAACTCCAGAATGCCCCGATTTGCCCGCTATTTTCGCTTCTCAGCCCCGTCTGACGCGAAACAATACTTCTGATACCCCCACGGGTATAGACGGGCTGTACGGGCAAAATAACGGGCAAAACCGCGCCATCGGGATTTTGCTGGGGTGTTGCGTTTGGTGTTGGTGATGGGGTATAATCTGGGCACTGGAGGTACAACGCTATGGCACTTACGCTGACTGTGCAGAGCAACGAGCCGATACCGACGGGTGAATACACAGTGGAACTGACCGCGATTGAGTTGGTGGATACCCAGTTTGGGAAGCAGTTGAAGTGGACATTCGTTGTTCCCGACCACAAACGCACGCTGGTCGCGTTTTCCAGTTTCACCGCTTCACCCAAAAGCAAGTGTATACGCTGGGCGTGCGCACTGCTGAACCGCACGATAGCGGTTGGGGAAGAAGTGGATTTCCAATCGCTTGTTGGGAAACCCGCAACCGCTGTGGTGGTACGCAAGCGGAAAGATGATGGTTCGGAAATCAACGCGATTGAAGATTTGTTGCCACTGAACAAACCGAGCGCGGATGACCCGTTTGCGTAGTGTTCCCCAAAACGCGGGGCGAGTGTGTGCTAAGCACCCGCCCCGCCATCCCAACCCCAAGGAGGTGATTGGGATAGATTATACCCCATCGGTACAGAAAACGCAACGGGAGAAAGAGTTCCAGCGTGCTGTGATAGAGTATGCCCGACTGATGGGTTGGCGGGTACACCATACCCGACCAGCACTCACTCAGCGGGGTAGATGGCTAACACCCGTTCTGGGCGATGTGGGGTTCCCCGATTTGGTGCTGTGTAGACCGCCACGCTTGGTGCTTGCCGAGTTGAAACGGGCGGGCGGGAAAGTATCTCCCCAGCAACGGGAATGGTTATCTGCACTGCAAGCGTGTGATGGCGTGGAATGCTATGTGTGGTATCCCAACGATTGGCAACAGATACTATCGGTACTTGCGCGGTAGCACGGGCGATTGGTATCGGCGCGGTTGCTGTTGCAGTAGTGTGTGGTATGTGATGGGTTGCGGTTCCGTGTACCGCTGATAGCATTCGGCGATTGCGTACCGCAGTGCGTCCAGCGCGTGGTCATTCTCCGCAATCAAATCGTCGGTACGCTTGATGTTGTATTCCGCTTGCGACCACTCATCCAACAGATAGTGGCACTTGGGCGATACCCACAATCTATCGTGTTCCAGCAAATCCCGAATGAGTTGCCAACCGCCAATTCTATCGTTCTGTGCGGGTTTGGGCGCAACCCCGTACAGTTTGTATGTTTTGATAGCACTATCGGGTGTGCTTGGGTCAATCACGATGGTTGTGTTGCGGTACGGTTTTGCGAGTGTGGATAACCGTTCGGCTTGCTGTTCTGGGGTGAGTTTGGTTTCATACACCATCTCATCCACATAGTATTTCTGTCCATCGGTTATCACGCGCACGCAAGCGAATGGTGATGTGTAGCCCCAGTCCACACCAATCACACAGCGTGTGGTGGTTGTCCACTGGGGTTGGGTATCACTCACAATCGGTTCGCGTGTGAAATACTTCCCCGCGGTTCTGATAACCACACCCAGAAACTCTTGTTCAAACAGATGTTCCGCTCCGCGTTTCCGATAGCGTTCCCGCTGTTCGTCCAGAAACTGCTGGGATACCAGACCGCCATCCAGTGTGGTGAGATGTACCACAGCATACTCATCCGTTTCGGCGAGTTTCGCGAAATCGCCATACCCGCGTGGTGTGCTGGCGAGTAGTATCCCGCCCATCTTCACACTGATTGTGGGTATCAGATAACTGTCCAGTATGTGTTGCAAATCGTCTATGCTGGCACTTTCGTCAATCACTACCCAGTCCAGCGTGTACCCTTGCAGTTGGCGGTAGTTTTTTGCGGTCAGCCACTTGCACTGACCGCCCGTGTACCGCCACTTGATGTGGTATGGTGCTGAGTTTTTGTACCGTGCGAACTTTCTGTATGTGCTGTTATACAGTTGGAGAAACTGTGAGAACCGTTGTGCGGTACGCTCATACCCAATCTGTGCCAAATCGTGTGTGGGTGCTACCCACAATATCTGCTTCCCGTCCAGCACCAAATCCACCACCAATCGTGCGAGTAGTTCGGTTTTCCCCACTTGTCTACCGCACATCCAGAGAACCCGTTTCTCGCCCGTACACAGCGGTAGCAGTAGTTGTTCTTGCCCCGCTGTGAGTGGTGGGTAGATGGTGTTGAACAGTTTCCATCGTGCGTAGTTGGCGAATGGCATACCATCATTCGGCGGGTTGCAGTGCTTCCACCAATTCGGGTGCTACTCCCGTGTCGGTATACTTGCTGATGAGTTCCGCCGCGATTTGGATGGCTTGCAATCGCACATCGTGGTTGCTGGCACGCATAAGTTCCAGCAGATTGACCACCATCGTAGATTGCAGTAGTCCGAGTAGTGCCATCCAGTTCTGACGAATGCGGGTATCAATATCCAGCAGATACCCGTCCACTTCGCGCTTGATGTGCGGTTTCTTCAGCAGTGCAGTTATCTCGCGCACATCCATCCGCAGTATGTGCGCGGTCAGCAGTTCAGACCGCGTAAGCGCAAACACGAACGGTACAAGTTTGCACTCTTCGCGCTCCGTGTATCCGCTGAGGTTCTGTTTCGGCACGGTATCACCATCCCAGATTACGCAGTATGCGGTTCACGATACCCGTGATGGTTGCGGGATCATCGTACAGCGGTTCGTTCCGTTTCCGTTCCGCTTCCCGCTGTTGCTGTTTCGCAATCCGCATTTGGTCTATCGGCTGGATATTGATACCGATGGCGCGGAGTAATCGTTCCCCGCGCGAGTGTTGCAGTACGGGTTGCAGACCGCGTTGGGGTTCCCCCATCAGCGCGTACAGCGCGTGTGTAATGCTTGCGGGTGTGAACTCGCGCACCAATTGGTTCACCATCCGCACGCTATCATCGCGGTTCTCCACAAGCGGGCGTGCAATCGCCGTGATGGGCGAACGGGATACCCAGCCCGACAGCGATAGCAGTGGTTCGGCGAACTGCACATCCATCGGCAAGATGGTGCTGTATGGCATACCCCGTGTTGGTGATATGGGGTACATCTCGCGCTCTGGGAACCCGAAGCGTGGTGCTTGCGATACCCCGTGTTCATCATCCGCTTGGGTAATCCGTGTTGACCGTTCTATCGGTTTCGCGATGATGTTATACACCCGTTCTGGGTTCTTGCGCAACGCTTCTCGCAACGCCCGAACCGCGAAATACTGGTAGTTGAAGAACGGTAGCAGTGCGATGTTCAGCGCACCAATCGTTTCGGGTATGGCTGAGTAATCCATTCGGAACTTGGAGTTGCCCTGCATTACGGGTATGGGTGTATCATTCATCAGTGCTTTGCGTCGGCGTGTTGCGTCCATCAACAGTGCGGGTATCAAATCGCCCGCGCTGTATGCACGCTGTGCGATTGTGTGTATCCAATCCAGCGGTTTTCGCCATCGGGGTATTTCTTTCGCACGCACTTCCCGCGTGATTTCGGCTGCGCGACGGAACGGGAACAGTGCCACATCCAGCCAATTGCGGGGCAATTGACTAATCGGGATACCCGTTTCTTGTACCAGTGTACCCGCGCGTATCATATCGTCAGTATTGGGGGGGCTAAGCGAAAGTGCTAACCGCATAGCACTTCTGACGCTATTTCTGTTGGGGAACATCGTGATTAGCGGTTCCCAAAGAACCCCAGTAGATTGAACCCTCCCAGTAGACAACATTTGTTGCAATTCTTTTATGCGCGATTGCGGTTTACCGCTGTACGATAGAACATACGCGATGTCCAACAAATCGGGGTGTTGCGCGATGTAATCTCTGACATTCGCGTTCCCGCTCTGCGCCATTACATCGGCTACCATCTTGCGGAAGCGTATCATATCCCGCACGGCTTGTGGCAAGCGGAGAATGTCGGCAACATCCACATCGCCCGTCAAGTAGCGGAACAGAAAGTTCTGGAGTGCGTTGCGTGTGTGTGTGCCGAGATTGTAGATGGTTTTGGTTCGCTTCCAAGCACCGATCGCGCGGTTCAGAATGTTTTGGCTGGGCAGTATCTCGCGCCGAAACACAGCACGCGCCCCTTCCCACATACCCGTTGTGAGAATATCGTTGTGCCAAATCTGGGGGTTGAGTGCCAAGTTTTTGTCAACAAGTTCAGCGTGCCGATACCAAGCGTCGCTCCGCTCATCAATAACCGATTTCAGTTTCTGCACTTCATCGGCAAGTTCTGGGCTGACCGCACGGATTTGCGTTTCTATCTGTTCAAGTTGGTTCAAATCTTGTTTCAACAGTTGGTCAAGCGTGTAATCCACACGCTCGCTGATGTTCCGTTGTTTTATCTCATCAACATACTTTTCAAAATCCAGAATGTTGTGTGATTTTGGTATGTTGATACCCAGTTCGTTGGCACGACGAATAACATCGTCCAATTCTCCACGCAGTGTCAGCATATCACTCCCCACACTACGGGTGAACGAATACACGGGTACTTGCTCCATCGCTTTACCCAGTTCACTCAGCGATTTTACTTTCTGTCCAGCGGGTGCTTGCTTAGCAACTTGTTTCGCGGCGGTTGGGTGCATTACCCGTGTACCCACAGCACCCACAACTTCCCGCACGGGTTCCGCAACTTTCTGCACGGCGCGTGTACCGCCCACTGCTTTACCCAGCGTGCTGACAACGGTTTTGACGGGTTTCGCGCCCACCAAATTCACAGGATCCAGCGCGAAATCCAGCGCACCACCAAGTAGCACGCGGAACCACTGTGGCATATCGGGGTATGCGAGTTCCAGCGCACTGCCGAATGTTGGATCACTTGCATAACTCTCGGCGAACGATTGTGGCGCACGGAACGGTTTCCCGCCACTCTCTTTCCCGTACTGACCGCGTGGGTTTTTCTTCCCCGCCAACTGTGTAGCACCCGCTGACACACTGCGTAGTGGTGCTTGCAGACCGCGTACCACATTCTGTAGTGCGGATTGCTTCGGTAAATCGCTGATGTTCACTTCGGGGTGTACCACTTCGGGTTGTACCAGTGCCCGCACAGCGAGATTGCCCGTGTTGCCCTGCACTTTCGCCGCGTGCAGTACCGCCGCGCGTAGTTCCGCTTCGGTTGTACCGTTCGGCGCGTACTGCCGTGCCATCTGCATTCCATCGTTCCAGTTCCAGTTCCCGCGCAGATACAGCGCAATCAGTTCACCCAGTTTCTTGGCACGGTCTGTGTAGTCGGGTAGTATCACGGTTGGTTGCCGTGCGGGTTGCTGTGTACCGCGCGGTTGCTGTGCTTGCTGTGTTGGACGGGCGGGCGGTTGCTGTGGCTGTTGCTGTTGCTTCTGCTGATACAACCGCTCTTTGCGCTGTTTGTGTCGGCGCAACGCTTCATCTTTCCGCTGTTTGTGCGTGTTCTGCTGTGGCATAGTTCACTCCGCTTAGAACGCTTTCTCCAGTTCGCGCCGATACTTCGCTTCGGTTTCTCGGATAGTGCGATTGATTTCTTGCTCTATCCGTATCGCGTTCCGCCACATCAGTTCCAAATCGCTTGTCCAACTGAACCCGCTCCGTTCAAAGATAGACCGTATCTGTGTAGCGGGTAGCGGGTTCCCGTTGGCGTCCACAAGCGTATCTGTGCGTATGGTGGGGTAGCGCAACTTGATGTGGTTGATTACTTCTTCAACCGCTTTCCCGCGCAACCGTATCATCGTGTTGAGATGTTCGCGCAGTTCGGCGGGTGAACGGAACGCCACATCGGTTTCGTACCGTGCGCGGTCAAGTGCCAACCGCGCTTCTGCAATCCGCAGTTCGCGGTCAATCTGTTGCAATCGGCGCACGCTGTTGATGGTTTCTTGTTTGATTTTCTCTATCTGCGCTTCGGTCAGCCCAATCCGTTTCAGTTGCAGTTCGGTTTCCGCTTGCAACTTCTGGATTTCTTGCTCCATCTTGCTCGCTTGCAAATCAAACATACTCTGCGCGTATGATTTCAACTGTTCGGGCTGTTCTTGCGCCGTGCGGAGTATCTCTATCGCTTGGTCAACATCCAGCCCGTACTCGCGCATTCTATCCAGCGTGCTGATAAGCAGTTCCACACCCGCACGCTGTGTGAGTGGCGAAGCACGCTCATCACCCAACACAAGCAACGCGCGGTCTAAATCGCCCAGCAGTTCCAGTGGCATTCGCTTCAGCAACCGCTCCGTTTGCGCACCCAAGTTCAACGCCCGCGCTTGCTTCTCCGCTATCTCGGCGCGTGATACATCATACTCGTTGTAGTATTTTGCCCACTGCAGAGATAGCATGTCGGCGTGTTTCTCGCGGTCAAATTCCAACCGTTTCTCGCGGTCAGCGGAACGAATGTTTTCCACCACGATTGGTGTTTCAGCGCGTTGCAGTTGCGCTTGCGCACCCAGCAGTTTCGCCACAATATCGGCACTGCGCAGTGCGGTATCCAGTTCTTGCCGATACCGTTGGTCAGCCATCAGAAACGGTTGCTGGATTGCTTTACCCCGCAGTGCGGATGGTGCAAGCAAATCCATAATGCTCGCGAGTAGCACCATATCTTTGCTCGGCGGTTGGTACTGCGGAAGTTGCATATCCAACATCTGCTGGATACGCTCTTTCAGTGGGCGGTCAGTAGCGGGTTGCTGTTTCGCTTGTTCATCGTCCACAGATGGTGTGGCGATACGCACATCGTCCACCATCTTCGGTTCCGCTTGTGTTCTGGGTAGTCGGATGGGTATCAGCCCACGCAACACATCGTCTACCCGCACACCCAGCCCATCTCCGCCGAGTTTCAGCCCGTTATTCTTGCGCTTCGCCATCGGTATCACCATCCCGATATTCCAAGTGTAGCACGATTTTCACGCGCTGTAGATTGTGCCGATTGGGTACAAGGTGCAACCACTGCACGGGTATCCCCATCCAATCGCTGTTCGTTCGGATGAGATTGGGCGGGGCGAATTCGCCATCTGCAATCACCACGATATGATCTCCCGATTGGTTCCGCTTGTTTCGCATTCTGATTACCCTCCGATGGTGGTTTGCGTTGGTTGGATACCCCGCGTGTACGCATAGAGTTGCAACAGCGCGGGTATCAGTTGTTGCATAGCAAGTAGTTCATCGGCACGCTGTTGACCGAGTAGACTACCCACCAACGATGTGTATTGCATACCCAGCGGTATACCGAAAGTTGCTTGCGCATACTGCAACGGTATCAGTGCCCGTTGTCGGGCGAGTTCTCCAGCAGTGCGTGCGAGTGCATTCTCCACACTGCGCTGTGATTGCACCCCAGCGGTATCCATCATTCGGCGTGCGCGGTTCGCGGTATCCGTTTCCATAGCGCGGAGTTGCGCGATAGCAAATGCTGGGTTCAGCACGGTATCCACAGCATTCATTCGGCGGTTCAACAGTTGCGTATTGAACATCCGCTCCAGTTCACCCAGCCCGCCGAGTTGGTTGCGGAACATATCCAGTTGTGCGCTTGCTCGCTTGGCTCGGCGCGATTGGTCAAGATACGATAACCCACCAGCCACCAACGCGAGATTTTCGGGTTTCTTGAACCAGTTCATCACACTCTGCGCAGTGATGGGGTTTTTCGCGCCGAACAGTTGTGGCGCGTTCCCCAAACTCCACTTCGCAAGTAGTGATGGGTTGGACAGCAGTTTGGGTAGACTGGCAAACCCGTTGGGCAACCCCATCGCGAGTGGTACAGCCCACTGCGCGGCGTTCACCACTGCGCCGAATGGATCCCGCGCAATATCGCTCAGTGAGTTGTACCGTTTCGGTAGCGTGAACATCCGAGTAAACCATTTCATTTCCGTTTCCCCCGCTTGCGGAACTTGCTCAGCGTGAGTGCCAACCGCGCACGGCGCACAGTGGTTGTGTCATACCGTTCGGGGTTGCGCACCACTTCACGCGCGAACTCCATCGTGGATTTCCCCGCACGCCGTGCTTGCTTGCGAAACGCACCTGGTTTGCGTATCGCTTGCTGTATCCAGTTTTTACGCTTACTCATCGTACCGCTCCAACGCTTCGTTCAGCGCACGCACGATAGCGTCAAACACTACTTCCGTGATTATCCGTGCTACTCCAGCGGATAGTTTGGTTCTGCGCTGGATTTCATTCAGCAGTTCGGGCGAGATAACCAACTGTTCCAGCGCGTACTGAATAACTGCACGCGCTATCCGTTTCTGCAATCCGCGCACCAATTTTCTCATCGCGTTCATCACCATCCACCATAGTATACCGCAACACGCGCTGTGGTGTTCCACTGCTACTCTATCCCCCGCGTGTGTTGATAGCGCGGTTCCAGTACCAGTATCGGCGGTTCCAGCACCACATTCCCGCTGAACAGCAACTCCAGCGTGAGATGGTAGTTATCGTGTTCCACACGCGCGGTAGTTTCTATCGGTAGCGTATCATACTTGGAACGGTTGCCCCTGCGTGATTGTATGAACAGTGTTGCGTACCCGCCGTACCCGTTCACCCGCAGTGTGTAGAGATTGGCGGGTTGCGGGAAACTGATTGTCCACTTCAGCCGTGCAGAACCGCGTACTGTGGTGTGCTTGTAGATACCGTCGGAACCGTAAGCGTATATCTCACCACCATACACGGTCAGACCGCGATACACACCATCCATCGCGGTCAGTTTCCCGTTGTGGAACTGTGTGTATACTTTCCCCGTGTTGTCAATCAGATACCGATAATCCCCGCACGGCACAATATCCACAATCGGGTTCGCGAGAAATCGGTACGGGTAATCGCCACCAATCATCACACCCGCTTGCTCGCTGT
>Ga0308395_1001359_pt1 | contig 16120 bp, 14 predicted proteins | sample Hotspr20SampleP4_FD_202097 | JGI IMG/M metagenome (GOLD analysis project Ga0308395, IMG submission 202097) | Hot spring phototrophic mat microbial communities from Mushroom Spring, Yellowstone National Park, Wyoming, United States - 20050930_P4 ...
AACAGAATCTATGGTAAAATTTTGATGCAATTCAAAGGCAAAAGTATCCAGTTGATTACTGATTACCTTTGCAATTGTTCTCACATAACCAGAGATATTTTTATTCGTTCTTTCTAAATTCAAATTAAGATGATGAAATTTTACATCGTAATTATTCATTAAATTATTGTTTGATAAACCTTGTTTGTTGAGTAATTGTTTTTCTGTAGCGACTTTATGTTGCTGTTTGATTTTAGCACAAGGATGTGAAGTTTGAGCAAAAATACTTAATCCCCCAAACAAAATAAGCCAAGAAGTAATGCCTGATTTATTCATAAATAAAATTTTGGTGCAAATATATTAAACGGATTTAGTTTAATATCTACCAATTAAACTTAATTTTTACCTTTTAGAAAATTTTTTGATAATGTATTGTGGATGTTCATTTTTATGGACTGCACTTTTACAAAAAAATTGTGCAACAAAATTTATTGTTAATTCAATATTAATTTTTCTTAACAAAAACTTAACATTGAGTTTAAATAAACATAACTACGACTTAAAATACTTAAAACATAAGTAAGGTAACTTTGCCCCCAAAAGTTAAATTTATGAAAAAGTATCTTCATCATTTGATTACATTTATTTTATTAGCAAAACTTTCTTACTCGCAGAGAAATATCATTTATGGCGAAGTTAAGGATTCATTAACTAATGAAGCATTGCCTGGTGCTATTGTTTACCTTGAAGGCACTAATATCTCTGCTACTACCAACTTTGATGGTAGTTTTCAACTAAAGGTATATCCTGGCACGTATAAATTAGTATGTTCTTATATTACTTACAACACCTTTACTCAAAATATCGTTATTAAAAATGATAGCATATTTATTTCAATAGCATTGTCTCCAGAGAAAAACAATGTGCTTTCAGAAGTGTCTGTTGTCGCAGAAAGGATACTAAATAACGATGCTGGATTGGCTATCATTCAAAAAGAAAATAAAAGTGTAAGTGATGGTGTATCTGCTGAATTAATCAAAAAAACTGCCGACAGAACAACCTCCGATGTGCTTAAAAGAGTGAGTGGTGTAAGTGTTGTGAATAATAGATTTGTAGTTGTAAGAGGTTTAAACGAAAGATATAATTTGTCTTTCTTAAACAATGCTCCACTCCCCTCTACTGAAAGCGATAAAAGAGCATTTTCTTTTGATCTCATTCCTTCGCAAATCATTGATAATATCATTATCAACAAAACAGCAACTCCTGATTTGCCCGCAGATTTTGGCGGTGGAAGCATCTTTTTATCTACCAAATCCATTCCCGACAAATCCTTTATTCAAGTAAGTACTTCTGCAGGATATAATACACTGGCAACATTTAAAAATTTTGATTCTTATTCTGCCAGCCAATATCACTCTTTAGGTATTTATGACAATTCACAAAACATCCCTTCTGCTATTCCCGAATCACCAAAATCTTGGATTAAAAATGACCAACAAGTAGAAATGGCTAAACAATTTAAAAATGACTTTGGAACAACCAGTAAAAAAATAATGCCCAACACCAGTGTTAACCTCACCGCTGCTTATACTAAAACATTTAAGAACAATCACAAGTTAGGTTTCATTTTCTCTCAAAATTATAATAATTCTTTTAATAAAACGACTACAAGAAGAACCAATTATACTAATAATCCCAACAACGATGCAGATGTTATGCTGGACGATCATTACAACATTGTCAATACTCAAAACATTGTGATAAATACATCTTTATTGAATGTAGGATATAAATTTAATCCTCAACATCAAATTAGTTTTAAAAATATGCTTATTTTAAATTCTAATCAATCTACAATAGAACAACAAGGCACCATTGCTCCCCTGGATTCAAATAGAACTGTAGATAAAAACACTGCTTTGTTTTATACACATACTAAAATTTATTCTACACAAATTGCTACAGAAAATGAAATAGAAAAGTTAGGTATTAAATCAAAATTCACACTTGGGTATAGTAATATTAATATTCTCACCCCTAATGTTAGATATATGAGTTACTCAAAATTTGTACGTATTCAAAATCAACCAGATCCTTCAGAGCCCGCACCTGCCTTTATTAGAGATACAATGTATGCTGCCAATGTTTCTAATGCATCCACAGGTCCCGATTATGCAGGTTACCGCTTTTTCTCAAAAATGAACGAAGATATTCGTTCTGCAAAATGGGATCTTGAAAAGATAATTTCAACTGAAAAGGTCAAGACATCTCTTCAAACGGGCTTGTATTTTCAACAAAGACAAAGAAACTTTGATATTCGTCAATTCGGTTATGCTAAATACACTCAAATGGGCAAATTCTTTGACGATAGTTTATTATATCTCCCCCCTGATTTAATTTTTTCTGAACAAAATATGGGGGTGTTACCAAATAATAAAACAGGATTTAAGTTAATAGAAGTAACTAAGCCAAGTGATAAATACTTTGCAAAAGCCAATAATTTCGCTACTTATTTAATGGGAACATTGGAATACCAATCCATTAAAATCATAACCGGTGTGAGATACGAATACTACTATCAGCAACTTTTAGCCAAAAGAAATCAACAAGATTCAATAAAGATAAATGATGTATACAAAAATCTTTTACCAAGCATTAATATCATTTACAACATTAATGAAAAACAAGGTATACGAGTATGTTATTCAAAAACCTTGAATAGACCTGAATTTAGAGAGTTAGCACCCGTGAGTTGGTACAATCCCGTCAATCGTTTGGTATATTATGGTAACGATAGTTTATTACCATCTACCATTCACAACTTTGATATTCGCTATGAGTACTATCCAGGCAAAGGACAACTCATCACCTTTACACCATTTTACAAATACTTTATAAATCCTATTGAGCAAGTGATGTCACCCGGCTATACTAATGAAATAACTTGGGCAAATGCTAACTTTGCAAGTGTTTATGGTATTGAAACAGAAGTAAAAATGGAATTATCTAGTATTTTCAAAACAAAGGATACTTCATCTATCTTAGATAAATTTTCAGTATTTAGCAATCTTGCATTAATAAAATCAGAAGTAAACTTACCTGATAACATCTATTCTGCCAGTAAAGTCCGCCCATTGCAAGGACAATCACCATTATTAATCAATTCAGGGGTTACTTATTTTGATAAAAAAACAAAATGGAAAATCACCATTGCCTATAATAGAATAGGAAGAAGAATCATCTTTGCTGGAAATCAAAGAGATCCCGATAGATACGAAACAGGAAGAGATGTTATTGACTTTCAAATTGCCAAATCATTTATCAATGATAAATTAGAAATTAAATTTAATATCCGAGATTTACTACATCAAGATCAGTTTGTATATCAAAATGCCGATAAAAACACAAAGTTTAATAAAAATGTGGATTATACTATTTTGAAAATAAATTATCCTACAATTTATCAAATTAATATCTCTTATAAATTTTAAATTGTTATGTTTATTGTAGATTGTGAAAAGTATGTTGTAAATAAAAATGGAATTATTGTAGAACTATCTAAAACAGAATTTGAAATCATCAAATTATTAGCCGAAGTGCCAGGAAAAGTATACAACCGCAAAGATATCTTTAAAAAAATTTGGCCAGAAGAATCAAATATCAAAGAAAGAACAGTAGATGTTCATATTGTTAATCTTCGGAAAAAATTAGGTGCAAATATCATCAAAACTATTAAAAATGTTGGATATAAATTAAACATCTCGCCTGTAAAAATTATTGAAAGAGATGAATAGTGTGAGATCATCTTTAAATCCAAGAACATAACATTTTAGCAATACGAGTTTAATAATCAGGTAATATAAAGTACTCAACTTTGCAGCACAAAAATTAAAATATAAAACTATGAGAAAAACAATTCTACAAGTAGCAGCTATTACAGCGTGCTTACAATGGGGTAATGCTCAACAACCCTTTTTCCAACCCACTACTTACCGTGGCGCATTTGCTCCTGCACCCACTCCTATGTGGACCGATCAATGGTGCGAATGGGATCCTCAAAACAAAGTGTATCCTGCTCCTACTATGACCGTTACAAGTAACATCACAACCAATACCATTTGGACCACAGGTCAAGTTATTTTATTAAGCGGTCAAATTTTTGTAAAAAACAATGCAGTACTCACTATTCAGCCAGGTGTGATTATTCGCGGCGATAAAAGTGTAACCGGCGCAGGACTATTCATTACTCGTGGGGCTAAAATAATTGCACAAGGCACACTTAATCAACCCATTGTATTTACTTCTGATCAACCCCCTGGACAAAGAAACCTTGGCGACTGGGGAGGCGTTGTGATATTAGGAAATGCCAGCACTAATGATGCGGGCGGAACGAATTACATTGAAGGTTTCCCACCAAGCCCAGATACACAATATGGTGGAGGTGCTACTCCTAATGACGATGATAGCTCTGGTATCTTAAAATACGTGCGTATTGAATTTGCGGGCTACGCCTATCAACCTAACAAAGAAATCAATGGATTAACTTTTGGCTCTGTTGGCAGAAAAACGGTAGTGGACTATGTTCAGGTATCTTTTGCAAATGACGATGCTTTTGAATGGTTTGGCGGAACAGTAAATTGCAAACATCTTGTATCTTATAGAAACTTAGATGATGATTTTGATACTGACAACGGTTATCGTGGAAATGTTCAATTTTGCCTTGCTGTTAGAGATCCACTCATTGCAGACAATCCTTCTGTATCTACATCTGAGGGTTTTGAGTCTGACAACGACCCTACAGGTAGCACTGCTACTCCAAAAACATCTGCTATATTTTCTAATGTAACCATAATAGGACCTTATAGAGGAAATCCATCAAGTACTATTGCTCCTGGATTTAGAAGAGGGGCACGTATTAGAAGAAACTCTGAACTTAAGATATTCAACTCTATATTTATGGACCATCCAAGAGGTGTAATGATTGATGGAACAGCGTGTGAAAACAATGCGATAAATGGTACCTTAAAGTTCAAATACAATATCGTAGCAGGTACTTCTCCAGGAAAAGTTACAGAAGTAGTGAGTGGTAGTTCTTTCAATGCACCTGCTTGGTTTGGTGCTAATAATAATGACTCATTAGTATCTACATCGGGAATTTTAGTTAATCCTTATGATTTTTATAATCCTGATTACAGACCCGTAAGCACTGGCATTGCTGCATCTGGTGCTGATTTTAACGACCCTGCTTTTGCCAATTTAGTAGCTTCTATCAGCAATACTCACTTCAACAACGACTTCTTGATTTATCCAAATCCTACAAAAGATATCATTAATATCCATACCAATGACAACACTATTCGCAACATTAAAATTATGGACATTACCGGAAGAGTATTAGTAAATGAAAATTTCAACTCTACCAATGCTGCTTTATTAAACATTGAAGTATTACCGAAAGGATATTATTTAATGACTCTTGAATGCAAAGAAGGTATTACAAACACAGCCATTATTAAGGAGTAATTATCGCATTCACAATACCTATAACGAAAAGGGCATCCCAAAAGGATGCTCTTTTTTTTGTTTATTATCTTGTCAAGTTTCAAAGTGTTTGAAAATTTAATTTATTGATAATGGTTATTTGCTGATGATAAATTGGGGAAATTATTTAGCGATTAGAGATATTATTTAAGAAATAAATAATTATACCATCTCAAAAATGGATATTTTGGTATTTGAAATGGAATTTTAGGTTTTTTTTATGGAATAATCATTTGATTTTTGAAAACTAAATTTTGGCCTTTTCATCTAACTAAAAGCAGAAGGATTAAGTATGGTAATTAAAAAACATTCTGTTTGTATATTTTTCATATACTTTCTTCCATATATCAAACTGAACCTTTAACCAAATAAAAAAAAGTGGAATTGCTTTTATTTTGTAAGGCACAAAAAAATTATTTCTAATGTATTTAGGGTAAAAATCGGTTGGAGCCAAACACGTCAATGACATTAAAAGAATAAAAAGCAAGATATTAAATTTATTCTTTTCTGCTTCTACAAACCATAATGCAGCACCCGTTACTCCAATAATATAAGTCGGTGACTCTGCCATTTGATTAAATGATACCACAAATATCATCAATGAACAATTAAAAAGAAATTTTATTTTTTCATCACATCCATATTTACAAAAAATCAAAGGACTCAGAAGCAATATCAACGCAAAAATTTGCACATACAAAAATTTAAATTGAATGCAAGTAATAGTTTGTACAGCAGACATTATGGAGAGATCTGTTGAATAACTACTCACAGAAGTGAACTCGCTAATGTATTCCATCTTTAATTCTTCAGGAGAAATGAATACTAATGGAAGTAAAAATAATATTATCATCCACATCAAACTAAAACCAATGAATTTTAATTTTTTTGGATATAGAAAAAATAATGCTGCAGAAGCAAAACCATAAATTTTGATGAAAAAATTAAGCGTCGTAAAAAAAGAAGCACGGATACTATCATGTCTTTGAAAAGAGGCAAACGACAAAAGCATTAATCCTGCTACTAGTGCATTCGATTGACAATTTTGCAAAGAGGTTATAAGTTCTATCAAGATGATCCAAAGTACTAATGAACCTTTTCTCTCATTATCTTTAAAAATACTTTTTACTCCCCAAAATAATGCTAATGCATTTAAACTACTCCACAAAAAAACGCCAATATACTCAGGAAATAAAGCAAATGGTGCCATCAGTACTGCAAAAGTAGGTGTATAGCGATAAAAATCCCAATAATACTCAGGATGTTCAGTATATAAATTTTCGTGACGAATAAGCAATTGAAAGGAACTTGAAAAAATCCTGTAATTATTAATATCTCCTTCGATAACCGAAGGAAGTAGAAAAAATATTGACGATAAAATATAAACTACTAACAATAACTCATATCGTAATAATTTATCATTAAAGCGTAATAGGTTCATAAATAACTTTTTTGTCTTTTGTATTTTCCAATCACTTTCCTAAAACTTATATGAAATAAATCTGCAAATAATTTAAGAGAATCAGATAAAAATGAAACAGTAGATGTTTCGTGCGTATAATAAAACAATACGGGCATTTGAACAATTTGAATGCCATTAATCTTTGCCATACAAAGGAGTTCCATATCAAACCCAAATCTATTTTTGCAAGACAAAGACAAAAGCGGTTTTATATCTTCTGCATAAAACATTTTTAATCCTGCTTGACAATCTTCAATCCCTTTAATCAAAAAGATGCTCACTAACTTATTTAATATTCTACTTGATAAATGCCGTGTATGAATATACCTAAAAAATGCTGGCGAAATAAGATATAACGATTCAGGATGCACTCTATTAGCCACTAATAATTGGGATGGCACAATGCTTTCATAAAACGTATCAATGTTTTTCAAATCATAAGCCAAATCAGGATCTGTAAATGCTATAAGTTCGCTTTCAGCCGCTAAAATACCTCTTTTGATAGCGCCGCCTTTTCCTAAATTGACTTCATTTTTCAAAATTTTTATTCGGTCACTAACCGCAGATTTTTTTTGGAGATCCGATAAGATAGATAAAGTTTCATCTTTGCTACTATCATCAATAAAAACAAGTGAAATATAAGGTCTAGTTTCAATAAATTTTTCTAAAGTAGAAAAAGATTTTTCAATAAAAGCAGCAGAATTGTAACAAGGAATAAGCAGAGTAAGTTGTTTCATAACAAATGCGTTAAGGGTACAATATCAGCATATTTAAGAATATCGTTTTTAATATCCATTAAAATTTTTAATTCGTGTTCTCGTTGAGTATTGTAAGAATCTTGAAATTCCTTGCTATTTGTAACATATCCAGGATGTACTATCCATATCGCTTTACGAATTTGTTTTTTTCTTAAGTAATGCAAGTGTTTTAAGATATTTTCTTTTGAAAAATTTTTTCCCATCAAGTTTAATCCAAAAACAGGAATACTCTTATCGGTATTAGATAAATTATAAATAATTTTTTTCAAAGACATTAATGGTGAAATTTCTTTAGTGGTTCTAACAAAAGGAATTTGATTTTCTCTTGCAAATGTTTGAATTATTTTTTTGACTATTGGCAAAATATGAATATGTTGATGAGTGTCTATGTGAGAAATGTTACCACTGAAATTTCTTTTCAAAGTGAGATACTGGTGCAATAATTCTTTATAGATGGCTTCTTTAGGAAGTTGTTTGATTAAAACTTTTTGAGCCAAAGTATAAGGACTTTGAATGTTATTAATAAAATGGTTACAACCGCTGGTAAGAGAAAAATGCAAACCTACAGAAATATTCTTTGTGTTTGCTAATTTTTCAAAGTCATTGGAAGTACAATGCAAGGGCATCACACTTGTAGAAGTAACGACACCTTGATGCATTAACAACAAAATTCCTGCACTAATATCGGAACTAAAACCAAAATCATCAGCATTAATGCAAAGCAACAATTTGTTATATGACATAAAAAAAATAGTATGTAAGTGGCAATGATAAGGAAAATTTTTTTGATTTATTAGCCCAAAAACAAAAAAAGCGGATCTTTTTGACCCGCTTTTTTTGTTACAACAAGTAGCAAACAAACATATAAATTTAAATTACTGTTTTAATTGAACGTTAATACAAGTATTAGCTTGATAGGTAAAACTTCCTTGCCAAAGAGTTGTACCAGTCTCAGAATCCTTAACAACATAACTTCCACTTGCTGATTTAGATTTACCTAAATCTTTAGTTTTTCTTACTACAGACGATTCAGAACAATTTGGAGCACTAGTAAAATACACAGTGGTAGCATATGAACCAATAAGCTCACCATCAACATATATTGCTAACCCTGTGATATCGTTATTCACTAAGTATTGTGATGTGGATTGATTATACCAAAACTGTACACTTCCTTCATAAGTACAACTCCCGTCGTCTTTTTTACATTCGCTGCAATAGTTTTCAGCATCTTTATCAGTACATCCTTTTTTACCACAGGATGTAAAAGTAAGGGGAGCAATAGCCATAAGAGCCCCTGTTCCTACAATCATCATTACTTTTTTCATAGTTTTATATTTTTATTGGTTTATGTCGCAAAGTTACAGACCAAATAAATTTTTTATACCCTCTTAAAAATGGATATTTTGGTATTTGAAGTGGAATTTTAGTATTAAAAAATGGATTAACTAAAAATAGTTTTTACTTTATCCTTTCTACTCACTATTTTTGCACAAAAAAATTATGACGAATTCATCAAGAGATAGAGAAGATAAAGAGATTAGTTTGCATTCAAAAGAGATACAAAAAATTTTTTCAAACATTCGCAAAATACGAATGATGAAAGGATATTCTCAACAAAATGTTGCCGATGAATTAGGTATTAACCAAAAACATTATTCCAAAATAGAAGGTGGTTACGTAGATATTTCTATTACCCGTTTATTTCAAATAGCCAAAGCATTAGATACATCTGTAACAAATCTCATTGGTTTAACAGAAGACAAGATATTTAATAACATCATAAATAATCAACATAGTGAAGGATATAAATTTTACTATGCCACAGAAATTGATCAACTCAAAGAACTCTATGAGCGTTTGCTAAAAGAAAAAGATGAGATAATAAAGTTGTTGAAGGAGAAACAAAAGAAATAAAAAAGCCCCAAAAATTGGGGCTTCTTTCATGAATTCAACCAAATTTTTTTACTTTTATACCAATTTGTCTTTTTTAAGATTCTTCAACTTTATATATGTTTTTTTTACTTCTGAATACCAAACATAAATCATTAGCGGTAATGCAACAAAAGATAACTTATTAAATGCATAAGCTTTTTCAAAATCAAAATGGATAAGATGCTGAATAGCCCTCGTTATCCCGCATCCATAACATTCTTGATCTGCAAGTAAAACAGATAAGCACACTGTATTACCCTTATCAAAAAAATCAGCGGGAAGTGTTATTAAAATAATAGGCAATAACACCAACCCGCTGAAATAAATATAAAGAAACTTCCTATTATTAAACATCAGATGTTACAATTTCTTTTCGTAATCGCCATTTTTGGGTTTTAAGTCACCAGTAATAATCATAATAAGGTCAATCAAAGCCCATATACCACAACCTCCTGCTGTTAGTAGTTGGATGATTCCAATTCCTATATAACCAAGATAAAACCTATGAATACCAAGAGCGCCAACAAAAATACATAATAATAAAGCCACAAGTTGACTCTTACCTCCGGGTTTTGATGGTGTGGTAGAACTTTCTTTTTTAGTTTCTATTTTTTTATATTCATACTGTTTTTTTGTTTCAATATTTTTATTGAAATTAATTTTATTTGAAAAATAAACATTTTTTACTTTTGAAGTTGCGGTTAGTGTTTGATTATTCAAGTTGTTATCAGCATTGTAAGTATTTACTTCATTAAAATTGGCAAAAGTTTCTTTGTTGATACTTAAATTTTCACTCACTAAATTGGAGTGTTCATTCACATTTTTTTTAGCATAATCAATCTTTTTAACAGATTCTTCTCTTCTATTTGATGCTACTTTATCATTATCATTTGACTTAATGTCTAAAAAATACCCCTTGAGGTATTTTCTTTTTGTCAAAAATCCTTTTCCAACAACATTTTTGTTGGTAGAGCAGCTGGTTACTATTACGCTGCTAATTGCTACTGCAATGCTTGTTCCTACAATGAGTAATGTCTTTTTCATAGTTTTAGGTTTTTATTGGTTTATGGGTGCAAATTTATGAAAAATAAAGTTAAATATACAAATTTTTTTTAAATAGAATTTTATACCTACAAAGTAGAATTTTAGGCATCATCATTATCAAACAAAAAAAGCGGTCTTAATGACCGCTTTTTGATTCTGTTCTATCTTGGTTTATTCACTTACTTTTTCGCTTTGGTTCATAAATACAAACTGATTACCTAAATAATCTACTACTATTTTTTGATTGCTCTTTACTGTGCCTGCTAAGATGGCTTTGGATAGTTCATTTAATATGTGCTTTTGAATAGCACGTTTTATAGGTCTTGCGCCAAACTGAGGATCAAAGCCAATATCGGCTAATGCTTCAATAGCATATTCTGTCAATTCTATTTGTATATTTTGATCTTCCATACGCTTGGCTATTTGCTGAATTTGTAAGCGTATAATTTGTTTGACTTGTTCGCGCGTAAGTGGCTCAAACATTATGATTTCATCTACTCTGTTCAAAAACTCGGGACGAATGGTCTTTTTGAGCAAATCCATCACTTCGTTTTTGGTTCTTTCTATCACCTCCTCACGATTTTTTTCTGAAATGTTTTCAAAATTTTCTTGAATGATATGAGATCCTAAATTTGAAGTCATAATGATGATGGTGTTCTTGAAATTGACCACTCTACCTTTGTTATCAGTGAGTCGTCCATCGTCCAAAACTTGAAGCAAGATATTGAACACATCGGGGTGGGCTTTTTCTATTTCATCCAGTAACACAACGCTATATGGTTTTCTACGAACGGCTTCGGTGAGTTGTCCGCCTTCTTCGTATCCTACGTATCCTGGAGGTGCACCAATCAAGCGGCTTACAGAATGTCTTTCTTGATATTCACTCATATCAATACGGGTCATTGCATTTTCGGTGTTAAACAAGAATTCTGCCAATGCCTTTGCCAATTCTGTTTTACCTACTCCTGTAGTTCCAAGGAATATAAAGGAACCAATAGGTCTTTTTGGGTCTTGCATTCCTGCTCTACTTCTACGCACAGCATCTGCTATACTACGAATGGCTTCGTCTTGTCCTACTACACGTTTGTGTAATTCTTCTTCAAGGTGTAATAATTTTTCTCTTTCACTTTGAAGCATTTTCTTTACAGGTATGCCTGTCCACGCACTTACAATGGCAGCAATATCTTCGGCATCTACTTCTTCTTTTACCAATTGAGAGCCACTTTCTTTGAGTTCATTCAATTGTTTTTCTAATGCAGCTAATTCGTTTTGGGCTTCCACTAATTTTCCATAACGAATTTCTGCTACTTTTCCATATTCTCCTTGACGTTCATAAATAGTTGCTTGAGTTTTTAAATCTTCTATTTTTTGTTTTACAGATTGGACTTTTAATATCAATTCTTTTTCAGATTGCCATTTTGCACGAATTTGAGAACGTTTTTCTTGAAGTTCAGAGATTTTTTTATTCAACACGTCCACTTTGTCTTGTTGATTTTCTCTCTTCATTGCTTCACGTTCAATTTCAAGTTGCATTATTTCGCGTTCAATTTTATCCAATTCATAAGGCACGGAGTCCATTTGCATTCTCAATTTAGCAGCGGCTTCATCAATAAGGTCAATGGCTTTGTCAGGTAAAAAGCGATCGGTGATATAACGAGTAGATAATTCTACGGCAGCAATAATGGCTTCGTCTTTGATTCTTACTTTATGATGGGCTTCGTATCTATCTTTGATACCACGCAATATAGCAATAGCATCTTCTTCTGTGGGCTCATCTACCATTACTTTTTGAAAACGTCTTTCAAGGGCTTTATCTTTTTCAAAGTATTTTTGAAATTCGTTGAGTGTAGTGGCACCGATAGCACGCAATTCGCCTCTTGCTAAGGCGGGCTTTAAGATATTAGCGGCATCCATTGCACCTTCTCCGCCCCCGCCCGCACCTACGAGCGTGTGTATTTCGTCAATAAACAGAATAATTTCTCCATCACTTTCGGTTACTTCTTTAATCACAGATTTAAGCCGTTCTTCAAATTCACCTTTGTATTTAGCCCCTGCAATCAGTGCCCCCATATCCAAAGCATAGATTTGTTTGGTCTTTAAGTTTTCGGGCACATCTCCATTGACAATACGATGGGCTAAACCTTCTACAATGGCTGTTTTACCTACACCAGGTTCACCTACTAAAACGGGGTTGTTTTTCGTTCTACGAGCCAATATTTGCAATACACGGCGAATTTCTTCATCGCGACCTATAACAGGGTCTAATTTTCCACTACGTGCTTTTTCATTAAGGTTTACAGCATACTTATTTAATGCTTGATAGGTTTCTTCCTGAGTTTGAGAAGTTACAGATTTGCCTTTGCGTAAATCCATTATGGCTAAACGCAATTCTTTTTCAGTAATGCCTGCATCTTTCATTAGTTGAGATGCTTGGCCACCTGCTAAGAATGTGGCTAGAATCAAATGGTCAAGCGAAACGTATTCGTCTTTCATTTCTTTAGCCAAGGATTGTGCCTTGTTGATGACGGCTTGTCCTGTATTTCCTAAATAAGGTTGTCCGCCACTTACCTTTGGATAAGAAGCAATCACACTATCCAATGATTTTGTAAAAACAGAAACATTGACATTCAATTTCTTTAAAATAAATGGTAATACATTCTCATCCACTTCTTGAACACCTTTTAAAATATGGGCAGATTCTATCGCTTGTTGTTGATGTTCAGAAGCAATTTGCACTGCTTGCTGAATGGCTTCTTGTGCTTTGATTGTAAATTTGTCTAAATTCATAGTTTTTAATTTTGTGAGTATATTATCAAAGATTATTCAATACGCATTTTTAAGTCAAAATGGCTGATTTTACAAGTAATTTGGTAGGTAAAAAAAAATTTTTATGCAAATATGACAAAGAAATTTTGATATTTCTAATTAAATGACAGAAAATAAAGGTCATTGTAATTTTTTATTTCATACTTTTGTGCTGATTATGAAAGATAAAACAATTATTGGGCGAAGGGAGTTTATAGATTTACCTGAGTTGCATTTGTATAACATTGAGGCAAAAATAGATACAGGTGCATATACATCGGCATTGCATTGTGAAAAGATAGAGTTGCAAAACGCTCAACTTTGTATTAAGGTTTTCAATGACAGTCCTTGGATCTGCTTTGATAATTTTGAAAAACGATTTATCAAAAACACCTCTGGTATAGGTGAAGAACGTTTTGTCATTAAAACTTTAATCATTATTGGTAAAAGAAAAATTAGATCAGATTTGTCTTTGACGAATAGGGCAGAGATGAAATATCCTGTTTTATTAGGGAGAAAGTTTTTGAAGGGCAAGTTTATTGTAGATGTGGAAAAGGTTTATTTAACAAGGTGAACATTTACTTGCCTTCGGCGGATTTTTATGAAACAATAACTGAATTTTTTGAAAGTAAATTTTGGCTTTTTTACCAAATACTAATTAACTTTATGGTTTTTGATTGGATTTTTTCTCGAGATATTCTTTATTTAAGGCATCTAATACCTCTTTTGTAATATCATATTTTGGATTGGCATAAAGCACATTGGGTAATGCATCTGAGTATGAAATAATATAATCGTATTTACCATTATTAAAGCGTTTCATAAATTCTTTAATATCTCTTTGTAATTGTTCGTTTTTTTCTTGAAGTTCAAGTGCTAAATTATCCATTTGCAGTTGTTTGTTTTGAATTTCTTTTTGTTGTTGTTCTAATTTTCTTTTTTGTTTTTCTAATTCTGCTTGGGGGGCAATGCCTGCTTGAACGGATTGTTGAAATGCTTCATAGTCATTTTGAAATTGATTCATCATTGCTTGTAATTGTGCTTCTATAGTTTCCTTTCTCTTTTTCATTACTTTGACATAATCTGCTATAAAAAGATATTTTTCATTCAGTGTATCAATATTTACAAAAGCAATTTTGGCATCAGGTAGTAGTGTAGATGTTACAACACTTGTTTTTTCATTATTAGGAACATTAGATGCGGTACTTAATTTTTTTTCTATTTCTAAGTGTAATACAAAATACAGTGTGAAAAATAACGCAACACCTAAGAGGATAAATAAAATAGTTTTGATTTGGTTATTCATAAAAAAATAATTTTTAATGCAAGTTAATGATTAATGGTTAGTTGAAAAATAGTTGAAAGTGATAAGTCCTATGTAAAAAATAGGGATGAGCGGATAAATTTATTATCATAAGAATAGAAACAAATTATTTTTCAAAGATAGATTGAATATATTTTTGAGCATCAAAAAGTTGAATATCGGTTAATTTTTCGCCAGTACCTATGTATTTTATAGGGATATTAAATTGATGAGATAATCCTATAGCAACTCCTCCTTTTGCAGTACCATCTAATTTTGTAAGAGCAATAGCATTGACTTGTGTAGCATTGGTAAATTGCTTGCATTGTTCAAAAGCATTTTGGCCAGTAGTAGCGTCCAAAACAAGTAATACTTCATGAGGGGCATCAGGAATAACTTTTTTCATTACATTTTTTACTTTGCTCAATTCATTCATCAAATTGACTTTGTTGTGTAACCGTCCTGCAGTATCAATAATCACCACATCTATATTTTTGGCTTTGGCGGATTGTAAGGTATCAAAAGCCACACTTGCGGGATCAGATCCGTGCTGTTGTGTAATAATAGGAACCCCCACTCTATCTGCCCATATTTTAAGTTGGTCAATGGCGGCAGCACGAAAGGTATCAGCGGCTCCCAGCATTACAGAATAGCCACTTTGCTTAAACATATTGGCTAATTTTCCAATAGTAGTTGTTTTTCCGACTCCATTTACGCCCACCACCATTATTACATAAGGTTTTGTATCCACTGCAAAAATAGAGGCAGGTGGTAATACCAACATTTGCTGAATTTCTTCCTGTAAAATTTGATGTAATTCTTCTGTATTCAAATACTTTTGTTCTTTTACTCTTTTTTGTAATCGTTCAATTATTTCAATTGTAGTATCAACCCCCACATCTGCAGATATTAACACGGCTTCTAATTCATCTAATACCTCATCATCTACCTTTGACTTTCCTGCAATGACTCTTGCAATTTTGTCTAATAAACTTGCTTTTGTTTTTTGTAGGGATTCTTTTAATTCTTCTTTCTCCTGTTGTTCAGATTTTCCAAAAAGATTTTTGATAAATTTTAGCATAAAAATTTATTGTATATTAATTCGTTTTATCATTAAAGCAAAGAATTTAAATCAGAGAATAATATGCAGGTAGATATTAGTTTAATGAGATGCAAAAATAAAATGAAAAAATCCCGATTATGTCGGGATTTTTTTATCAAAATTAATATTGTTCTTTCGTAGATATTTTAGTTTTTAGTAGTAGTTTCTTTTTCTTTTAAGAAATCCTCAAC
>Ga0308395_1001364_pt1 | contig 16104 bp, 9 predicted proteins | sample Hotspr20SampleP4_FD_202097 | JGI IMG/M metagenome (GOLD analysis project Ga0308395, IMG submission 202097) | Hot spring phototrophic mat microbial communities from Mushroom Spring, Yellowstone National Park, Wyoming, United States - 20050930_P4 ...
GAAAAAAACATAGCTACAATTATACTAAATCCTTATGACTTTATAAAAATACCAGAAGTAAAAGAAGAAAAAGTAAAGGCTATCAAGAAAAAAACTAAAAAAACAAAATTTTTATTTAAAATTTTAATAACACTACTTATAATAACCCCAAGTTTATTAGTATTATTAAAGAACTTTGGAATAGAAAGAGTAATTTCAAATATAAAAGACTTTATACCAACAAGACCTGAAATAATAAGATACACACTATCACAAGAAGAGATAGAGTTTATAAAGAAAGAGATATTTGAACACGTTGGAAAAAATGAATACAATCAAGCAGTATATATGATAAACAAATTATACTTTTCAAATGCAAGTATTGATGATAAAAAGCTTGTAAAAACCTGGGAGGCAAGGCTTAATATACCTAATCCAGAAAAACTTGATAAAAACTTTGACGTAAGTGATATAGTCAAGACCTCCTATGCTTTTGAAAACTGCTATGTATTGTGGGAAGGATATATAGAAAACATAGAAAAATATCAGACATTCTCAGTTCTTACAATAGACTTTAACAAAAACAAGATAAAAGGCATATATCTAAAAGAAGATTCTTTTATTGGGAAAGCAAAGATTTTTGGAAAAATAAGAAATAAAGAAAATAACGAGTTTGAATTGGAAATACATAAAATACTAAGTCACTAACAATTTTTTATAATTTGAACATAGTATTTTCCTTGATTGCCACAATGGAAAAAAATAGGTTATCAAATAGAGGGATATTAGTTTTTAGGATAAAAAATTTTTAGGTTTTTCTTTTTTACAGGCTTAAAATTTGTATACTTTAAATTAAAAAAGAAGCTATACATTCATTGTATTTATTTCAATATGAAGATTAAAAATCGAATTTTACTTGTAAATTTTTTAAAAAATTTCATTAATTCATTTTGCTATGAACAAATATTCTTAAGTTTTTAAGGTTTCACCACTTATAGATGCCACTAAAAAATACAATGTAAAGTCTTGGGTTCTTAAAATCTTAAATATTTCTAACTTAGTCTAAAAAGTTACATAAGTAGTTAACATAACCTTACTGTCTTTTTTACCCTTGAAGTCATAAACCCAAAACTTTTGAAAACCAATGTACGCAGAAGGCCCTATAACATAGTTTATGCCAAATGAAAATATAGAGTCTTTATCATACTCATATAGAGAAAAGCCTTTTATAAGTTTTTCATAAAAAGACTCAATAAAAAAACCAAATAAGTCTGTTGTCTTAAGGTTCAAAAACACAAGACTCTTGTTAGACTGATTTAGATAATAATAACAGCCACTATCAAACTTTAAGAGTTTAGGTATTGTTATGCCTATGTGTGCTTTAATAGAGTGATCATCATCCTTGTCTTTTTCAATAAGATAAAGTATTCTCTCAAGCCTCTTATTGTAAAAGAATCTATCAAAATATGAATCAACAAAACCACTATGAAGATAAGAGTAATAAAGTCTATATGTAAAATACTTTGAAAACTTGCCATCTATACCAAGGCCGGCTGCATAGTTATCAAATATATGAAAATGAGCAAAGTCTGTTCCATCAGCCCAAGATGTTGGTCTTGTAGTCCAGTCTCTATAGTATAAACCTTGTTTACCAATGTCAAGCAAGAGATTAGCCTCAAAAAACTCTGAAAATGCTATTGGGAGAAAACTGTTAATACCAACATAAAAAAATGCAGGATTGTCAAAGTTATTCTCAATAGGCATTTTATCAACATCTATCTCAAGTCCAATCTTAAACTTACCAATAAACGGCACACCATATACAGGCCTTAAAAATAAGTTAGTAAATATAACAATTGGGTCACTTATATTATCAACAAAAGCCTCAACCCCAAAACCACCATTATCAATAACAATCTCACCACCAACTCTCCTATTAAAAATAGACACAGTATTCATAAAATGATTGACCATAAAACTGTTTCCTATAACAACATCATTAAGTTCACCAAGCCTTAAAAAAAATAGACTACCCCTATCATTAAACTCAAAGTATGATATCTTAAGCAAAATATCATTTATAATATCAGAAGTACCTGAAAAATTCCAGTCTTCATAGTTTCCCCAAGAATATACATCATAAACTTTTTTTCTACCATCAATAGAAACAGGTATTAAAAACTCAAGTTTAATATTATCTTTAGGTTTAAAATAAGTCTTGAAAAAAAGGTTTTTATAAAAATAGTTATCTTTACTTATAGACCCAAGTCCAAGGGATAAAGAAAACCACTTATCTTTTTTAGGTTCAACCACAGTCTTTACACTTTTTATATCTTCCTCGTATATTTTTTCTTCTTTTTTCTCTATTACAGGCTCTTTTTCTTCAGCCTTTTTCTCCTTTGCCTCAACAAGATTATCCTTACTTATTTCTTCATTTTTTACAATATTTATATCATTGATATTATCAGTTGGAACAATCGAAGTTTTAGCATCCTTAACACCTAAAAAACTCTGGTTAGGGTCAAGACTTTCTATTTTAAACTCAAGGTCTTTTAATTCAGCATTTTGGATATTTATATTAGAAAATCCTGTTGTTGCATCCCATTCTATCTTTTGACCTTTAGTTAGTGTTATAGTCTGAGTCTTTTCTATATCAGTTAAGTCAACAACACCACTATACAAAACAACTTTCTGTAAACTGCCAAAACTACTTACTCTAAAAATTGTACCTCTTACTCCAACAAAAAGTGCAATTGTTTTAACTGTATAACCTTTTTCAACAATAAACTCTACTTGACCTGCATTCACAAAAGATGAGTCTTTATCTAGTAAAGAAAATGTTGACTCTGGATAGATAAAAAACTTTTGTCCCTCAGAAGAAATTATTTTAACATAAGAGTTTTTACCAGTTCTTAAAACCTTTAAGTTTTCAACAATATCATTAACATTTGCCTTAACATAATTATCACTCTTATAAGTATTATACTCAACCCTACCAACAAGGTATACAATTTGATATCTTATAGCAAAACAAAAGTTGGCCAAAAAAATAAAAAAAAGTAAAAAAAACTTCATATATTTACTCTTTAAAAAACAATATTTGTCTGTATCTCAGTTAAACTACTGTTTGATATATTACCATCAACTTCTTTAAAACTCTTTATATATCGTATAGAAATATAAGCATTTCTTGTTATCTGATAGCCTATCTCCATATTAGTAATAATTCTGTCCTTATCGATAACTATGTTAAAAGCATCTATGATAGATTTAACATCTCTCTTAGAATAAAATATTCTTACAAAAAATCCTTTTAAAAGTTCTGGCTTAAGATAAGTATAAAAAGTAAAAAAAGCACCATTACCTTTTGTATAATAAAACTGAGTACCAACCTTTAATAGCCCATAATCAAACCAAAACTCATCAAAAAAGTTCCAACCATCTTTTGAGAGTATTGAAGAATCATAAATTGTTGACCTTACAGTTCTAACCTCATAAAAACTAGAAAAAAAGTTTGGTGTAAAACCATCCCAACTGTATATCAATGAACCTTTAAAGTTAAAATAGTTTAAAAAGTTCAACAAAATACCGTAGCTTAAACCACTGCCATATCCATGCATTTTGGCATACTCAACCCAATTCGCTATGTATAAAAAGTCTTTCTTAAAAATAGGTACAAAAATATCAAAACCATAAAACTTTACTGTTTTTGAGGATGGATCATCTTTAAAAATATAGTAGTCAGTGGCTGAAGTGTCTTTATCAAGATTATCATAATCAGCAATAAAAAAACCACCTATTCTGAAGTCTCTAATATATTCAGGAATAGAATTTTTTATAAAACTTAAAGGTCTTACAAATAATCTACTACCAATCAAGTCAAGGTCATAGGCATCATCAACAAAAGACTCTATCCCAAAATAGTTATAATCAAAGTTAAACAAGAGCCCTGGTTTAATCCTTGTCGGATAATATATATCATTCCTAAACTTATTAACAAGTATGCCATAGCCAAGATTGACATCATCAAGAGAAGAAAATCTAAAGACTATAGGTGATTCTTTCTCTCCATACCCAAAATAAAACTTTTCAAGTATTGCCCTTGTATTATCCCATTCATCCTGTTTAAGAGTAGAGTCTGGTTTAAATGAAAACTCAAAAGAACTACCCCCAAAAAAACCATTGTACATAAATAATGGCTTAAACGCTATGGTTATATAGCTTGTATCATCAAGTGTTCTGTTATAAGCCCCAACCTTTAAATTAAAAAAAGACTCAGCATACAGATTAGATATTAAAAAAACTAATACTAAAAATAGTTTCTTCATACTCTCCTCGTTATAAGAAAATTTTAACAAAAAATTTTAAATATCAAAAAATTTTTTTCAACAAATATCCTATTTTATTTTTTCAAGCTTATTAATCTTATCAAGTATCCTTTTTTTGGTATTTTCATCATTTGTAATACCTAATGCCTTCTCTAAGACTTCTTTTGCCTCGTTAAACATTTTTTTGGCTATAAAAACATTTGCCTTACCCTCATATGCCTCAACAAACTTAGGGTCATCTGAAATAACAGAGTCATAAATACTAAGGGCCCTATCATACTCTTCATTTGCCAAGAGTGAGCCTGCAAAATTGTATTTTGTTATCTTCTCAGGATAAATATTATATGCCTTCTCATAAGCCTCAACTGACTTTTTAAAGTCTTTCTTATAAAAATAGATTTCACCCAACTTTGACCATATCTCATAGTCTTTTGGATTTATAACACTTGCTTCAACAAGTATTTTTTCAGCTTCATCATATTTTCCCTGTTTTGAACTTGAAAGAGCAAGACCTTTATATATGTCAACATCATTAGGATTAATTTTAAGACCATCTTTAAAAGAGCTTTCAGCCTCACCATACCTTGAAAGACCAATATAAGCAAGCCCTAACTGAATATAGAGTTTACTCTCTTTGTTGTATTGCATAGCATTATTTAAGAAAGACACAGCTTTTTCATAGTTTCCAAGTTTTATATAAACCCTTCCTATGTTATACAAAAGGTCATAGTCTTTTGGATCAACATCAAAAGCCTTTAAATAGTATTTTATAGCACTGTTATAGTCTTCTATAGCATCATAAGACTTCCCTAAAAGAAAGTTTACAAAAAAGTCTCTTGAATCAATATTAGATGCTTCTTTAAGATAAGATATTGCATCTCTATAACCCTTTCTCTCATAAAGCACTTGCCCTAATGATATATAAGTCTTAAGGTTTTTATTATCAACCTTTAACGACATCTTATAAAACTCACCTGCTTTTGAAAGGTCTTTTAGTCTCTCATATGCTTTCCCCATATTATAATAAAGTTTTGACTTTATACTCTTCTCAAGATACTGATGGTCTGGTGACTCATAAGCCTTTTTAAAATACTCAAGTGCCTTGTCATTATTCTTTTTTATAAGCTCAAGAACACCAAGTCTATAGTATGCTAATGCAAGATTAGTAGAATCAGTGGCTTTTAAAAAATACCTCTCAGCATCAGAGTCATTTTTTTCTTTGTATTTCATTTCCCCCATACCAAGATTAGCAAGTGAGTCATCACTGTTTTTAGATAAAATATTGTTTATTATCTCTCTTGCTTTATCATTTTCATCTAGTCTTAGATAAGATAATGCTTTAAGAGCATTAGCACTTGAATCATCTGGTTTTATTGTTAATGCCTCATTTAATGAATCTATCGCCTCAATATATTTTTCTTCAGCAATCTTTTGATATGCTTCCTTTATTTTAGACTGGTATTTTTTTTCATCTTCTCTCATCTTTTCTGCCAACTTTTTTTCATTATTTTTTGCCTCTTCTTTCTGTCTTTCAAGCTCTTTTTTCCTTTCCTCTTCTAATTTTTTAAGTTCTTCCTCTTTTTTTCTAAGTTCCTCAATTTTTTTTAAGTCTTCCTTTTTAACAGTAGTATCTTCAAGTCGTAAATCCTTTGTGTCGAACTTTGGCTCTTTCGATTTTTTCTCTACTACTTCCACTTCTTTAATCTCTTTTGGTTTATCTTTTTCTTTTATATCCTTTTCAACCTTTTTAGTTATCTCTTCTATCCTATTAGTAAATATATCTTTCTTTGAAGGATCTTTTTTTATGTATACAATTATTTCTCTTAAAGAGTCAACTATCTGTTTCTGGTCATCAGTAATACCATCGCTTATAGCAGCCTGGTCGAGTTTATCAAGTGCTCTATCATAGTCACCAAGTTTAAGGTAGTATAAAGACTCTTTAATAAGAGAGTTAACTTTATTAGTTTTGGAACTAGACAATACTATACCAATAACAATTATTGAAACAAGTATTAAACCTAATGCGACCCATCTTCCCTTTGATCTTCTGTTTTCAGCAAGCATAATATAACTCCTTATTTTTTTATAACTTAAAAATTATTTTTCACCTGAAAAGCCCTTAATTCTCTGAGACTCTGTCTTGCCTTTTTGGAATGCTTCATACATTTTAGCAAACTTTTTCCTTATCTGAATCTCATAGTCCTTTACATGCCTCTCCCATTTCTCTATCTCTTTTACCTTAAGTGCAATGCTAGTATCAAGCATATTAAGCCTTGACTTTATCATTCCAGGATAAACCCTACCATCAGGTCCCCTAAAGCTATCAGATGCTATCATATTCAATGTATCATTTATCTTAACAGCAAGACCATCATCATAAATAAGGTCACCATTAGTATCTCTAAAAAACAAGTCCATCAGAGCCTCATAGTTTGTTTTTAAAACCTGTTCAAACTTTTTTTCATCAAAGTTAAGATAACCTGCTCTCATGTTCTCTCTCTCTTCTTCTGTCCCATTCGTAGTATACTTACTGCTTTCTATCCCTATCTGTGACAAAAACATAAGAGAATCATCTCTTGTAATATACTTACCTTTCATAATATCCATAATTTTATATTTTATAGAATCAACAGTAAGATCACCGTTTAATACACCCTCATACAATTCACCTGTTTTATCTTTTTCTTCAGCCTCTTTTCTGTCAATCTTTGCAAAAGACTCCCTGTATTCCTTAAGCTCTTTTTGATTTTTGGGGGCAACTATTTTAGTAACATTTTTTATATAATCCATAGCATTATTGTACATTATTACAAGTTCCATAATCTTTTCCTTTATTCTAGCATAATCCCAATCAACATTTATGTTTACAGGTTTGTCAGAAACACCTTTAATATTAAGAGTCATACCATTGATAATATCTTTTATAGTGTTATTAGGCCTTACAACTTTGACACCTTTATACTCTATCACAGCATCTTCAGGCTTTTTTATCCTGTTTTTAGGTACATAACCCTTCTTATTTTCATCTACTATTATAACATCTTTTATCCATATCTCCTTGTTTGTAAAAGGATTTCTAAAACTAAGTCTATTAACATAGTCATCAGAAAGTTCAACAGATATATCCTGCCAATCAGAGTTTGTGCTATCATACGTAAACTTCACAGCCTCTTCATTTTTTTGATAATTTATAATAAGAATATAATCACCCTCTGAAATTCTTTTCTGCTCTTTACCAAAGTCAGGGTCTGTCAATAAGTACTCACCTTCAATATCAACATCACCAACCCAAACCTTGTCTATATACCCTGCTTTACCTTCTAAAGCCTTCTGATACTCACTTACAGGAGGAGTATACTTATCTACTTTGAACTTAAATCTAAGATAAACATTTTTCCCACCTTTTGCAGGAGAGGATAATATCTTTTCAGCCTCTGTTAAAGGTGAAAGATACAAAGCACCTTCTCTTATAATCTGGTCAACAGGTTTATTAGAACCAAGGCCTAAGGTACTTGTTATATCAATCTTTACATCACCATAGGTATACTTGTATAAAAGCCCGATATCTTCTAATGGCCCCAAATCTCCCTTAAAAACAATATTAGAGTTTTCTCCAGTATCCTTTCCTTCAACAGTTAAGATATGAGAAGAATCATCCACTTTAACAATAGTTGAAGTCAAAATATCTTTTGCAGCATCATTAATATACTTACTGAAAGCATCTAGACTCCCACCCTTAAAATTAAAATTATAAGTCTTATCCTTATAGATTATAGAAAACTTAAGCTCAGGTATTTTTGTATTCCTCTCTATTGGATTTGTTCTAAAAACCTCATTTGAAGCCATTTGAATAACTTTAAACTCATAGTCTCCAACTTTAACCTTAGAAGTAGCATCAGCTGTAAGAACATTTTCATCACTAGACTTTGTCTTCATCTTTTTAAAAGGTGAATTCACAGGGCTATAGAGATTTGATGCTGCCGTCTTTATTTCAGATAGTTTTTTCCTAAGACCTAGATAGGCTTTTTTTCTTAACTCAAGCATAAACTTTTCATTTTCCCATTTATCAGCCTTAAGTTTTTCAGCTTCAACAAGTTTTTCTATAGCCTTATCAGCATCAAACTTATCTGTAAATAACGTTCCAGTCTCTATTTCAGCCATATTTGTCCCTTTAAAATACTTCAAGAAGAAATTAAAATTATTTATAATTTCGGTTGATTATTGAATCCTATAATAAAAGAAATCTATAAAAAATATATCTCATTAAAATTTATTATATAAATTTTAATAAACGATATTCATCATTTAAAATAAATTAACTTAAAGAGAGAAAAAATGTCAGAAAGAGATAAAAGTGATGAGTTTTTTAGAAGAGAACTATATACACTACTGATATATAGTTCATTACTAAAGAAAAAAAGAAATAAAAAAGCTGACGAAGAAGTAAAAAAAGTTCTTGAAGAAGAAAAGACTATTGTTGCAAGAATAAACAGAATAAAAGAAATAGATGAAAAGTATGAAAAAGAATTTGAAGAAGAATTAGAGACAGAAAAAATTCAAAAAGTAATAGAGAAGGAAGAAGAAAAAACTAAAATAACAAAAACACCTTTATTAAACTACATTTTTGGAATTAGAAAACCTCTATTCGATATGGTACATAACAGTGGGATATTAAAGCCAAAGTTTTTTGGCTTATCATTCAAAGTCACAAGCGAGACACTTGCCCTATTAGAAGAAATAAGGGTAAATGCTCATAATACAATTTTTAAAATACTTTGGGAAATATTAGAAAAAGGTTGGGTAGTGTTACACCCACTGCAATACAATCTTTTTTATTATTTTTATGACTTTCTTGTAAATTATGTAAAAAACTTTAATATAGATGACAACATAAACTCAAACTTTAATTTTATTCAGACATTTTTATCAAGTTTTTTAGTATTTTTTTCAAAAAAATATTATCTACAAGAGATGAGAGAAGGTGCTTATATCTACTATGGAAACAAAGAAAATGATGACCTTTTAAAACTGTTGTTATTTATAGAAGGGATAACAGATACAAAGAAAACATTTTCTTTTACAAACTATATTTCAATGATATATTCAGCGTACTATAGAAAAATAATATCTTTTAAGAAAGTAACTGAATTAAAGGAAACTCCAGACTTAAGTTCAACAAAATATATGATTCTACCTAAATTAAAAGACTTTATTCAAGATTATATAAACAAGACAAAGGCAAAATTAAAGGTCCACGAAAAAATACTATTTAAAATAAATTATGTCCTAGATGACAATATAATAGAAAAAATGGTAAAAAAATACTCTAATCCAAGATTTGACCCAAACAGCTACAAAATAGACATATTATCTTATACAAAAGACATAATAAACACTTTATTAAATTATGCAAAGCCTCTACTCACTCAATCCCTTACTTTAAAAAAAGACTCAGAAACTGTAAACTCTTTAATATTTAAGTTTATATTTGATAACATAATTAACAACACAGAAAACATAGGAAGAGAAATAAACTACATAAAAGAAAACTACAAGTTCTTACTTGTTCCAATAGCAAAGTTCGAAGAATACACAAAACAAGGTAAAAAATTAGAATCTGAAAAAGATGAGAAAATATGTTTTTTAATAGACTCTGCCACAAAAAATATTTTTGAACTCTTTGAAACATTGGTTAAAATACTTTATAACCACCACAAGACATTTTACGAAAGTTCTGATATAGTAGAGAAAATAAAAACCAAAACAACTCCAATTGTTGATATAACAAAAGAAGGATTTTTACCATATTACGATTATAAACCAGTTGAATATAATAATGAGACAGTATTGGAAATAGCATCAAATATAACATTATTTTGTGGAAACTACTTGTTTAAAATGAATCATCCTAAAATACTGGAAGAAGTTAACTTAAAAGAGACAACTATGGAAACTATAAAAAGCAATGTTGAAGTAATAGCAAGATTCACTGACATTGATTAAGAGAGAATTAAGAATGCAAAACATTGATAAAGCAAGTCAAATAATATCCAAGTCTAAAGGAATAGCATTCACAGGTGCAGGCATTTCAACACCAAGTAATATTCCAGATTTTAGGTCACCACAAGGAATATGGGCAAAATACAACATAAGAGAGTATGCTTATATTGACAGTTTTATTGAAAATCCAAAGAAAGTATGGGAGTTTTTCAAGTTGAGAGCATTAGAGTTTGCAAAGGCAAGACCAAATAATGCTCATATTGGATTAGCAGAACTTGAATCAATAGGAAAATTAAAAGGAGTAGTGACTCAAAACATAGATGGTCTCCATCAGCAGGCTGGATCAAAAAATGTTTTAGAATTACATGGTAGCATAAAAAAACTTGTGTGTCTTGAGTGTAATAGAAAATATGAGACTTCTGAATTTGATCTTGAGAATATAGAAGTTCCATATTGCGAATGTGGGGCAATACTTAAGCCTGATGTTGTTTTTTTCGGTGAACCTTTGCCAACAGAGACTTTTAACAAGTCTATATCTATTGCATTATCATCATCCTTTGTAATAGTAGCAGGAACATCGGGAGTGGTGTACCCTGCAGCTCAGATACCATACATTGCTAAAAGAAATGGTGCACAGATAATAGAAATAAACAAAGAAAAGACTGAAATAACAAGGACCTTAACTGATATATTTCTTGAAGGAAGTGTTGACATAATAATACCTGAATTGGTTGAAAAAGTAAAAGAAAACATAAAAAATGAGAAATAAAACTTTAATTTTTCAAAGTTATAGTCCTAAAAAAACAAGTTTTTAAGCAGATTCAATCACTTTAAAGCATTATTCTGTTTTATTTAGGAATTATATGGAACTATGACTTTTAAATCAAAAAATTAATTTTTCTTATAAAAACTAATTTCAGTACTTCTTTTACTTATCTTAAAGTACAATTAAACCTAAAAATACCCTACAAGGTGTAGGGTATTTTTAAAAATTAATAGACAAATAGGTTAGAGCCAACTTCCAAACCAGCACCTGATGCAACAAAAACAACCTTATCGCCTCTCTTAACCTTTCCCTCTTTTACAGCATGATAAAATGCCATTGGAACACATCCTGATCCTGTATAACCATATTTATCCATTACAAAAGTAGTTTTTTCTATTGGAGCACCAAGTATTTTCATAACATCAATGATGACAGACTTGTTTATCTGAGTAAATATAAAATGGTCAATATCTTTTACATCAAGATTAACCTTATTAATAAGCCTCTTTGCTATTGGTGGCCATAATTTTATATTCCTATCACCAGGTAAAGGTTGTATCAACTGTAACCCATACTCACCCTTATCAAGTGCATCATGAGTAACAGGCTTTCTTGTACCACCAGCATAAACACCTATATAATTCCATTGAGTCCCATCAGTCAAAAACTCACCATCAATATACCCTGACTTATCATTATCATCTACCCTGCCTAAAACAAAAGCACCTGCTCCATCAGCAAATATACTAAGACCAAAGACATCATCATTTCTAACAAAAGCTGGCATATTATAGACACCAACAACAACAGCATACTTTATGTTTTTATTAGACATAAGTATTCTTGAAACAGTATCAAAACCCACAGCAAAACTTGCACAAGATGCTGAAGCATCAAAAGACATAGTAGACTTTTCTCCTCCCTGTATCCTTCCCTGAACAACCAATGCAGTTGCAGGAGATATAAACTCTGGAGTATCAGTACCAACTATAAAAAGTCCAACCTCCATAGGGTCTATACCAGCATCTTTTATAGCATTCAAAGCAGCATTTGTTGCAAAGTCAGCTGTTGTCTCTTTTAATCCTCTTAGCCTTGCTATATGCCTATTTTTTATACCAAGTTTTTCTTCAGTCTTTTTCTCATCAAACTCTATCTTTGCTAATTTTTTAAGCTCCTCATTGCTTATTGGATCCCCAGGAGCATAAATTCCAATCCCTAATATTTTTACTTTAGCCATAAGTATAACCTCTCCTAAATTTTGTTACTTTAAATTTATTAATATCAAGATAATTTAATATAATTTGCTTAACCTTTAAAAAGTAGTTTTAATAATCTTGGTAGTGTATAATTAATTTTGTCATTGAAATTCCTCTTGAAGGGTTGTATTATATAACTGCATGAAATTAGACAAAAAAACCTATTGAAACAAAAAGCAACTGATACTATAAGAGAACACCAAAGACGATATTTGAAGATATGAAGCTTTATACCTTGAACATGAGATGGTAATTTTAAACCATCTATAATACCCGAACGCAAAAGAGTTACTTTTATCAAGAAATGGAGCAAGCTTCACAATTATTTTAATAATCTTAGAGGTAAAATAGATAACTACACTTATTTTTTTAAATATTCCCAGTAAACTAAGAAGTTATTTTAGTACGACTAACTGGATAGGGAGGTGTTTTAAGGAGAAGGATAATATACGCATTAGGGGGTATTTTTACTCTAAGGAGAGTGCAAATAAATTTTTATATATATTTTTTTAGAGATAAGAACTTAAAATATCAGAGGAAATTAAGGTACTTAAATATTTTTTTAGGAAGCATTTAATGAATAAAAATCTTTCAAGAGGGATACTTGACACAATTAACTTGAAATTACCATAATCTTTTATATCTGTTGTATAAATAAGCCTCTTTAAGAATATTATTAAATTTTCTATTCAATAATGAATTGATAACTCTAAAAAAAATACAAGGTCTTTAAAAAAATAAAATTTTATTTAAAAATTTTAAAAAGGTTATTAGCCTCTTTTGATAAAGTAGTTTCAAGTTTTTAAGAGTATAATAATTTAACTTAAATAAATAATTGACAAGACTTTTAAGACTATGAAAAGATCATATTTCTATAACTTTACCCCATGTATCTTTAAGAGCCTTGTATATTTTTTCAGTAAGATCTACATCTTTTATACACAAACTAGCTATATTTAAATAATCTTTATTTTTATACCAGTCCCAAACAAGTTTTCCATTAAAGTCACCACTTCTATGATATTCTATACCCAACATCTTAGAAATTATTTCAATACTAAAACCTTTTATTTTTCTACCAAGGCTAAACTCTTCCCATAGGTCAATATGAAAATCAAAATCACCCTTATAACCTAAAGAATGAGTTATCTCAACCCTTCTTGCAACAGACCTTAAAAGTATAAAAGGTATATCAAACCTTTTTCCATTATAACTTATTATCTTTGAAAGATTGGATCCATCTCTTTGCATAAGTTCAATAAGGTTCCAGAAAACTCTTAAAAGGTCTTTTTCAGTAGTAACTCCATAATAAGTAAAATTATCTTTTATCTCTTTATAGTCTATATCATTTATATGAATTACAAAACCTTTTTCAGATACAATATTTTTACAAGCAATACAGACTATAAAACCTGTCTGAGGATAAAGTGCAAACAAGTTTTCATCTTCACTGTTTAAAGTCTTCGATATTTTCTCCATTTCATAGTCTGAAAAGTCATCTTTTAAATTACCAACTGTTTCAATATCAATAACAATTTCAACATTTTTCATATTATAAGCCCTGGTTTTACCTGACCAACAATTCTTATATTTTTACCTATAGTATTGAAACCTCTTACCATATTAAAGACCTCTTCCTCAACTATCTCAACATCAAAATTAGTTATAGACTTAAGTTTATCAAAGACTATTTTACGGGCAAGAGTTTCATCAAAATATCTATCAATCTTTTCATAATAATCAATCTCTGGTATTGAAAGTCTTGCATCTAATGTATTTGCAAAAAGATTTAATTCATAACTCGGTCTTGCAAGAGCAGCCCCTATAGCATTACATACCTCATAGTCTTTAGGTATTATAACCTCATAACCAAGTCTATCTAAAAACCTTTTAAAATAAGGTGCTGCACCACCAACAAGCAAAACCTTTTTTGGATTAAATACTCTGTTTTCAAAAAACTCTTTTATAGTATATATGTGTCTAGAGTTTACAAGAGAAATAGCCTTTTTTAAATACGATTCAATAAAAGATATAATTTTTTCTTCTATAATTTTTATCTTATCTATTAAACCTTCTTTAATAAAACCTTCCTCTGACTTCTTATTCTCACCAAAAAGTGCAAGGTCTGTAACTGTAACCCTTGGGCCACCAAAACAGTAAGGTATACCCTCTCTAACATTTGATATAACCAATTCATTGCCAGACCAGTTAAAAACACTGTCACCACCTAAAGGCATTGAAAAAACCTTAAGGGCCCTCACAAGTGTTTTATAATTGTTTATTGATATCCCATCTCTTTCAATCACAGGAGAGGAGTTGATAAAAAAGCCTATATCACTCGTTGTTCCACCTATATCTATTATAATAAAGTCTTCAGAAAAGTCTTTAAGATGAAACAGAGAACCCATAATACTTGCAGCCGGGCCAGAGAGTATTGTGTCAACAGGTCTTTTAATAGCATCAGATATTGGTACTACTCCACCATCAGCCTTTACAATCATTATTTCAGTATCCTTAAGAATTGACCTTATGGAAGACTCTATATCAGATATAATACTCCTATAGATAGAATATACACTGCTTGAAAGATAAGTTGTCATTATCCTTCCTGGAAAGTCAAGCTTACCAGATAAAGTAGACCCTTCAACAACATTAAAACCATTCTTCCTAAAGAAGTCACCTGCCTTTTTTTCAAGAACAGGATTTCTTGGTGAAAACTTTGAAACAACTCCTATGTTTTTTATTTTATTAGAGATAAAATATTCCAAAGCAGACGATAGGTCATTACTAGATAAGTCTTTTATTACCTCACCTCTATGATCAATATAAGAGTGAGCAGTATATATGTAAGGGATGATATTTTCATATAAGAAACTTAGTGGAGAATCACATATTAAAAATATGCCAGCCTTTTCAATATTTCCTTTTGATATAGAGTTAGTAACAAGAGTAGTACTTATAGATATCCTCTCTATGTCAATATTAGAATCTATCAATTTTTCAAGAGCCAGTATAACAGATTTTTTTAGATCAGCAGAAGGTGTCTTAAACTTTTTTAATACACCAGAGCCAATAAGAACAGCATCTGTATGAGTTCCGCCAACATCAATTCCTATTATCATTTTATATTCTTAAATATAATTTTTTGTAAAATTTTTTATTTAAAAATTTTCTTACAAAACTCAATCTTACTTGGTACTTTTAGTTTATTTAAGGCTCTACTCTCTATCTGTCTTATTCTCTCTCTTGTTAAGTTAAAATAATAACCAACCTCGTCTAAAGTCCTTTGTATACCATCTTCAAGTCCAAATCTCTTTTTAATTATAATCTTTTCTTTATCAGAGAGCTTATCAAGTATGAGTTCAACACTTTCTTTTAGAGAGTTCTCAAATAAGTTTTTATCAGGTAAGTTTTTAAAGTCTTTTATAACATCTTTAAGCATCAATAAATCATCATTAGAAATAATTGGAGCATCGATAGATAAAGGTTTGGTAAGTATAGTTAATATTTTTTTTACTTTTTTAGGTGAAAATCTTGTTTTTTCAACTATTTCTTCTATTCTTGGATTTTTTTGATTATCATTAAAAAATGTTTTTATAAACTCTTCAACCTTTTTTATATCCTCAACAAAATGAAGAGGTACTTTTATATGATTATTATCCTCATATATACTCTTTATTATAGCCTGCTTTATCCACCATTTAGCATATGCAGCAAACCTAACACCTTTATGATAAAAAAACATATCAACAGCTCTTATAAGTCCAAGATTCCC
>Ga0308395_1001367_pt1 | contig 16094 bp, 14 predicted proteins | sample Hotspr20SampleP4_FD_202097 | JGI IMG/M metagenome (GOLD analysis project Ga0308395, IMG submission 202097) | Hot spring phototrophic mat microbial communities from Mushroom Spring, Yellowstone National Park, Wyoming, United States - 20050930_P4 ...
TTTTGTAGTCCTCCAATCTTACAGTATCTACGTATCTTTCGGAAAGTTTTTTAGCGGTATACCAAATGCCCATAATGAATGAGAGAACACCTGCTACAAATAAAGTTACATATCCTCCGTGAAAAAACTTATTAAGATTAGCATACAATAAAATGAGTTCAATACACAAATACACGCCTATAAATAATACTACGAATAGAAAATTATAACGTTTCAAGTGCAAATAAAAATTCAATAATGTAGTAGTCATAAGCATTGTCAGAACAATGGCTAATCCATAAGCGGCTTCCATTTTACTACTTTCACGAAAATACAAGACAATAAAAATACAACCCGTCAGCATCATCCAATTAACAACAGGGATGTACAATTGTCCTTTTAACTCTGTGGGATATTTGACCAATAACTTTGGCATAATGTTTAATCGCATGGCTTCGTTAACCAATGTAAAAGATCCACTAATAAGGGCTTGTGAAGCAATAATAGCCGCCAGTGTGGCAATGATAATACTAAATATCAAAAAGAAATCGGGAACTATTAAAAAGAATGGATTTCCATTTGCTCCTAATTCTGAAAGTTTGTATCCTTCATGTTGCAACAACCAAGCCCCTTGTCCAAAATAATTTAATATCAACATTAATTTGACAAAAATCCAAGAAATACGAATGTTTTTTCTTCCACAATGTCCCATATCTGAATAAAGTGCCTCTGCCCCTGTTGTACAAAGGAATACAGCCCCTAATACAAAAATTCCATATGGATGTTTTTGAATTAAATCAATTGCATACAAAGGATTAAAAGCACTTAAGACAGTCCATTCTTTGACGATTTCTTTTCCACCTAAAATTCCTAACATTAAAAACCACACCAACATAATAGGTCCAAAAGACCGCCCTACCAAATCCGTTCCTGCTCTTTGAAAAACAAAAAGTAATACAAGGATAAAAATAACAATAGGCACCACATTTACTTCGTAATAGATATTTTGTATTCCTTCTACTGCTGAAGTAACGGTAATAGGCGGTGTAATAATACCATCGGCTAATAATGCACTACCTCCAATAATAGCAGGGACAATAAGCCATTTGAATTTACTTCTACGCACCAGAGTATAAAGTGCAAAAATTCCACCCTCACCTTTATTATCTGCATTTAATGTAAAAATAACATACTTAATGGTTGTTTGAAGTGTTAGCATCCAAAATATGGCAGATAATGCACCTTTGACAATATCAGCGTTGATATAATTCTCTCCAATAATGGCTTTTAGTGTATATAAGGGGGATGTTCCTATATCACCATATACTATACCCAGTGATACTATTACACCTGCAAAGGACAAGGATGGCTGATAATAGCCGTGTTTATTATTTATAGACATTGCAAATCTCTGAGTGCAAAATTAGGAAATACAATAGAAGAAAAGAAAACTAAAAGAACTTTAATACTTTCAATAGAAGAATTTTTTACAACAACAATAAGGGCTTTAAGTGATAAAGAATTTCTTTTGGAAAAGTGGTTTCTTAAATGTAAAACACTTGAATTCAAAAGCATTTTTCCATCTTTAAAAAATAAAATAAGAAAGATATAAAGATATTTAAAGACTCAAACATCTTTCTTATTCTGTAAACAGGAATAAACACAAATGATTTATTTGTGTGTTTTTTCGTCAGAAACGGTTAATTTCTTTCTCCCTTTTCTTCTGCGAGCCGCTAATACTCTTCTGCCATTAGCAGTGCTCATTCTTTTTCTGAAGCCGTGTTTATTTTTTCTTTTTCTTTTGGAAGGTTGATATGTCCTTTTCATTGATTTTGAATTTTAGGGCTGCAAATGTAATAAAATCAAAATGAATTGACAAAAGCTTTTTTAGGAGTAATTATTTTACCACACTATTGTCCAAGATAATTGTTAACAAAAAATTAAAACATTGATTACCAATAAATTAAATTTTAAAATCTTTAAAATTTGATAGTTTGGAAAGGCACTCTCTCCTCCTTCTTTATTACCGCTTTTCATTGCTATTATAATATTTTTCATATAATATCAAAAAACATTTTGGACAATAGTGAAAATAAATCAACAAATAATTAACTAAGCGTTAACTCATAGGAACTATAGCATTGCAGAGAATATTTACAAAACTATTTTTATCAGTAAAATTTATTTTTTAATATACCATGCTTTCAGCGAGTTCCCTATTCCAAATAGATTTAAAAGAAAGTTAATCGTATTTTTAATCCATTTGTTAAATCCATTTTCAAGTGATTCTCTTAAATTTTCATCCGAGATAATTTCGTTAGATTTTTGATTTTTCTTTTTTAGCAAACTTTTTTTATTTGAGCAATACTAATTCCTGTTGTAGTAATTTTTATCTTTTTAAAGCCATTGTTTGAAAGTAAAAAATCGATAGTTTTGGGAGTATAATAGCAAAGGTGCTCAGGATATTCAATTATATTATAATCCCCCTTTAATAGAAGTCTTTCAATACAATTAAAATTTGGAGTAGTAATATAAAGCAATCCTCCTATTCTAAGTAAACGATAAAAATTTGTGATTTCCTCAATTGGATTATTAATATGTTCTATCACCTCGCTGGAAATAATAACATCAAACTTTTCGTCTCCAAAAGATTTATCATTAAGCTTACCTTTAAAAGTAGTTATTCCTTTCGCCTTTAAATATTCCACCTGTTTATCAGTATATTCGGTTCCATACACTTCCCATCCTCTTTTTTTTGCTTCAATTAAAAACAAGCCTGGTCCGCAACCTACATCCAACATTTTATTAATCTTTCTAAATTGTTCAAACTCATCCAAAACTTCATTGATTCTTTTAATGGTAATGAGCGAGTCCCCACCATATCCTATTGGATAGTTATTATAATGAGCTGAAATTTCTTCATCAGTAGGCACTCTAAAGCAAAAAACAAATCCACACGATTTACACTTAACCAAATAGGTATTGATAATTTGGTATACATAAAGGAATTTTTTTGTCAATGAATATTGAAATTTTCGGTGTTACATGTATACTAAATTAGCAATCCCACCAAATAATTTTTTTCATAGCCCTTTAAACTAACCAATTTAAAAGAATTACATAAGAGGCATTTTCTATGTTGATTCATTAAAGTTAATTTTTATTGTTTATATAGTAAGTTTTTTTTCTTTTATTTCACTATTGTCCAAAATAACTATTAATAAAAGAAAAAGATAATTGATTATCAATTAATTAAGCTTTAAGATTTGATAATTTGAAAAGACATGCTCTTCTTTTTTATCTCCGCATTTCATTGCTTACTATTGATATTTTTCATATAATTTCAAAAAACATTTTAGGCAATAGTGTTTCTGCATATTTGTTCTGCCAACTCTATTTTTTTAAAATTACTTCATCAAAGCATCTAATTGTTTTTGACTGACGCCTGTAGTACTGTAACCACCATCATTATAGATATTTTGCATTGTTATCTTGCGTGTATAATCAGAAAACAACGTTACACATACACCAGCACAATCTTCGGCAGTAGCATTTCCTAATGGCGATTGCATATCTGCAAAATCGAAAAACTCATTAAATCCTTTAATACCACTACCTGCTGTTGTTTTGGTGGGTGATTGAGAAACTGTATTAACACGCACCTTTTTGGCTATTCCATAATGATAACCCCAAGAACGAGCAATACTTTCCAATAATGCTTTTATATCTGCCATATCTGTATAAAAAGGGTAGGTTCTTTGGGCACCAATATAAGTAAGTGCCACTACTGAACCATATTCATTAATGGCGTCCAATTTATAAGCAACGGCTAATAATTTATGTAAAGAAAGTGCTGATACATCAATGCCTTTTAAGAAATAATCGTAATTTAATTCTGTATAAGGAATGTTTTTGCGGATATTGATACTCATCCCTATTGAATGCAAAATGAAATCTATTTTTCCTCCAAAGTGCTGTATGCTTTCCTTATACAATTTTTCAATATCTTCAAGATTGGTAGCATCAGCGGAAACGATGGGGGCATTGATTTTTTCAGAAAGTTTTTTGATTTCGCCCATTCTTAAAGCAACCGGGGCATTTGTCAATACAATAGATGCACCTTCTTTATGGCATAATTCTGCGACTTTCCAAGCAATAGAATTTTCATCTAATGCTCCTGTGATAATACCTTTTTTACCTGCTAAAATTCCCATAGTTTTAAATTTTTGTGGCTAAATGTCTGAAAATTATATTTGCTATGCAAGATAAAATAGATACTGATAGGATGGTTTTAATAGGATGATTTTAAGATGTTTGTAAACCACGAGATAAGGATATTGGGAAATAATTTTTATTAAAACAAACCATCAAAGATTATTCTTTCCATTCTTCGGGCAGAATGCAAACAGGTATGGGATTCATTTTATGCAAATTTGCAGAATGACGATCTTGATATATCTTTAAAACTTGTTTTTGTCTTTCTGTTAGTGGTTCATTCGTAGGATGTTGAGTGTATTTCATTGCCCATTCTAATTCATCATAAGTAGCCCCAATTCTTTCCTCATCGGTGGGACTTCCTTCAAATAATCCATCGGTGGGCTTGGCTTGAATAATGCTCTGTGGCACTCCAAGATGTTTTGCTAATTGATACACTTCGCTTTTCATCAAATCAGCAATAGGTGAGATATCTACCCCCCCATCGCCATATTTAGTATAAAAGCCAATTCCAAAATCTTCTACTTTATTTCCTGTTCCTACTACTAAATAGCCATAGTGACCTGCAAAGGCATACAAGCAAACCATTCTCAAACGAGAACGGAGATTTGCCATATTGTGTGCTGTTTGGATTTCTTTGGGCAACACTCTCATATATTCTCCCAATACAGAAGACGTATCCACTTCTGCAGAAGAAACATTCGGAAATTTACTTTTTAGCCATAGAATGTGTTCACAACTTCTTTGATATTCCGGCGATGTTTGTAAAATGGGCATATTCAAAACCAAAGTAGGAAGACCTGTAAGCGCAGAAAGTGTAGATGTCAAGGCACTATCTATTCCGCCACTTACACCTACTACAAATCCTTTTGCCTTGTTATTAACGGCATATTCTTTCAGCCAATTTACAATATACTCAACTGCTTTATCTGGATACTTTAACATTGCTAATTAGAATTAGAATTAGAATAATATACCGATATTGATTCTTATAGCATTTTGAATAAGATTCTGTTTTAAATAAGTAAAATTCACTTTACCATTGGAAACTTGATAATCAGTAGCAGCGTACTTTGAAGTAGAACGCATTAAGTTCGTAAAAGATGAAAAATAATTAATACTAAACATTAAAGAAGTTGTTCCCGCAATACGATACTCTGTACCCAATCCTACATTTAAGCCAACACGAACAGGTATTAAAGAAGCGTCTTTTTGGAGATCTAAATCACTATTCGTATTTGTACCTGATAATAAAGTGGGGACACCTCTTTTAATTAAAATAGAATATTCATCATCTGCTTTAATTTTAGTTCTAATACCTAAATCTGCTCCAAATTGAGCAAAGTATCTAAATCCGCTGTATTCTTGAGTCATCATTTTTAAAGTCAATGGAATAGTTACATAAGTGGTCTTGATTTTTCTTTTAGTAACTGCTTGATAGCCCATATTGTTTTGTGAAAAAAGAGATGCTGTATCCATCTCGTTGGTCAATTCTACCAGTGCACCATCTCTATCGGTAAAATAAGTTACAGAAAATTGATTAGATGGGTCGTTTTTGTAAGTAATAGTTCCATTTTCAAAATCCCCACCAATCCCCGTATAAAAATGAATAATATCAGAAAGTTTGAATTCAGTGATTAAACCAAATCCAAAACCTAAACCTATTCCACTACCGGTAGCATTTTTGTCTTTAGATTTTATCCAAGTAGGTTGTGGGGCAATTCTAATTCCAAAGCGGAATTTTTTATCAAAATTATTTGCATTGTCTTGTGCCAAAGCACCGAAGACCATTGATGATAATAAAAAACCAGTGATAACTAACTTTTTCATAATTTTACGGCTTTGATTTTTGGTGGGGCAAAACTATGAAATATCTTAATAATAATAAAATTTTTGTTTTTTCTTTACTAACTACATTGATTTTTTGGGGTTGTAAAGACAAAGAAAAAGAAATAGCATCTATTCCTGTAAAAGAAATTCATTTGGAAAATTTTGAAGATGAGATTCTTTCCTTAAATGATAAAAATTTTGCTGAACAAAACAAGATATTGTCAAAAAAGTATTTTCCATTTTATCAGTATTTTGTCAAAAATATCGTTTATTTTAGGAGGGAAATGGATAGTACCTATCAATTGGTCTTGGATTTTGTAAATGACAGAGACATTCGTTATACCTACAATGAAACAAAAAAATTTTTTACCCCCGAGGAAAGAAAAAAAATAGAAACCGCTATTCATCAATTACATCAACATATTCATTATTATTTCCCGCAAAAAAAATTACCTGAACGATATCTTACTTTTATTAGTGGATTTAATTACCAAATTGTTTACCCAGAAAATACAAATATAATAGGCATCGCATTGGATATGTATTTGGGCAGCAAGCATCAAGTATACCAATGGCTACAATGGCCACAATACAGAGTAAAGCAATTACAAAAAGAATTTATTCCTGTAGATATTGCAAAAGCATGGTTATTTACAGAATATTCTTATGGAAAGTACAACAATCTATTAGAACATGCAATGTATTATGGAAAAATCATTTATGCTTTGAAACAACTTTTACCCCAAACTCACGATACTTTGATTTTCTCTTATTCTCAAAAGCAATTACAATATTGTAAAAAGTATGAAAAAAATTTATGGGCTTATTTTTTAGAAGAAAATAAATGGTATGACAATTCACCAAAGGTCCTTTCTCAATTTTTGAATGATGGACCATTTACATCGGCCATTAGTAAAGAATGTCCCCCCCGAATAGCAATGTATTTAGCGTATAAAATAGTAGATAGTTATATGACCAAAAAAAAGGATGTAACACTTGACCAACTATTAAGGGAAGAAAATGCTCAAAAAATTTTACAAGAAAGTAAATATAAACCCTAAAAGCCGTGTTAGCTCAGCGGTAGAGCAACTCACTCGTAATGAGTAGGTCAGGGGTTCAAATCCCCTACACGGCTCTAATGCAATAAGATTTTTTGTTTAATATGTCTTTCATTATTCAAAGTATTTTTCTTTGATTATTTTTGCGAAAAAAATATGATGCGTAAAATTTTAGTTATCTTTCTTCTATTGTTCGTTTTCTCTGTTTTTTCTCAAAATATCAGTGAAAAAAAATTAAGTGAAGCCGCCAAAGAAAAAATGTTGAATGAAAATTTTGAAGAAGCACTGGACGATTGGTTGCAACTCTATCAATTAAACCCCAAAAATATTGACTACCAATACAACATCGCTGTTTGTTATCTGAATACCAATATCAACAAAACTAAAGCCATACCCTATCTTGAAAATGTTGTAAAAAGCCCCAATCACAACCCTAATGCAGAATTCTTATTGGCTCGTGCATATCAATATGCCAATAGATTTTCAGAAGCCATTGAATACTTCCAAAAATTTAAAGCCAATGGCAAAGGAAGTCCCGAAAACTTAAAAATAGCAGACCTTGAAATCCAACATTGTTTTAATGCCCGCGAACTTGTAAAATACCCTGTAAATGTAATCTTTCAAAACTTAGGCAAAAATATTAATAGTGAATACGCCGATTTTTATCCATTTGTAGATGAAAGAGAAAACTTTTTGGTCTTTAATTCTAATCGTCCTGTGTCTAAGAATGCTGAAAAATCAAGCAATGGACAGTACCCAAATGTCATTTTGATTTCTAAAGTAGTCAATGGTGAATTTATGGAAGCATCGGTTATTGGAGAACCTATATGCAAAGGAAACACAGGAGAAGAAATTGTAGGTATGAGTTCAAATGGTCGGATACTAATTATTCACAAAAACGGAAAATTATATTTCAGTCAAATGAATGATTTAGGTGTGTTTCAAAAATTAGAACCCTTACCTTCTATCATCAATACCAATGGTGATGTGATTGCTGCGTCCATCAACAACGACGGAACTGAAATTTATTTTGCCAGCAATAGAAATGGCGGCTATGGTGGAACAGATATTTATGTTTGCCGTAAAATCAATAATCAACAATGGGCTGAACCCGAAAATTTAGGATCTTCTATTAATACCGAATACGATGAAGATTTTCCAAATCTTTCACCTGATGAACAAACTCTTTTCTTTAGTTCAAAAGGACACGGAAGTATGGGAGGATACGATATCTTTAAAGCCCAAAGAAATCCTGTAACAAATAAATTTGAAAACCCCAAAAACATTGGTTATCCCATCAACACTTCTTATGACGATATGAACTTTAGAATTTCTAAATCTAAAAGATACGGTTATATGGCAAGTGTACGTGGTAATGGTCTTGGTGATTATGATATTTACAGAATTGTATTCAATGACGAAGAACCTGAATTTAGTTTGATTATAGGAGAAATTAAAACACCCACACCCATTAAGGATTTTAGAGATGTTACTATTCAAGTTACACAAATTAGTAATGGAGAGTTAGTAGGAAATTATGTACCCAATCCAAATACAGGAAGATACGTGATGATACTGCCCCCAGGAAAATATAGAATTATAGCCGAACATCCTGATTTTAAGCCCTATCAAGCCACATTAGAAGTTTACGACAAAGCATCTTACCAATCAGAAATTACACATCACATTCAATTCAAAAAATAAACTATGATACACAATCTCTCACAAACCAATTCTATTATCAATCAATATATTGCAGAAATAAGAGACAAAGATATTCAAAAAGACAGATGGCGTTTTCGTAAAAACTTGGAACGGATAGGACAAGTCATTGCTTATGAAATATCCAAAGAGTTGGAATACACAACAACAGACATCCCTACCCCACTTGGCATTGCCAATTCAAAAGTTCTTAAAGAACAACCTGTTATTGCAACGATATTAAGAGCCGGATTGCCTTTACACTTGGGCATATTAGATGTGTTTGATAAAGCAGAAAATGCTTTTATTAGTGCTTATAGAAAACATCACAAAGATCACACATTTGATATTGCATTAGAGTATGTTTCTTGTCCTTCTTTAGATAATAAAGTTCTCATTCTTTGCGACCCTATGCTCGCTACTGGATCTTCAATGGTATTGACATTTAAAAGTGTAATTAATTTTGGAAAACCCAAACATACACATATTGTTTGTGCTATTGCAAGTAAGCAAGGGGTCGATTATTTGAAAAAAAATATGCCAGATGCAAATTACACACTTTGGTGCGGTGCTATTGATGATGAACTTACATCTACTGCCTACATCGTGCCTGGTTTGGGCGATGCAGGCGATCTTGCCTTTGGTGAAAAATTATGACAAATTCGTTTAATCATTACAAACATATTTCATCTCATTTAAGTGTTCAATTTATTTTATTTCTATTATCGCAATTAACACAAATCATTACCAATCATTAATTCTACTTTACACTTTCAACTAACTATTAGTTTTCTTTTTTATGCCTTTAAAGACCCATTCTCTTCCTATTGAACCCAAGTTTTTTGAAAAATTAGTGTGGGATTATTTACATCAAAAATTACCATCCGAACTTTACTCATTTTCCCCTGACAATGAAGGATTTCATAATGTTCTTCAACAAGCCCATCATTTTGAGTGGGATAGATCCATTTTAGTTCAAGCATTATTAAATCAAGCAAATAGAGTATCCAATACTTCAACAATTACAATAGACAACATAAAAGCACTCCATCAAGACAATACTTATACCATCACTACAGGACATCAATTGTGTTTATTTACAGGTCCCTTGTATTTTATTTTGAAAATAATTGCTGTTATTCAATGGTCAAAAAAAATTCAAAAGCAATTTCCTAAATACCGCATCATTCCTGTGTTTTGGATGGCTACAGAAGATCACGACATTGACGAAATTAATCATTTTTACTTTAAAGATAAATTGTTTCAATGGGCTATAAAAACAGATGGCACGCCTGTCTTTTCATTGACTACACAAGGATTAAAAAATGTTCTTGAAGAACTAAAAGCATCTGAATTATTTACCAATGAACACATCCGTTTATTTGAAAATGCTTATATTAAACATACATCTTATGTAGATGCAACACGTTATTTATTAAATGAATTATTTGGAAACGAAGGACTTGTCATTTTAAACCCCAATGAACCATCTTTCAAAGAAAAATTTAAAGATTTCTTTTTTAAGGATGTTTTTGAAAATTCAATATCTAATGAAATTAAAACTACGACCAAGTGGTTACAACAAAATCATTATCATATTCAAGTGAATCCTCCTTTTATTAATACTTTTTTGATGGAGGATAATAAACGTTATTTAATTCAAAAGCAAGAACATCAATTTACATTAAAACATCACAGCAAACATTTTAATGAGGAAGAATTAAAATCACTCTTGTATTCTCATCCTGAAAAATTCAGTGCGAATGTATTATTACGTACATTGTATCAACAACGAATATTGCCCAATATTGCATACATTGGTGGTTCGGCAGAAGTAGCATATTGGATGGAACTCAAAAAGTGTTTTGATAAACACAGTGTATTTTATCCAATCATCATTCAACGTCCTATAGTATTTTTTATCCCTCCATACATTCAACAAAAAATTTTAAAACTTAACATCAATGAACTATCCTTTTTTAATCAAGAAAAAAATAAATTAATCAATGCTGTTTTAGAAAAATTTAATCTTTCCATACATTTGCAAAATGAAAAAAATGAAATGGAGGAACTCTTTCAAAAATTAATACATCAAACAGAATCCATTGATAAATCGCTTGTTCCTTATGTAAATGCAGAACATACAAAAACATTAAAATTTATTGATACATTAGAACAAAAATTAAACAAAAGCATAAAACAAAAAAATGACCAATTAGTCAAGCAAATAGACGATGTACATCAATTCTTATTCCCAAAGAATACAATGCAAGATAGAATTTTTAATGCGTCTTATGTTTCAAAGATGTCAGGATTTACAAGTATTCAAGAATTTATCAAAGCATTAATAACACAAGATTTATTAGACAGTGAAACAACTTTTTCATTTAAGATAATTCAAAACAAAGATGAATAGATAAATATATGACATTTCAAGAACGGCTTAAATTGTATATGATTGGTTTTTTAGTCGGATTATTATTAGTTTATGTATTGTTTGGTAGCAGAACTTGTGTATCATTAAGCGAAGTAAAAATGCGAGAATTAAAAAATCAATCCTTTAAAGTGTCCGAAAAAACACAATGCCAATTAAACTGTTTGCACAAAACAAAATCGGATTTAAAATCTGAATTAGAATTTTTTGAAGTTAATTTTGATAAAAGCCAACCTCGTGAAAAACCTTGTAGAATCTATTATTTGGAACCAAGAGAAAAATTTAAAAAGTTTTATCCTTATCATTTGATTATTAAAGATTGTGATGATGTTACATTAGTCAATGAAATTATTTTTCAAAAAGATAGTGTATGTCAATGTCCATAAGGGATGATGAATATTTTATGCGTGAAGCATTAAAAGAAGCCGAAAAAGCATATCAAAAAGACGAAGTGCCCGTTGGGGCTATTATAGTATGGAAAAATAAAATTATTGCTCGTTCGCACAACTTAACCGAACAACTCAATGATGTAACCGCCCACGCCGAAATGCAGGCCATTACTGCTGCCACAAATTATATTGGTGGAAAATATTTAAAGGAATGTACCATTTATGTTACACTTGAACCCTGTCCTATGTGTGCAGGGGCTATTGCTTGGGCACAATTGGATGAATTGGTCTTTGGTGCTTATGATTTAAAAAGAGGTTATTCATTATTTTCTGAAAACATTTTACATCCCAAAACAAAAGTAAAAAAAGCCGTGCTTGCTGATGAATGCAAAGATATTATTCAAAAATTTTTTAGTGAAAAAAGAAAAAAATAATTGTTTCTCACTATGTCTTTAAATATTCCCCCTAATACATCTATACTCATTAGTCGTACAGATAGCATTGGCGATGTGATTTTGACTATCCCATTATCTTATGTTTTAAAAAAACAATTCCCCAATAATAAAATTATCTTTTTAGCAACTTCTTATACAAGCCCGATTTTACAACATATTTCAAGCATTGACGAAGTCATAGAGTATGATAAAATTCAACATCTTTCATTAGACCAACAACAATCTTTATTTTCATCTTATAATACACATACATCCATAATTGCTTTTCCTACTTTTGAAATTACTAAATTTTTATACCGCTTAAAAATACCTTATAGAATATGCACATCTCACAGATGGTATGCGTGGCTATATGCTAATCAATTAGTTTCTTTTAGTAGAAAAAATTCCAATTTACACGAAGCACAACTTAATTTTAAACTACTTAAACCACTTGGAATTACAACGATTCCCACACTTAAAGAACTACAAGGAATGTATGTTTGGAAAAACATTCCTTCACTTCCTACTCATTTACTTAATCAATTAGATGAAAAGAAATTCAAACTCATCCTTCATCCAAAATCTAAAGGAAGTGCTCGTGAATGGGGCATTGAAAATTTTATTCAACTCATAAATAATTTAGATCCCTCTAAATTTCAAATTATCATCACAGGAACTAAAAATGAAGCCCCTTATTTAAATAAACTTTTTAATGAATGTTCGAATGTATTAAACTTTGTAGGACAAACCTCTTTAAGCGAATTGTTATCTTTGATTAATACTTGTGATGCGTTAGTTGCCGCAAGTACAGGCACATTGCATATAGCAGCAGCATTAGGAAAATTAGCCATTGGATTATTTCCATCTATTCGCCCTATGGACGCAGGCAGATGGGCACCTATTGGTAAAAACGCAATGGCTTTGCATCAAAATAAAAATTGTAATTTGTGCAAACATCAACCTGAAAATTGTAATTGCATACAATCTATTTCACCGCATCAAGTCATTGATATTTTAGTAAAACATTATCCATTAAAAAACCATTCTGTATATGAATAGATATTTTGACAACAAAGTAGTTTGGATTACAGGTGCTTCATCAGGAATGGGCGAAGCAATAGCAAAGTATCTTATTCAAAATACACAAGCAAAGGTTGTCCTTTCTGCAAGAAATGAAGAGAAATTAAATGACATTGCTTCCTGTTGTAACAATAAAGATAGAGTATTTGTGTTACCCTTTGATTTATCAAAAAATTTTGATGCAAATTTGCTTACAGAAAAAGTGATTCAAAAATTCAACAGAATAGATATTTTAATCAATAATGGCGGTGTTAGCCAAAGATTAAAAGCATTGGATACATCCGAAGAAATAGAGAGAGAATTATTTGAGATTAATTACTTTTCGTATGTCAAATTAAGTAAGGCGGTGCTTCCATATATGATACATCAACAACAAGGGCATATTGTAGTAATGAGTAGTATTGCTGGAAAATTTGGATTCTACTTGCGAAGCACCTATAGTGCAGCCAAGCACGCCTTGCATGGATATTTTGAAAGCTTGCGTTTAGAATACGAGCAACAAGGAATTTTTGTAACTATTGTTTGTCCTGGAAAAGTAAAAACAAATGTGTCCTTAAACGCTGTAAGTAGTGGCGGTCAAAAACACAATCAAATGGATGAGAGTCATCAACAAGCAATGAGTGCAGAAGTAGCCGCTCAAAAAATTTTGAAATCTATTGTGTCCAAAAAGAAAGAAGTGTATGTAGGTGGAAAAGAATTATTGATGGTATATTTCAAAAGATATTGTCCCTGTTTATTTGAATGGTTAATACGAAAACAATCGCCTTATTGATGTTTGTTTTTGCAATTAGTTTAGAGAAAGTGTTCTGTAAAAAAGTTCTTATTCAACGTTCATTGTTTTAAATTCAAAGTATTAGTTTTCCACTTGCTTGTCATTTCAGGTCATCTGAAAAAATTTTTACTTTTTACCAACCTTTTTTTATTTAATTGCATATATATCAGTGAAAAACCAATAAAATCTACAACTATGAAAAAGACAGTCATCAAAGCAATGATCGCTGCATCAATGATCGCAGCAAAGGGCATCGTAAGCCCAATGAATGCACAATCAATGTGCGTCCCAACAATGCAGGTCATTTCAAATAATGACCCAACAGTAACATTTTCGGTAGATCCGGGGTGTCTTCCCGCTTCTGGTTGTGGGCAGATTTACATTTGGGGTTTTGGTGATGGCACTTCTCTTTCAACCACATCTCCAACTGTAGCCCATACCTATACTGCTAACGGAAATTATTGGGTAACTGTTTGTCCCTTTGATAGTTGTTGGACTGGTACACCTAATGGTTACAGTTGTGATACTGTAAATATTGCCATAAGTGGAAATAGTGGTAACGGTGGAGGTGGAACAGGTGGAGGTGGTAATATCTGTTTCCCTACATTACAAATCATAAGCAATAATGATCCAACCTATACCTTTTCAGTAAACACAGGATGCACTACTAATACAGGATGTGTAACTTATTACAATTGGAATTTTGGTGATGGCACTTCTCTTTCAACTATAACACCGACTGTAGCCCATACCTATACTATTAACGGAAATTATTGGGTAGTTGTTTGTCCCGTTGATAGTTGTTCACCTGGTGGTACATCTAATAGTTACAGTTGTGCTGTTGTAAATATCACCGTAAATGGAAATAGTGGAGGTGGTAATTACTGTTTCCCTGTATTACAAATCATAAGCAATAATGGTCCGACCTATACCTTTTCAGTAAACACAGGATGCACTGCCGATACAGGATGTGTAACTTATTATGATTGGAACTTTGGTGATGGCACAATATTGTCAACCTTTACTCCTACTGTTTCTTACACCTATTCTTCAAGCGGTAGTTATTGGGTATCAGTATGCCCATACGATTCTTGTACCTCTGGCACTGCAAACACTTATACTTGTGATGCGGTACAAGTGAACCCAAGTGGGGGAACTGGAACTTACACTTGTTCTACTTCATTTTACATTGGAGCTGATTCTTTAAATCCTGGTAATTATTGGTACTATTATGCATATACGCCCTCAAATAGCACCGTTTTGAATTATCAATGGTTTGTAGGCAATAGCACGTATACAACAACTGCTAATGGTCCTTCACCGATATTTAATTTACCCGCAGGTACATATACTGTATGTTTAACATTAACACTAACAAATGGCAATGATACCTGCTCTTCTTATTTCTGTAGTGTAGTAAGTGATTCTACGAATAGTATATTCTTATACAAAATGGGTACAACAGGAATAAAATCTACACCATCTACAATAAATGCACTTGTATATCCCAACCCTGCAAAAGATGTATTATTTGTAAAAGTGAATGATGCAACAAAAGATGAAATCAATTTAGAAATCTTGGATTTATCAGGAAGAGTAATTAAATCAACAAGTGTAATGAGTGATGGTAGTATAAACATATCAGATGTTCAAATAGGCACATACATCTTGAGAATTAATACACCCAAAGGAAGTGCTAACAAACTATGGATTAAGGAATAAAAAATGCTTATTTTTGCAAGGGAGAAATGTTTCAAAGCATTTCTCCCTTTTTTGTAATCAAATTAAATGAATATCGATAAAACAATTATTGAACAGTGCTGTAAGAAAGACCGAAGAGCACAAGAAAAATTATACTATCAAGTGTATCCTTATATTATGGGGATATGCTATAGGTATTTTGTTTCTCGTGAAAACGCAAAAGATATAGCAAACATAACAATGTGTAAAATACTAATGAATATTGAAAAATATGATTTTCAATTTGCCTTTACTACTTGGGTTTCAAAAATAACGGTAAATACCATATTAGAGGAATTTAGAAAAAACAAAAAACACCAAAATATAGAATATGTTGAGACCTATTACGACAATGCTTCTTATTCCGATATTAATCACTATCTTATAGATGCCGACTACGAACAGATTTTAAACTGGATAAAACACTTAAATGATACTGAAAAGAAAATTTTCAACCTA
>Ga0308395_1001369_pt1 | contig 16068 bp, 20 predicted proteins | sample Hotspr20SampleP4_FD_202097 | JGI IMG/M metagenome (GOLD analysis project Ga0308395, IMG submission 202097) | Hot spring phototrophic mat microbial communities from Mushroom Spring, Yellowstone National Park, Wyoming, United States - 20050930_P4 ...
TAATACATACGCAATATATAAAGATGTGAAAAATGGACAGCTTTTAGAAATATCACATAATATAGGTTGTATAACGCAAAATAGTATAACCGCAATAGATGATTTAGTGTTCTGGATGGATAGGACAGGTTTTTTTATGGTTTACAGAAGACAGGTTAAAAAAATATCAGATAAGATTGAGAGATATTTTGACCCTTCTTATGAAGAGGCAATAAATATGAAATATGTTGATAATACGAGGGTAATAATAGATAAATTTACGAATGAGGTGATATGGTTTGTGCCGACAGGGAAATCAGAGAGGAATAATTTGGCATTGATTTATAATTTTAAAATAGGATGCTGGTATAAATATAAATATCCGTATGAGATAACAGAAGCTACAATAATAGAGGAAGAAGATAGCGAAGTTCCGAAAAGGGTTTTTGGGAGTGCTGATGGTAAGATTTTGAAAGTAGAGAAAGTAAATAATGATGCTGGAAAAAGAATAAATTGGGAAATGAAAACGCCATTATACACAATTGGAGATGAATTGTATCAGAAATTGTTTAAGAAAGTGTTTGTTAAGTTTAATGCGGTTGAGTTTTTTAAATTGTCATATACACCAGATTTGGTTAATTGGCGAAATGAAGTAGTAAAGAGTGATAATATAAATTACAGCAAAAATCAGATGATAAGATTATTTGATTGTAAAAGTCCATATATACAGATTAAATGTAGCGGGAATGATTATTCGGAGCCTGTTAAAATAAAGGGATTTGAAATGTATTATTTGCCACTTTTAACAACAGGAGAAGGAAGATAATGGAAGAGATTAAAAGGTATAAAGATTTCTTTTTATATGCTGGAGATACAAAAGAGATAATATTTGCTTTTTATGACCAAGAGAATGTGCCATACGATATAACACTTTTTAATATTTCAGTAAAAGTTAAGGAGCCCAAATATGATGGGATAATAATAGAAAAATTTCATTTTGCTGGTTCTTCAAAGATAATAGGCGAAAGATTGGGCGAAGGCAATGATAGTAAAAAAGAATTTTTGTTTCAAAAAATAATTGAAGAAAATAGCGAGATGATATTTTTGCAGTTAGTAAAGGATGTGGATTATTCAATAGATTATGAAAATGGAATTGTAAATTTAGGAAATAGACAAAGTGATTTGGAAAGTAATGAAAAAATAATGGTAAGTTATAATTATAATGATGGAGAAACAAAGGAAGTTGAAAGGGAAATAGCAAGCCAGGATGAAAGTGATAAAAGGAAATTTTATTTACAAAATTCAGGAATAGTTGAAAATAGGGAAAAAGTTTATCGTGTTTTAACAAGATTTTATGATAGTGAGAATTATCAGTATAAGTATAAAATAGAGTTGGATGAAGTGGAACAGAGAAGTAAAGTTGTATTTGAGAATTCAATAGAGAATGGAATAGTAGTATATGCGGATTATGTAGATAAAGGATATAGAAGAGGGATTGTAACAGCATTGGATAATGAGGCGGATAAATACCAAATAAATCGTGAAAATAAAAATGAGATGGCAATAATATTTGAAAAAGAAGAGACATATAATTTAAAAGGAGTTTATCCGTTTGTTATAGAGTTTGATAACATAAAGAATAAATATACTGTTTATAAGAATTATCTTGTGGTAGGGGAGAGGTTTAAGAAATGAAGAGGATAAATATAATAGTTGATATACCAAGTTTGAATTTAATAAAAGAGAAAGTGTTTGTAGATTTGATAGAAGGGATATATAGCGGTTATGGAGCAAATTATGGGATGAAATATGGAATAAATTTTTAAAGGAGAAAAGATATGGAACCAAGAGAGAGAACAACAAATTATGGACTTGGGAAATGGTATGATGGCGATAATCCTGGTGCAAAAGAATTGAATAAGAATTGGGATATAATAGATACAGAATTGAGTAAAAAAGTTGATAAGAATTCACAAGGTGAACAGGTAATAGAAGGGAAAATTAAATTTACAGGAGAAGTAGTTGTTAATAATCCTACGAAAGAAGATAATCCTGCGACAAAATTTTATGTTGATAATTTAATACAGGGATTGGATTGGCAGGAGAGTGTAAAAGATATAGTAGAGAATTTGCCTACAAATCCGAGTGAAGGGGATAGATATATTTATAAAGGGGAGGATGCAAATAAAAATAAGATAGCAGAATATAGAAATGGGAATTGGAAATATATAGCAGTTGATAGCGGAACAGCAGCGTATGTAGAGAATCAAGCAAAGCAATATGTATTTAATGGAACAAATTGGGTGACATTGGCAAGTCAGACGCAACATAATTCTTTAAATGGCTTACAGGGCGGAAATGAAACAGAAAGATACCATTTAACAAATAATCAACATTCAAAATTAATTTCATTGGCAGATGATACAAATGCTCAAAATATAATTGTCCAAATTAAAAAGATAAAGACATTACAAATTTCACACGAAGATTGGGAAAGAGTAAGTCAAAATAATCAGAGGGTTAGAACAGATGACGATGTGCAGTTTAATTCTATTAAAAGTAATAGTGATATAGAGGTTTTAGACTCTAATAAAGGAATAATATTACATTCGCAAAATAAAAAATTTAGAATAAGAGTTTTGGATAATGGGACATTGATAACAGAGGAGGTAGTATAAAATGGCTGAACATATAACAAAAGAAAATCATACATTAGATGATATAACAGAAGGAAGTATAAATAAACATTTTACAAGCGAAGAGAAGCAAAAACTTGGTCAAACAGAGATTTTCACAACAGATGAGAAAAATAAATTGGCAGGAATTGAAGAGAATGCAATTTCTTATGTTGATAGAATATATGTTTTGAATATGCTAAAATTATCAGGGAATACAAATCAGACAACATATCAAAATTTGCCTGTTTTAAATACAGGGAAGAATTTTTTTAAAAATCTTTTTCCACCGCAGGGCTATAAAGAAGAAATTATAAGAGTTAAAGGAATAGTATGTGCAGGGTGTTATGTAGGAGCAAGTGGTATAACAGGAAGTTTACAGGTATTGTTTAAATTGCCTAATGTTCCTGAAAGAGTATCAAGTGAAATAGCATTTAATTCTACAACTGAGACAATATATAAGATTGAATATGATTTTAATTCGCAGGATTTGGAATTGTTAAATCAGAATTTTGATGAATTAAGCGACCCGAATTTTTATATTCAGACACAAATAAAAAAGACAGGTGGCGGTTTTGGAAATGTTTTTATAAATGTTTACGGGATTTATTATGTTTTTCGTATAAAAAATGTTTTAAATTTAGTTTAAGGAGAAAAAGAGATGCCTAATGGTAAGATGACAATAAAAAATTATTTAATACAACTTGATGAGAGAGTAAAATTTTTAACAGAAAGTATAAAGAAGATAGAAAATACAAATGCGAAATTGATGGATGAAGTAATAAATTTGAAAGTAAAAATATATGTCATAGCAGGAAGTGTGTCGTTGATTACATCGATCATAATGATGATATTAAGCAAGTTTTTAAAATTTTAGAAGGAGGTAAAAGAATATGGGGAAGGTAGAGATAAGAAATAGGCCTGTATCGGAAATGAAGTGGGTGCATAGACTTAAAGAACGAAAGGAATTACCAGAATATTATTTTTTATTACAAAAAGAAAGGAAATTTCCGTATAGGAATCCTGATGGTAGTATAAATTTAAGACTTTTAAGAGCTGCAATAGTTAGAGCAAAACAACACGGTTATGAGGATGTGGCAAGAAGGGCAAAAGCATTATATGAAAAATATAAAGGAAAGGAGGAATAATTTATGGATTATAATTGGCAACAGATGTTAGATGAGGCAACGAGATTAAGAGAGCAACAGATACCAATATATTTAAAGCAATTGGCACAACAGAAGGCAGAGGAAATGGAGAATGCAAGAAGTTTATTGGCTCAGAGAGGACTTTTAGGGTCAGCATACGGTCAGTCAGCATTGGGAAATATTTCAGCAAGACAACAGGCACAAACACAACAGTATTTAAATCAATTGGGATTGCAGGATATTCAGCAGAGGATGAATGTAGCTCAATTTTTGGCGAGATTAGAGCAGATGGAGAAGGCAAGACAATTTCAAGAGGCGATGTGGGAGAAACAAAGGAAATGGCAAGAGCAAATGATGAAAGCAAATAAACCAAAATGGTATGATTATTTGTTAGCATTGGTTCCTGCAGCTGCTACAATAGGTGCGGCGGCATTGACAGGAGGAGCAGGCGCAGCTGTTGGAGCTGGAGTTGGAGCTGCTGCCAATGCTGTCCGATGATAAGAATTTTTAAGGGAGGAATAAGATATGAATTGGCGGACTTTGAATTTATTAAGGGATGCTACATCTGGGTTGGCAGATGCGTATTATATTTATAAACAGAGAAAAAAACAAGAGGAATTATCTAAATTGTTTGAGCCAATTAAGGCGAGTATAATAAATTTGCCTAAATTTGCAAAGTATAAAGAGCAGTTAAGTAAAATAGAACCTATATATTTTGGGGAGCTTATACCATTTTTAAATTCTTTGAAGGAGGAGTAAGAATATGGCAAGGGTTAGTATAGGAGGGCAGTCAGGATGGACAACATTAGCATTGGCACAACAGGCAGGAAATAGTATAGCGGAAGCATTACAGAATTATTTTAGGAGTAAAAAATTAAAGGAGCAACAGGCAAAACTTGCAAATTTGAAAGAGATATTAGCGCCTGTATTAGCAAAGAGATTGGGAGTAGAATTGACTGAGGAAGAAAAAAACTTTTTAGCTACAGCGCCACCGTATGCACAAATACCATCAGAACTCGCCCAGAAAAAGCAATTTATAGAAGGTCTAAAAGGGATGCCAATAGAGTATTATAAATATTTAGATTTTATAGCACCGCCACAGCCGAAGGAAACAACAATTAAACATATTACACTTGGTGCATCAAAAACAAAAAGCAATGATATAGATAAAAAAATAAAGGATTTAAGAAATGCATATAATCAACATATTAAAAATGCAAGAAAATATATTGATAATTTGGGTCTGAATTGGGCAACTTGGGCTATGGATGAATTAGGAAAAGCAAAAGATAAATTAGAAAGCTATGAAACTTTAACCGGAGAAAAGAATATGGGATGGCGAAATGAAATTTCCAGAATAGAGAATATAATAAAGGAACACTTAACTCTTAAAAAACCTGAAAAACAAAATAAAAATACTTCTGATAACCCATTTAATTTTGAAAAAACAAAAAAATGAATAAAATTATAGAAGAATTTAGAAAAAGATATCCTGAGTATGATGACTGGACTGATACTGAGATATGGCAAAATTTAAAAAATCCTGAAAAATTTAAATTAGCCTTTCCTGAATATGAAGATTGGGATAATGAAAGTATATTAAAGAATCTTGCTAAATTTGAAACACCAGTTGAAATTTCACCTTCTGAAAATTTAGAAGAAAAAATAATTCGCACTGTACCACCTGAAGATTTACCTAAAACATTACCTAAAAAATGGGGTATTGGGTTTGAAATTCCAAAAGCTACTATTATTAACGCACCAAAACCTCCAGATATTAACTTGCCTATTCCTAAAACTAATGAAGAGAAAGAGGCAATAAATAGTCTTATAAAAAAAGGCGTTTCTGTTACTCCTGAAAAAATAAAAACAGAAATTGAATTGATGAAACAAAAAAAATCTCCTGTAGTGCAAATACCTGCTGGAATAGGACACGGATTATTAAAAGGACTTACAGGAATGCCTGATATTGTTTTAGAAAAAGGAATTCCTCTTTATAAAGAAGGTAAACCATCTACTAAATTAGGCAAAACTACAGAAAATATAACTGAACTTGCAGGATTTATAACATCGCCATTGTGGAAATTAGGAATTGGTGAAAAAGGAATAGAGTTAATTGGCAAAATTAAATTTGTAAAAGATACTCAAAATTTATTACAAAAATATGTTCCAAAATTAGCTCCTCATATTACAAGAATGATAAAATCAGGAATTTCGGGTGCTTCTATATCAGGAGTATTTACAACAACGCATAGCCTTATTAACAAAGCTTTAGATAAAGAATATAAATGGGATAATGTATTAAAAAATATTGGATTTTCAATTCCTGCAGGCTTTATAATGGGAGTTGCTACAGGTGAAATAATAAATGGAATAAATCAAGCAAAAGGTTGGTTTGCAAAATATAAAGCTGAAAAACCTATAAGAGATGCAATGAAAGTTTTAGGAGTATCAAAGAATGATGATTTGGATACAATTAGAAAAAAATATGTGGACTTAATAAAAATTTATCACCCTGATATGCCAACAGGAAATCCTGAAAAAGCAAGAGAAATTATACAGGCGTATGAATTACTTAGAAAATATAAAGCAAATGAAATATCTAAAGATTTAACTAAAATATATCCATTTACACCTGCAAAGCCTGAAGAAGGAAAAATAATTCCATATCAATCAAAAGGAATACAAATAGAAAAATTATCTCAAATTAAACCAGAAAAAGTCTTTCCTAAAGAAGAAGTTAAATCTATTTTATCTAAATCTAAACCTCTTTTAACATCAGGTAAAAGTGAAATACCTTCGGAATTATCTATAAAAGAAAGTCCAACCGAAACACCAAAAGTTAAATCTTTAGCTGAAATAATAGAGAGAGCAAAAGAAGAAAAATTACCACCTGTTTTACAAAATTTGAGTGATGAAGAATTAAAACAATTAGCTATTCCAGAATTTAGGAGAGAAGAAGTTCCACTTCCTAAAGGAGTAAGAGAAGAAGTAAAAAAATATAGCCTTATAAAAGCGGTCCAGGAAAATAGAGGGATTAAACCAGAAAGCGTAAAGTTAATTGGAGATTGGAAAAATATTCCACAAGGTTTGAAACTTCAAATATTAAGGAAAGGTGGCTTAAGCATTGATGAAATGGCAGAGGAATTACAATCTAAAGGTATTTTAAGCGTCCCACCAGATAGAAGGGCTGACGATTATTTGCTTGAACAATTGATAGAAGAATATAATAATCCACCTTCTTATACAGAAACAATTGAGGTGCCAGAACAAAGAAATATAGCAATAAGACCAATTACTTATGATTTTGATAATGCTTTAAATTATTTAAATAGACAATTAAAAGAGACGAAAGATAAAATTTCAAAAGAGAAGATAAAAGAAGCAATATTTAAAATAGAAGATGCTAAAAATAAATATATAGAGGAATATAAAAAGATAAATGAGCCTGTATTGAAAAAATTAAAAGAGGCAGATAATTTTATTGTTAATTATCTTCTTGGAGAACACGGATTGCGTGAACCAAAATCAGAAATAGAAAAAGAAATGACCGAAAAAGTTTTCAAGGATAAAGTAGACCTTTATAAACAGATAAAATTTCCATCAAAGCCTGATTTAAATCAAATTATAAAAGATATTAATTCAGTAAATAATATAAGAGAAAGAGAATTTGAAAAAAAATTAGAAAATTTGATTGAAACTTCTAAAAAAACAGAAAAAAATTTTGTATATTATAATAAAGACGAAGAAAAGCTCTTTGAAAATGTGATTCCACAAAAAATGAGTATTGATGAAAATATGCCACCTGATGTTAGAAAGGCAATAAAATTTTATAATGAGAATATTTTTGATAAAAGATTTAAAAATGTATATAACTCCCGGCATTTAAATGATATGCTTAATCAAATTCTTTTTAAATTCCAAAATAATCCTAAAACACCAATTAGTGTTGGAATGATAGATATTGAAAATTTACACGGATTAAATGGTTATTTTAAACGAATTGAAGCGAAAGCAGATGCCGAAGTGCAAAAATGGCTTGATATTTTTATTAAAACTTTCAATGAATATAAAATCTCTCCACTTATTATTCGCAATGGCGATAAAGCAGATGAATTTGTATTTGTTATAGCTGCATCACAAGAAAAAACTAAAAAAATTTTAGAGAAAATAGAAAAAAGAATTGACGATGCTGTTAAAGAAGCACATTTAAATAAAATAGAAGGGCGAGATAAAGAAATAAACGGTAAGACTTATAAAGTCATTGGAACAGGATTTACAATGGTAGCAGATTCATTATCTCCTGAAGATACAGTAGAAACATTAGATGAACGATTAAGCAAAAAACTTTCAAATTATAAAGATGTCCGGGAGAATAAAAAAATTTTAACAGAAGGAGGTGATAAAAATGTCAATGAGGCATCTTTTAGACAAATTGGGATTCAAGAACGAGGACGAAATGAGGGAGGCTTTGGGCAAGGATCCAGAGATACAAAAAATGATGAAGGAAAAGGAGAGAATGGAGAGATTATGGCAGGAAAAGGAGGCTTACGAGAAACGACTTCTGAAACATCCGGAGGACGAGATAGCAGCAACGGAATATCTATGGTTTCTGAGGGACCACGACTTATGGGAATGGATATCGGACCCGGTAAAGGAGATACTTATAAACAAATGGCAGGAATGGAAAAAAAGAGCGAAGGAACTGGAGGAACAGGGATTTCTAAAAGTGGAGAACAAGGAAAAGAAGGAGAACAAGTAAGCGGTGCAGGTTTACCACCAAGTCAACCGCCACCACCTTCAACTCCGTCTGGTGAATCATTTGATTTTTCTGATTTTGAATTGTTTAAAGATATTGCCCAGGAATTGGGACCTCAAAGAAAAAAGAAATTAATTGATAACTTAATTAAACGGGCTAAATCTAAATTCTTTTCTAATGAAACAAAAGAAAAACTTTTACAGATTAACCCTACTTACTTTACCCAAAAAGTAAAGTCTTATGTTGATTTTGCTAATATCATTATTAACAACTTCCAGCATCAAGATATAGTAAATTTAATAAAAGAAGTTCCAGAAACAGAATTTCCACCTAAATTAAAAATTGCTACTGCTATTAAATATGTTGAAAAACTTGATAAATCGCAAGAGTATGAGAAAATACTTGATATTGTCAATTATTTAGACGAGTATGGAAGAGAGCTTGGTAGAGGCATAGTTTTATTTAGATATCTTATTCCAAAATTATCTCCTGTAGCAAAAGGAAAAGTTATAAATAATGTCCTTGATAGAATAAATAAACGCTTTAATATTAGTTTCTCTGAAGAATTTATAAAAGAAGTAAAAACAAGATTTTTAGAGACCTTAAAAATAACTAATCCTGAAGAAAGAGAATTAGAAGTAAAAAGAATTTTAGATTCAATAGCAGAAAAAATTCCATTAAGATTTAAAGAAAGAATTACTTTATTTAGATATGCTAATATGTTATCTAATCCACGCTCTCATTTAAGAAATTTCTGGAGCAACCTTGTTCAAACTTTTATAACTCTTCCTGTTGATAATTTAGCTACTTCTATCGTAGAACTTATTAGACATCCTTTTAAGTCAGAAAAAAGAGAAGTTAACCTTTCTGATATTCCACTTTATTATATAAAAGCTATAACAGCTATGCCAAAGGCTATACAAGCCTTTGTAAATACTTTTAAAGAAAAAGCAACACTTTCTACAAAGACTTTTGATTTATCACAAAATAGTATGCTTGATTATATTAACTCCGTCAGATATAAAAAATTTGGTGGTAAATATCCTAACCTTGTTTTAAATGCAATGGAAGGAGCGGATAGGTTTTTCAGAACTTTAATTCAAACAGGTGAAGAAGCAAGGTTATTAAGAAAAGGTGTAGAACCTGATGAGGCTTATAAAAAAGCATTAGAATTAAGCGATTTGTATTTATTTAGAAAACCTCTTGGAAATACTGAAAATGAAGGTTATTTTATTCGGGCTATGGATAGTATAGGAAAAATAGCATTGGAGTCGAGGAATATTAGAAAATATCCTGTATTAAGCACATTTTCAAGATTATTCGTTGCGTTTGTTACAACTCCAATTAATATCTCAAAAGAAGGATTAAGACATACTCTTATTGGTGCGGTTGGAAAAAAAGAATGGACACCTTTTGATATAGGTGCACTAATAGTAGGAACATTACTTTCTTATTATGGATATCAAAAAGCTTTAAAAGATGAAATAACTTTTTTACCGCCAAGAACTCAAAAAGAAAAGAAATTATATTATGAATCCGGTAGAAAACCATTTTCAATTAAAATCGGCAAATGGATACCTGTTTATTATTTTGGAGCATTGGCTATTCCTTTATTATTACCTGCAATTGTTCATTATTATATAAAAAATGCAGAAGCTGATGAGGGCGTTATTGAAAAAATATTAAAAATTGGTTTGGGTATAAATAGGATTATAACAGAACAAACTCCAACTCAAAATATATCAGATTTATTTAGCGTTTTAGAAGGTGATGTTGATTATTCACTAAGCAAAATAGCAGGAAGTATAACTACACAATATATACCGGCCTCAGGTTTCTGGCGTTATTTGAATATAGTTTTAGACCCTGTTTATAGAAGAAGTAAAAAATTGAAAGAAGAGATAATTAAAAATTTACCACCTGTTTCAATAGAAAGTGATAAAGGAAAATTGAAAGTAAAAATAGAACCTCTAACAAAAAGATTGATGCCTTATCTTACTCCTGAAAATAAACCTGCTATAAGAGATTGGACAGCAAAATTTTTGCCTTACGCAATCGGAACACCTAAAAATAGATGGGAACAAATATATAAAAATTTATTAAGAAGAAATCAAATTAAAAAATTAAGAAATAAACTTAAAAATGAATTAAAAGAAAGATTAAAGATAGAATATTATAATAAATTAATTCCAGGAATGGAGGAAGAAAATGAATAAAATAATGTTTTTTTCAAAAGAGACTGAAAAAATAATAGATGATACTATTAAAAAAGGAATTGAACAGGTTAAAGATTTAATAGATGTGAATTTAGTAAAAGCAATAATTTCTGTTGAAAGTAATTGGAATCCATTTGCTATAAGATTTGAACCTGAATTGAAAAATACAAGATGGTATACAAATAGTTTGAAAAATATTGAGAATATAACAGATTTTCATTTTTGTAGTTTCGGGTTGATGCAAGTTTTATACGGCGTTGCATTGAATTTGGGTTATACAGGAAATCCTTTGGGACTTTTTGACCCTATAACAAATATTCACTACGGAACAAGTTTGCTTTTAAATTATTTGAGAATTTATAAAAATATAAAAGACGCTATCTCTTCATATAATCAAGGAAGCCCTAAAAAAGATAAAGATGGAAAATATTTAAACCAGGCGTATGTTGATAAAGTTTGTAAAGCTTATTTAGAATACGGAGGAAAATTGTAATGCCATTAACAAGCAAAGGCAAAAAAGTTTTAAAAAAGTTAATTGAATATTACGGAGAGGAAAAAGGGAAAAGTATATTTTATACTTTAATAAATTTAAAAAGAAAGGGGAGCGAAAAATGGCACAAAAAGAAAAAAGAGTTGTAAAATATATGAGTAGAAAATTTTTGTTGGTTTTAGTGGCAATAACAATCCTGGCGATAGCCTTTTTTACTACAAAAAAGATGACAGCAGATAATTTTGTTTGGGGTCTATGCGGACTTGTAGCAACTTATATAACTGGAAACGCAGTTGTAAAGTTTTCAAAACAAAATGATGATTAGGAGGTGTATTATGAGATGGCTAAAAAAATTATGGTGGCTTTTCGTTGCATTGTTAACAGGACTTCTGTATATTTTATTTAAATCAATTTTGCAAAATAAAAAAAATGGTAAGATTCAAAGTTCACTTGATAATATTAATATAATCGCTGAAAATAAATTGGCTCAAATATATCAGGAAGAAAAGAAATTAAAGAAGAGGAGAGAAGAGAATGAAAAAATTGTTAAAAAAATGTCTCGTGATAAGCTTATTAATGACATTCGTAGTAGATTATAGTTTTGCTCAATTTACAGATAAAGAATTACAAAAAATTGATTTAAAATTGAGAAATTATACAATACTTTCACAGGAGAATATTTTGCTTCAGGAAAAGATAAAAGTTTTGGATTGGCAGGTAAAAGAGTATGAGAAGGTTTTAAAGAAAGAAAATAGTTGGTATGAAAGAAATAAATTTGTAATAGGCTTTGGAGTAGGATGTTTATTTTCATTTTCGTCTGTATATCTTGCAATTTTAACAATTAATGGTAAGTAATGACACAAAAGAAAATGTGTCAAAATTGTGACACATCAAATCCAAAAAATTCAAAATTATTGTAAGAATTAGAAATATTAAGAGTATTTTAGTAGAAAAATAAGAACAAATAATAAAGAAAGAAAAAGAGTTAAAATTTTTGTAAAAAATAGAGATAAGAGATTTCTAATCCGCGGGCCGCAGGTTCAAATCCTGCCGGGCGCGAGTGTAATTTACGATATTCCGTAAATTATAGAAATTTATTTTTGTCCATTTTTTCCATCACCTAAATTTGTGTCAGTTTTGTGACAGTTCTTTTCCTCTTTTTCATTGTTTCGGGAAAAAATGTCCAGTGGCTCGCTTTTTCCAACTGTTATTATTTCTATAGGATATTTCAGTTTTTCTATCTCTTCTTTTAAATGCTCTGACGGGATGTGCGTGTATTTCAATGTCGTCTCTATGTCTCTGTGACCAAGTATTCTTTGAATTGTATATATTGAAACGCCATTTAGATATAAATATGTAGCTGCTGTGTGCCTTAGGTCGTGAAATTTGAAGTCTTTTATTCCACTCTTTTTAACTAAATTTAAAAAAGCTCGCTTCACTGATTTTATCTTTTTGCCTCTGTAGTGTATTATGAACTCACTTTCAAGTTTTTTTGTTTTTAGGTATTCTTCTAATTTTTCAGATAAAGGAATGTATATTTCTTGAGAGGTTTTCTTTTGCTTTATTTTGATTAGTTTGTTTTTGAAATCTATGTCGTCCCATTTTAGAGAGAGAAGTTCACTTAAACGGGCTCCTGTGTATAAGGCAAGTATAATAAGGTCTTTTAAATGATTTTCAGCATAGAAAAGCAGTTTCTTCAGTTCTTCCTGTTTTAAATATCTTAATCTTGGCTCTTCTTTAAATAGTTTAACTTTTTTAACAGGGTTTTCTACGGGAATACCATACCATTCGTAGGATTTGTTAAACATATTTTTTAGTAAAGCTAAATATCTGTTGACTGTCGCTTTTTCTCTGCCTGAGTTTAAGAGGTGTTCTTTTAGTTTTTCTATGTTTTCACTTTTAATAAAGATAATAGGGATGTTGCCAAAAAATTCTTTGAGTAGTTTGAAACGGAATTTTTCAGTTGAATATGAGATTTTGTTGTTTTTTGAGTATTCTTCGTATTTTTCTATAAGTTGGAAGAAGGTAATTTTTTCAGAAGATGTTAAGTTAAATTTGAATTTTAAAATTTCATTTTTGCGTTTGTTGTATATTTGTAAGGCAAGTTTTTTGTTTGTTGTTTTTGTGCTTTCTCTAATTCTTTTGCCAAAGATTGAATAAGAAATCCACCAAATTTTGTTTCTTTTGTAAAGTCCCATTTCATTTTATTTATCGTTTTTTAAGGCAGGTATTTTACATTCTTCAATAAATTTTTCTAAGTCTTCTTTTATAAATCTAATTGCTTTTCCGAGTCTAATATGAGGGATTTGGCAGGTTTCAACAAGGTAGTAAAGAGTTGAAGGGCTTAATTTTAGGAATTGACTTGCTTCTTTGATTTTTAAAAGTTCCATAGGTTGCCTCCTTAAAAAAGTGTTAATTGATGGTTTTTAATTATTTTAAAAATGGGTTTTATAATTTTTCTTATTTCGTCAATTCTGTGGAAGGTTTCGTTGATAAAGTGTTTGGCAAATTCGTCATCGTCTTTGCCTGAGTAAAGGAAGTAGCCTGTTGTTTTGTCAGCGGAGAGTGAGATGATGGGCATTTCGTGTTCTACACGGAGTTTGTGAATAATGTTTCTGGCGGTTCTGTTGTCACAGCCTAAGTATGATTCTATTTCTTTTATAGATTTTGCTTTTTTGTGTCCTTTAGCGTGAATTTCAAAAAATATTTGTGCCCTTCTTATCAGGTCTTTTTCGTTCATAGTTTAAACTGAGATGTTAAATTTTATTCTGCCTAAGAATTTGATAGTGTTAATTCTTTCTTGCCAGGCTTCTTTGTAAGAGATAAATTTTTTGTAAATTTCTTCTGCTTTTAAAAGTTTTTCGTATTTGTCTTTGCAGTCAAGTTTTGCCATTTCTTTCAGGATAGTAATTGGGACTTTGTTTTCTTGTTGAAGTTTTTTTATGCTTTCAGCAAAGGCAATTTCATATTCTATAAGGCAGTTTGTATAATATTCACGGGCTTCACAGTATTTTTTGATTATGTATTCAAATTCATTTTGAGCATTGATAAGGTATTGGTCTAAATTGGCATAAACAAGTTGAAGGTCTAATTTTTCGTTTTCATTGATATTGTTTATTATGTTCTCATTCATTTTTGGTCTCCTTTAATGAAATAGAGGCGAGGCAAAAGAGCCTCGCTATGGTTTTGAGTTATGCGCTCGTTCATAGTTTAATATCTTGAATTTTTATTATTTTTGTTATTTTCCAGTATTGGTATTTTTCAGCATATTGTTTTTTGATATCTGGTGGGATGTTGTATTTAGTGGATTCAATGAATTTGCCTTCAATGAAAAATGGACCGACTTGAATGTAAGGGATGCCTTCTAATTTTGATTTGATTTTTTTGTCAAGTTCATCGTATTCTTTTACAAATTTTTTAAGTTCATACCAGCGGGAAAGGTCGTTTTCAAAATCTTCATCTTGCAGGATTTGAGCTTCTGATTGAGGTTGGGTTGCAGGACAAAGGGATTGGAAGGGGCAGAAAGTGCAGGTTTCTTCATTGTATTCTATTGGGTCTGGGTATTTGTTTTCGGCTACGAAGTTATTTACTTTTTCTGCTTTTTGGATTAATTCTTCGCCGAGTTCATAGTCTAAGGTTATGTCAATTTGTTTTAGTTCACCAGTTGATTTATTTTTGAAGATTAGGAAGCCTTGTTCAGTATTTGCCATTAAAAGATATAAAGTGATTTGGGCGAGGTATTTTTGCAGGAAGATTTTCTTTTTAAGGTCGTCTTTTGAGTTTATTAGGTCAAAATGGTAGGGGTGAATAGATTTGATTTCAAACGGGTAGAGATGGGAATTGTCACGAATAAAGCCATCAACTTTGCCTGTGATTTGGTATTTTTCCCAGGTGAAATATTGTTGCAAGCCTTCAACTTTGATGCCAGCATCAATCATATCACGAATGACGAGTTGTTCCTGGTTGTTGCCTTCGTCAAAGAGGAGTTGAGTTTTAACAGAGTGCTTTGGTTTTTTGTCCCAGTCAAGTCTGTTGTGGACCAAATATCTTAGGCAAGGATGGCCAAGCTGTGAAGCCTGGTTGGATTTAACAGGATAGATTGTAATTTTTTTCTCTTTTTCTTTTAAAATTTTTTCAACTATATTAAGCATTGTTTGTTACCTCCTTTTGTCTAAATTGGTGGTAAATTTTTTCTCTTAAATTAAGTGGCATTTCGGACCAGGAGCCGTAGCCAAGTTTTTCAATTTCTTGCCAAATTTTTTCTTTTTCAGGATTTTCTAATAATAAGATTTGAGCTTGCTTGAAGGTTTGGTCATCAATTTGCTCAAGTTCTTTGATAACTTTAGAAAGTTCCTCGTTTGTGACTTGTTTAAAGCTTTGTTTACCTGTGAGTTTAATAAGAATTTTCTTTAAATCTTCGTTGGCAATGATTTCGTCTGTCCAGATTTTGCGTTTGAGGAGATTTAGATGCTCAAGCAGTTCTTTATTCAAAAAGCGTGTTGTGGTAGGTGTTGTTTTTTGTTGGGTAGAAGTTGTTTTTTTAGTGGTGGTAATTATTTTTTTAGGTTGTGGTTCGTTGTTAGAAATCATTTCTTCAGCTGGAGTTGTTTCGTAGCCTGCTAAGGTCATAACCCAGGAGAGGCAAAGTTTTAGGACTTTACCTAAAGCACGGGTTTGAGCCATACTTCGGATAGCGTATTTATCACGACCTTGCCAGTTTTTTTCAGAGTTAGAGCAACCGGAATATGCGGTTGAGATAACAGAGCCTGTTTTGACGGCAACTGCTTCAGCTTTGGCAATG
>Ga0308395_1001372_pt1 | contig 16028 bp, 7 predicted proteins | sample Hotspr20SampleP4_FD_202097 | JGI IMG/M metagenome (GOLD analysis project Ga0308395, IMG submission 202097) | Hot spring phototrophic mat microbial communities from Mushroom Spring, Yellowstone National Park, Wyoming, United States - 20050930_P4 ...
CACATAGGACTCAGATCAGGAAGCGCAGGCGCCGCCTCCCACCAGAAACTCAAAAGAAGCAATGTAAGCCACACACCGAGGAGAACCGCAAGCCAGCGCATACGACAGGCCCTTAGCGCGGAGAGGCTCCGCGTATCGCGTTTTTAGAAGGCCGGGGCCTTCCACCATCGGGCCGCTGTGGTCCCCTGTATGGTCGGCGCATACATCACCATAGCGCTAATGGAAGGAATCTGATACCGGCCGGGATAAATCAGCCGCAGGGGCAGTTCTATCTGGGCCTCTTCTTTTTCCAGGGTGAAATAGCCCAGGAAGCGGTCTTCTCGCAGGTCGGTGTAGTCCCAGGAGAGGCCCTGGGCAGGAGGATAGCGGCTCTCCTGCGAGAGGGTAGCCCGATCCAGCATAAAGCCGGACGGATAAGGCACCGTGAGGGCGACATTTTCCAAGCGGGCACGAAGCTTACTGCGGATCCGAATCCGCCACACATACTGCTGGCCGCCCCGCGGGATGATTTCATCGGTGAGAGTGAGGCCTTCCGAGAGGGCCGGCGGGGACGTAATGGGATAACTTTCGCCCCAGAGGAGAACGTAGAGGGTGTCTCGGCCTGCCCGCAGGCGAAGGGTTTTGCCTTCCTGCTCACGCACCGACCGGCTCCACACCGAGCCCTCTAAGGTGAGCGTCTGCTGGCCGAGCGTAACCTGACCAGAGAGGTTTCCCCGCCCAGCCAAGTGGTGCCGCTCGTATGTCAAGAGCACCCACGCCGCTTGATGCGTGGAGAGGTAAGGCTCACGTAAAAACGCCCCCACCTGCTCATCAGAAATCCCCCTGAGCCCGGTCGTGTCTACAAACGACTCCGCATACAGGTAGCGCATTACGGGCGACGCATAGGAGAGCTCTCGCTCCATCTTCTCACTGAGGGGGAGGCGAGCCGGGAGGGTGGGCATGCCGGATAGCTTGAAGGCGGCGCGCCAGAAGGCCCGCACCATCGGGTCTTGCCCTTCCTCTACTACTTTTACCGAAGGAAGGAGGGCTTTGGCCTGAGCCCCCCGCCACCGCGCCAAAAGAAACGCTGCATAGGCCGCCTCATAATGACGGGGATGCGTATTTCGGGCTATCCACTCCACATGCGTCTCCAAAAGCGATAACAGCCGCTTCGCCTCCTCGTACCCGCTCTCACTGGCCTCTATGAGAAAGTGTGTCACATAGAGCGTTAGCCAGGGTGCTGCAGAACCGCCAGGCCAGAAAGCATACCCATCCCCGGCGCGGTAGAGGGGCAGCTGCCCCAGTACATACCGCACGTGCTTATCCACGCTATCCGCACCTCCCGGGTAAAACGCCGCAGCCACAGACCGGAGCTTGAGCGAAACAAACGCCTGCGAGGTAATCTGCTCTGCACACCCATGCGGAAACCGCAAGAGATCCAGAAGCACAGGGCCTATTTCATCTATGGGCGAGGCAGAAATGAGCACGTTGGTCTCCCCACGGGGATTGTAGAAGAAGTCGGACGGCAGATTCAGGACTGTATCGGTGCCGGGAGGTAGTCGGAAAGCTTCCTTGAGGGTACGGGGTGCTGCCGCTGGCCGAATCCGAATTTGCCGCTCCTGCGCCAGCTCCTCATTCACATAGAGCGAAACCGTCGTAAGCCCCCAGGGCCGATTGGCCTTGTAACGAATATTGACCGTCTGGACGCCGCCAGGCGATAGGGAGAAGCTACCCTCTTTGGGAACCACCTCTATCGCATTCGGGTTGAAGGCAATCCGCCAGCGGCCGTTCTGGGGCTGACCGGTGGTGTTACGCAGAACGAGATTCGTCTCAATCTCTTCCCCGCCGGCTATGTAGAAGGGCACGCCCATTCGGCCTATTACGGGCGCGGCCACTATCGTAAAAGCCTCTGCGCTGCCATAGACACGCTCTTCCACGAGGTAAGCCCGCCACCGCACCTTGCCCGAAAAGGCCGGCGCTATAAAGGACACCTCTGCCCTACCCTTCCCATCGAGCTGGAGCTCCCGCTCAAACGATAGGGTCTGCTCATAGGCTTCCGCCCCTATGAGGGAGGCCAGATCACTGGCATCATAGCCCACGTCGCCCCCAATCACCTCCTTGCCCCAGCTGGCTACGAAAGGGAGGTGCTCACTGACACGCAGGGTGTGGGCCCACTTCTGGTAAAATACCTCTTCGGGACGCTGGGGCTTGTGGGCTTGTTTGATCCAGACGCCTTCGTCCAGGCCAGTGACCAGTACCCGGGCACGGGGATGTTTGGGCGCCTCTATGCGCAGGGTAATAGGCGTCCCCGGCTTAGCGCGCTCGGGAGCCGTCAAAGTCAGGGAGGCTATCCCATCAGGCCATGCCACAGGAAGGTATATCATCCCCCGCGAGGTGGGGAAAGGCACCGCCTTCTCCCCAATCGCATGAAAAGCCACCACGTGCACATATACGCCCGGGACGTACTCACGCGGGAGCTTAACGTTCACCGTAGCCGTACCGGTAGAGAGGTCTACCCACTCGTGGTGCCAGACCCGCTCACGCTCAATCATGAGGAGGGCCTTACCGGGGAGGGGGGCTTTCAGGAGGAGGGAGACTTTAGAACCTGCTTTCGGGGCGGAGTCCTGCGGCTCAATAAGGATACGCTCTTCCATTGCGCCTTTGAGGGCAGAGGTGCCCCAGCCCCAGGCTTCTATCTCGTAGTGGGTAGGATGCTGCTGGCGAGGCGCCCATAGCAGGACTTCGTACTTTGCTCCCTGCTGCGGCGTAAAGGTCAGTTCGCCGGCTCCATCCCGCACTTCTACCTTCGTGCGGAGCACCCGCCGCCGACTTTCCCGATACTCCGGCCGATACTGCTCATAATAGCTCTCATAAAGCTGGTACTGGTAGGTTACTTCCCACACTTCCACATCGATGGGATAGGTGCCTTTGGCCAGCTCGGTGTAGTTTGGTCCGCCCAGCGCACGCAGCGTCAGCGTAACCGGCGTACCGGCATTCACCCACTGCGCCTCCCGCCGAACCCCCACCAGAATCGGCTGCGTAGGCTGCCGGAAAAGCCGCCGGAGGTAGTTAGGGCGGTTCTCCTCGTCGTAGAGGAGGATTTTCGCATCTATTTCGGCCAGGCCCATGGCAGGCAGCGCAGGAAGGGGGACTTTCGCTTGCCCATTGGCATCGGTCTGAAATGCCGTGGGCCGGAGAAACTCGTCCTGGAGCTTGTCAGGCAGGCGTACCTCCCAGCTATAGCCCTGGGCAAGGGGGGTTTCCGGGATGCCCGAACGAAGCTGCGCCGATACCTCCCCTTTCTGAAAGCTCGCTACGGCCCCATACAGGTACCGCCCCATCAGGCTCAGCACCGGCTGAGAAGCCGTAGCAAGCACCTCCGCATCTATTACCAGCCTATCCGCCCGGAAAAACTCCACCTGAAGCGGATACGACCACGTATAAGGCTCCCTCTCCCCCTCGTCTTCGTCGCCACCATAGCGGCTCGTGGAAGCGTCTACTGACACCGTCAGATTATAGGTGCCGGTGGGGGCGGCTTGCGGCAGGGCGTAAACAAAGTGAAAATGGCCATTCTCATCCAGCACGGGGGTGGCTTTGTAAATGTCCACGAAGTTGGGGTTTCTGAGGGCTATGCTAAACCGGGGATAGCGAGTGGGATATTTCCAGTCGTGGGTACGCACATAGAGATGAAGGCTGATGGTGTCGCCGGGGCGATAGAGGGTTCGGGCACCGGTGATGTAGAGGTGGTAAGGCGTTCGGCCCGGGTCAAAGCCATCGGTGGGATAAGGCCATTCAGGGGGACGGAAGCGCCCCAAAGGCAGAGAGAGCATCTGGCCTCCCCGCTGCGCGATGACGGCATGGGCTTCCGTCAGCGGGGGTCGCTCGAGAAGCGCCGCGCCTTCCCGCCCTGTCGTGCCCTCATCCAGTACCTGCCCAGCCGGGGATACGAGACGAACCTTCACCCCCGAGAGGGGCCGACCCTTCTCTTTATCTATGGCAGCCACCCACACTTGCCTATCCCACACCCGGCTTAGGAGGTACCAGTCCGACACCACAAACCAGGTATCTATGGCGTTCCAGAACGAACCCTCTGGACTCAGCCTGACATAGTAGGTCCCCGGTTCCAGCTCTTTGCCTAAGGCACGCAGGACGAGACCACCCCGATTCTGGACTGTGGGAAAATAGGTCACAGGGTAGTTTCCTTCCAAGATGGGCGATCCGTAGTACTTTAGGTCACTTAGGCTTAGCCATCGGTAATCGCCCACCTCTTTCTCCAAGAAAAGCCGTTCATTATCGGGGTGGATGCGCCAGAGGGTCACGGAGAGATTTTTAATTTTTGGGCTGGTGACGAAGTGTAGGCCCTGACCACGTGCTATGTAATGCACATCCCGCTGAGACCAGGCCAGTGCATTCAGCGACGGTGGCGCCAGCTGCAAGGTCTCCGCCTGCGCCAGCCCCTGCTGACCATCCGGGTAACCCGCCCGCAGATACACCGCAAAAGACTGCTCCGGCAGCTGCCCCAGATACAGCCGCGTCTCTATGCCCCGAACCTCCAACTCCCCCACCTCGGCACCCTTCCCCACGCTCACATAACGGACCACCTCCCCTGCATGGGCCTTTATCGGGCGATTACCTCGCAACCGAATAAAATAGCGCCCTCCCTGTACATCTACTTCTGCTTGCCGCAGCTCATAGCGTCCATAAGCCCCAGCCTTGATCTCCCCCTGATAGAGGGTTTGTCCGCTGTACGCCACCACCAGCTCCCCATCAAAGGGCTCTTTTGCCGGGCGCGCAGAGACAGCAAGGTATTCCCGCGACCCTAACTCCACAAAGCGCACTAAGTCCGCCTGGCCCCACTGCCCCTTAAAATCGCGCTCGGAAAGCTCGGCATTGGCACGCAGGTAAATGGCATGGTGGTACGCGTCTGGCTTTTCTTCCCACAAATAGCCTCCCTCCGCCTGTACGATAGCGAGCGGCTGGGTGAAAAACCGCGCTTTCGCCCCCGCAAAGGGACCACCCTCCCCTATGAGCATGTACTTCTGACCGGCTTCCAAGCCCTTGCTCAAATCAATAACGGCCTCCGTCGGCCCCAACCAGCTCACCCGCAAAATCGGTATCTCCGGACTCAACCGAAAAGGGATGCTCCCCCTCTCCAGAGGCTCTTTCAGGGGGGCTTTCCAGCGCACATGCAAAAAGCGTGTCCCCGGCGGAAGCCCATCCGGCGGCTGCATCACCTGAAATCCGCGCATCCCCGCCCCGGCTATAAACCATACCAGACCAACTACCAGAACTGACCCGATGAGCGCATACAGCCACCAACGCTGACCCATGCGGCAAATGTACAACAATATGCACGTAACATGGGCACGAGCCTGAGCAAAAATGCACGATACCTACCCGCGTCGTAGGTGGATGAGCGTGATTTCCGGCCATACGCCAAAACGCGCCGGCAGACCAATGTAGCCTAAGCCCCGACTCACATATAAGTAGGTAGGGAAGGTGTGCCCATCCGTCCGCCCAGGAGGCCCTTCGTACAGGCCGGCCCAGTAGCGGTAGAGCCAGCTGGCTGGGCTCCAATAGCGCCCGTTTACCGGTATGCCCATTTGGAGGCCGTGGGTATGGCCGGAAAGCGTCAGCGCCGCCGGATACTTTCCGGAGACCTGATACTCCCAGTGCGTGGGGTCGTGCGTGAGCAGGATCGTGAAGGCGTTTTCTGGGACGTCTCGCCAGGCCTTCCCAATGTCGCCGTACCGCTGGCGCCGATTCCAGTAGCCCCAGTTGCCCGTCCCCACTAAGTAAAGCGCTTCCTCCCCCACCCCGAAAGAAATAGCCGTGTCTTGCAAGAGAGTAAAACCCGCTTGCTCGATAAGGTGCAGGAGGTGGTGATGATTTTGGGTTTTTTCCGCAGGGCTATTCCAACGGGCGTAATCGCCGTAATCATGATTGCCGAGGGTGGCCCATTTGCCTAAGGGGGCTGACAGCTCTGATAGAACCCCCACAAAGGGTTCCAGCTCCTCCGCATAGACATTGACCCAATCGCCCGTAAAGCACAGCACATCAGCTCGGGCTTTCTGGATGAGCTCCCAGGCAGGGTCCAACCGCGCCGGCCGAAAGTAAAACGACCCACTATGCAAGTCGGAAATCTGCAAGAGCCTTAGCCCGTCAAAGGCGATGGGCAGATGGGGAAAGCGCAGCTCTACTTCCTCCACTTGGAAGCGATAGCGCCCTTTGAGGAAGGCATAGCCCATGACGCCGACGGGGGCGAGGGCCAGCGCTTCTCCTACGCCGACTAAAAACTGCCGTCGGCTCAAGAGCGTTTCTACTGCGGGGACGATCTCAGCCGCAGGGGGCCGTGAAACCCCTCTCAGGCGGCGACGAAGCCGGCTCACGACCCCCACCAGCACCCCCCATCCCCCCACCACGAGCTTGACGAGAATGAGCATCAGCCATAGGGAGAAAAGAAGGCCACCCATTTCAGATAGGAGGAGCTTAGCCGCGACGCCCTTAGCTAAAAAGGCGGTGATGGCCCACAGGAGGAGAAAGAGCCCCAGCGTGAGGGGCGTTATCCAGCCCATCCAGCGGCGCCACAGACTCAGCTGCCGCAGACCCCAGTAGCCTACCCCCTCCGCCAGGAGCCACACCCCTAAAAGAAACAGCCACCGCATGTCCTTCACGACAGATGCCGGAGAAGGTCTTCCTTCAAGGTCTCGTACTCTATGAGGGAAAGTTTGCCCTCCTGGTACTTTTCGTACAAAAGGTCAATGGTGCGCAAGACTTCATCGCGCAGTTCGAGCCATTGGATGCTGGCGGGGTTCAGGCCGGCTCGGAGATACCGGGCGCGCTCCAAAAGGTCGTCCTTCGGAGCGTGAATGATCATTTCAAAGACTTTTTCCATAAGCTCAGCAGAAAGGGGATGACCCAGGTCTAAGGTATGATAAAGCACCTTGCCCACCTGCTGAAGGCCTATGATGAGCCGGGTTTCCTTTCGTTGGACGGCACGTACATCCTCTAAGGGAAAATACGCCTCCTCATCGTAAAAGTGCGTATCTGTAAACATCACTTCGTAGGAGCGAAAGAGCCTATCATAACGGTAGAAGGCCACGACGTCGGCTGGGCTGGTCACATGCAGGAAGCGGCCTAAACTGCGCCCCACCAGAGAACTGGGCAGCTTCGGATGCCGATAAAACCCTAAGGTCGGATTTTCTGGGAAGTGGCGCAATAGAATGGCCCGGTAGCTTCGCACTCCTCAAAGGTAAAAAACAAAATGGGGGTGATGCGCTATGCACCACCCCCGTAGTCTTCGTTTCCAGCTGCGATCACTCTACGACTAACCGCACGAGCGATAGCCTTTCCCCTTGTCGCACTTCTACGAGATAGAGTCCCTTAGAGAGGGTTCGCAGGGAGAGCGTCTGCGTTCCGGAGGCTTCGGGTTTGGAGATGGCGGTTTCGGTGAGGGTTTGGCCCAGGCTATTGTAGAGGCGGATGGTGAGGGGTTCATTGGCATCGGTGCGCCAGCTCACATAAACTTCGTCTTGGGCGGGATTAGGATAGACCGAGATGTCGAGCTGGCTGGCCGTAGAGGCGGGCTTGCGCGCTAACTCTACTACAGAGCTATAGAGCTCCGTGCCATCCTCGCTGTGGATGCGCAGCCGATAGAAACTCCGTCCGAATGGCGGATTAGCGCGGCGATACCTCTTTTCATCGGGTCCCAGGGTAGCCAGCGGAGAAAGGTGGTCCCAAGTAGTACCCGCCTCCAAAACGTAATGGCGCACGCTGGAGCCTGCCGTGGCATTCACTTGCCAGCTCAGTTCATGACTACCGTCGGAAAGCACCCGCCCCCGAAAGTCCACCAACGTAATCGGCAAAGGACTCGTACTCTGTCCCGTCCCGAAGAACGAAAACCCACTCATGCCCGGACGCGACACTACGTCCGCATTGGCATTCGAATGGCAGCCCGGATTTTGAATGAACCAGTTAGCCCCCGTCGTAGCCAAAGCGCTGTTATTCTTGAGCACGCCAAACTGTTCCGCCCCATCGCAAGTCGTATAGTCCGTATTGTACAAAGTGGCGGTGTAGGTACCGCTTGTGCCAGTAATCTGTGTCGTCAGGTCACTCTGGTAGGCATTGACCGTCCAGTAGCCGTTATCGAGCATGGTACAAGTACCGTAATTGGCGCCGCATTCGGTTATGGGTGTGCCCGACGGCGTGGGCGGCGTCCACGCATCAAAGCGAGCCAGCAGATTATGCACCCCAGGATTATTGGCCCCGAAGTTAAAGTTAATAAGGCTATGGCGCTGAGGGGTCTGCAGCCCTACGGGAAAGTCGTAAGAGCCACCTGTGTTATTCAGGTACCGCCGGAGATAGCCCGCCACGAAGCTATTCGCATTGCCAGCATCGACGGCGGTAGGGTCCGTGTTACGAACCCTAACTTCACGAGTAGAGGCGGCCGGCGCCACGATCAAACCATTTTTCAAGGTGAGCGTATTATCAATGATTAGCGTGTTATTGAGGGTGATGGTGCTGACAGCTGATTGATAAACTACCACATCCTGGAAGGGGTCGCTGCCGGGATCGCTATAAGTTTGCGGGCCACTCCCATTGAAGACCAGGGTACTCCCTGCAACCGTCGCGTCTACGGTATTAGCTGTGGTTTGATTATCAAAGTTTCCAGATACGAACAGGGTCTTACCATTGAAGGCCAGCGTGTGGGTGGCGGAGTTTGTGATTTCGACGTTTCCGGTCTGAACATCGGTCATGAGGCGCACGGTGCCGTTGGCAGAGCGGCTCAGTCTGAGATTGGGAATAAATGCGGCGCCCGTAAGGATGCCCCGGATCTCCTGCACCGGATAAGTGTTATCGCCGACAAACTCTATCCATCCCGTTCCATCCAGGATGCCACTGACGGTGAGGTGACCGCATATTCTCAGCGTGCCATTAACTGTCAGGGAGGCGCCCGCCGGAATCGTGATATTGCGTACCATCCGGGTCTCCCCCGCCGCTATCACAGGCTGGTTAGAGGCGCCTCCGTAGATAAAGACATCCTGGGTGCAGGCATCGGGAAAGCCGCAGCCACCCCAGTTCGTGGCATTATTCCAAGCCGTATTGCCCGCCCCGCCCGACCAGATAGAGGGGTTGGGCTGGTAATCGATCGGCGAGGAGCCGAAGTTCACGGAAAAGCCAGGGAAAGTAGTAACGCTAAAGTTCGAGATACCGAGGAGATACACCTCTCCGGCATTGACGCTCACGCAGCTGAGCCAGCCCTGTCCACCAGCGCCCTCACAGGTGCCGGAGGCACAGGCTGGCGTCCCACAGGCGACACCTGTACTATAGGTACCATCGCAGCTCGTGGGGGCATCATAGCTGCAGCGCACGGGATTTATGGAACCAGTGCGGATAGCCTGGCAGGGATTGGCGACATTGTCTATACGGTAGAGAGTCCAGTCATAGTCTACATTTGTGCTGGGGCTGATAGAGAAAGAGAGATTCCCGTTGGCACTGATGGGGATGCGGAACCAGACGATATTGCGCTCGCCGGCGCTCAGGCAGGAGACGGGGCAGCCTCCGACGGGATAGGGCAGATCACAGACGATCCCTGGCCCTACGAAGCCCGGCGCGCCAAAGCTCATGTTTGGGCCACAGGGGATGACAGGGCCTGTGGCGGGATCACCAGCCACCCCATCACAGTCCTGACCATACTGCGAGGGGGGCGGATCACCGGTGGGCCATATCGCTAGCGTAAAATCGCCGCTGCCACGTCCCGCCCCTGCAAAGACCGCCACATAGTACGTCTCTCCCACTGTGAGGCCTGTAAGGCTGACCCGCGCAAAGCGAGGGGAGGACTCACAGTCGGTGCCATTGTAATTGTCATTACAGGCAATCTGCGTGAAGGGTCCTGTGCAGGAAGGTGCCCTATAGACGGCCACCGCGGGGTCTCTAAGCGAACCCGGCGCCACATGAACCGTCATATTCGCGGCGGTGGCTACGAAGCGATACCACCGGCCTATCACACTGCCGCCGCAGGTGCTTCCTGCACAGCTGGGGGTGACGCCTAAGAGGGGCGCCCCATCCGTCGTCCCCGTCGTCAGCACCGGATAAGTCGTGAATAGGGGCGCCGAACAGGGATTGACCGGAGACGAGGATATGAGCGTGATGGATACATTATCATAATTCGCGCAGGAGGGCGCTGGAAAGTGGTCTACTACAAGGTAGTAGGTCTGGTCTGCTGTTACGTTGGCGCAAATGTTATATGGGCCAGATGGGCTCTGGGAGGAAGCCACGCAGGTGCCCCCACTCCTGGGACAGCCTCGATAAAGCATCAGCCCGAAGTAAGGAGAGCTGGTATTACTATGGGTAAGAGAGATATTTACCACGCCATCAGAGGCCGGAGTAAAGATGTATGCATAATCCTCCCCCCCTAAGTAGTTGGTACTCCCACAAGCTGTGCTATTACCGGAAGTCAAATCATTCTGAGCACAGCATGTAGTGCCCGGTCCACTATTGTACGGCGTTCCTATGGATAAGGCGCCTATATCGGTATAGCCTCTGCCCACGCAGGGGTGACCGGAAGGGGGGGCACTGCTCACAATGTGTATTTTGTCCAGAGCGGCCGGCGGCTGAGTACCTACACTTCCATCATTCACCCAAGAGAAGATCACTCTCCGATTCCCCGTAGGCACAGTGGCACATGCCTGGGCAGGAGACCAGCCACTACTAAGACGAGAGAAGCGGGCTATCCTATACGTAGAATTTACTTGGCTACCCGCTGAGGGCGTAACATTAGTCGGGGCTATGAAGATATCCAGGTAATCATAGTTTGCTTCTCCCTCCACCTTCACATCAAAGCTAATCGTCAGGTACGGCTCGCCCGCTGGCACCGTGATATCCCGATAGAAGTGTACGATGGAGGTTGCACCTGATATAGTGTACTCATGCGGAGGAGGGCTGCCGCCGCAGTTCCTAGTGATGTAGATGGCTCTGCTTCCGTGGGTGGCGCCGGCGCCGGTATTGACCGCCCAGCGGTTGGTCTGGTTGCCATTGACGATGGTCCAGCCATCGACGGTATAGTCATTTCCTGCACATCCGGTTCCCCCCTCGAAGGAGCCATCGCCTGTGCCATCCACGAGGATGGTTTGCGCCCAGAGCAGCCCGCTTAGCCATGCCGCAGTTAGGATAAGGTTGCGCATAGGATTTAGTTAGTTTTGGGATTTTTCAGGGGTGGAGAGGAGCTGAATGGATTCGGCTTGGAGGCCGGCGGTTTTGAGGATTTCTTGGATGTCGGTCTCGGGGAGGGGGGATTCGGTGTAGAGGAGGTAGGTCCAGCCTGCTTTTTTAGCCTCGGAGGCTGGGGTGGGAGCCAGCTCTAAAATCCCCATTTTTTGCACAAAGGCGTTTCGGAGCCGATGCGCATCGGGAGCCGCCGGAGGTAGCTTGCTCTCCTCCAGCGGAGAGAGAACGAGCTCGTACCGATACGTTTTAGCCAGTTTTTCCGGTGGGACCTTGGTCGCCACCTGCGCCATAGCAAGCCCAGAGAGAGTCATGATGACTAAGCCTAATGCCCGCATACTTACTTACAAAGGTATAACAATTTTTTCACTCGCTCCAAATCCGAAAGTGGGTATGGCTTTGGCCGGCTAAGGGGAGAGGGGCTTATTGGCCTTTGAGTGTGTGCTGGAGGAGATTTGGGAAGGAGTGGGCGAGTTTCTGGGCATGTAGTGGGGGCTTCGGTGTAGAGGCGGGGATGGATTTGGGGCTGGCGGGGCGAGGGTGGGGGCTTTTTGGGGGGCCTTCTGAGAAGCGACTGGGTTGAGCTATGAGAGGGTTTCCGGCTTGACCCCTGTATTCTATTCCCATGGGATGGGCTGGCAGAGAGCGCCTTGCAGAGGTGACGGAGAGAAGCTAAAAGATGTGCTGGAAGGCGAAGAAGGTCTGTAGGCCTTCGCGGCTGCGGGCGAAGTCCCATCGCAGGATGGTGCTCTGGTTCCAGCTGAGACGTAGGCCCATGCCTGGGGCGCCGCGCCAGTCGTAGGTGCCCATCTCTCGAAGGGCCTCCCAGACGCGCCCCGCATCATAAAAGGCCACGGCCCCCAAGCCCCAGTCCTGTCCCAGCAGCCGAAACTCATAGAAGCGGGCCCGCAGCTCCGTATTCACGAGGGCTGTTACAGGCGCCACAAAGCGCGCTTCCCGATAGCCCCGAAGCGACCGAGCACCCCCCAGCACCAATATCCCCCCAGCCTCCGCCTGGGAGGATAGATCGTACAGCTCTATGAAGTTTATCCGAGGACCCCAAATGTACCCCCAAGCTATGAGCTGCGCTAACACCAAGCGGCCCATCCCGCCCTGCCAAGTCGCCAAAGGATGAAAGTGCACCGCTTGGAGCATGACTTTATTCATTTCAAAGTCAGACCCTAAGCGCTTCGTTTGCAATTCGTGGGAGTATTCTAAAAAGACGCCTCGCGACGGGTCCGGCTCAAAGTCCCGCGTATCATACATGAAGGCCCACGCCACGATGCTGCTAAAACTATACCGCCCATCCGGTCGATACCCGGCCAAGCGAAACCGATCCCACGTCCCATCCTGCTGCTGAAGGTCAAATAACGTAGGCCGCTGCTCCGCTTCGACTTCCTCACCCGTGACTGCCTTCGCTTTGAAGACCTGCCCCTTGTAGGAGCGAAACCGGGTAAAGAGCGCCTCATAGCCTATGAAAAACCTTCCACGCCCCCCCAGAAACACCCGCTCTAAGGCAATATTATAGAGCTGTTCGTCATGTACCATCTGGTTGTAGTACTCGTCGGTGTAATAGCGCCCGTCGGGGCCCAGCTCTGCGCGGGCTAAGTTTTCCTCGTATTCGTTTATCTGGAATGTGCGTACACTCCCCGTGCGTTTGTCGCGGGCCCGCAAAGGCCCATAGGTAGCATAGCCGATCCCCCAGTACTGGGCATTAGGGTCAATGAAGTTATCTACATCGGCCCGCAACCGCCATGGCTTATTGAAGAGATAAGGCACATCGATGTTGATCGTATAGGAGAATCGCCCATTTTGGTAGATGAAGAAGCTGGGGGCGATGCGGATACGGTAGGGCGTGTAGGCAAAAAAGGGGTCGTTTCTTCGGCCATTGAAGTAGACATAGCCCTCGGCCCCTACCCCCCAGCCCCGAATCGGGTCATACCCAAAGCGCGGCAAGCCCGTGATGAAACTCCCCTCACGCTTCATTTTGAGCTCGTGGTCACTGAGGCGCTTGGAGGGATGAATGTAGAAGGGCGGCTCCCGAATAAGCAGCCCGGTATCTGGCTCCTGTGCTCGCAAACCTCCATAGATTAGGCTCAGGCAGGTCATGAAAGTTTTAGGGGCATAGATTGCCCAGACAAGCTTCTTCATGGCGCCGCAAAGGTAGGCGTTAGAAGGTACATGGAAGTGTAGGGGCTGATTTTCTTGAGGCGGCGATGGGAAGGTCTCGGGCAGACTTTCAGTCAGAGGCTTTGGCTTCCAAGGGGGTTGGTTGGGCTGGCGCGCTCAGGAGAGGTAGTTTTTGAACTGGGCGGCGAGGTCTTCGGCTTCTTTTTGGGTGGGGGCTTCGGCGTAGATGCGGAGGATGGGTTCGGTGCCGGAGGGGCGGATGTGGACCCATTTTTGGGGCCATTGGAGTTTGAGGCCGTCTATTTCTATGGCTTGGGCGGTGGGGCTAATGGCCTTGAGGCGGTTCCACAGGGCTTTCCAATCGGGTGGAGACTCTGAGAGGGGTACGCTTATCTTCACCTGATAGTAGGAGGGATAGCTTTCTCGCAGCTCATGGGCATTGGAGAAAGCTGTGAGGCGCGCCAGCATTAGGGTAATGCCCACCAGAGCATCTCGTCCGTAATGCACGGCTGGCCAAATGACGCCGCCATTACCCTCCCCGCCAATGACAGCCCCGACAGCTTTCATCTTTTGAACGACATGGTATTCACCCACTGCACTGGCATGGAAAGGCACGCCATACCGCTCAGCGATTTGCTGCACGGCTTGGGTGGTAGAGAGATTAGCAACGACTGGCCCCTTCTGCTGAGATAAGATGTAGTCTACTGCGACTACCAGCGAATATTCCTCTCCGAAAGGCGTTCCATCTGGTAAGAAGAAGGCGACTCGGTCTACATCGGGGTCCACGGCGATGCCCAGGTCGGCATGGGTTTCTTGGACGGCATGGGAGAGGTCGGTAAGGTGGTGGGGAAGGGGTTCGGGCGGATGGGCAAAGCGCCCGTGCGGCTCGCTATGGAGGACCTTTACGACTTGGACGTTGAGGGCTTCTAAGAGGGGGGGCACATATAAGGCTCCTCCGCTATTGATGGCATCCAGCACTACCCGAAACCGCCGCGCTCGGATAGCCTCCAAAGGCAAAATCTCTTGGCGGAGGATGGCTTGGATGTGGAGGGAGAGGAGGTTTTCGGCGGGTTGGACGGGGCCTGGGGATTCGGTGGCGGGGAAGGAGAGGTTTTTGAGGTGTTCTTGGATGGTTTGGAGGGCCTGGGGTGGGAGGAATTCGCCGTGTTCGTTGAGGAGTTTGAGGGCGTTCCAGCCGGCGGGGTTGTGAGAGGCGGTGAGGAGGAGTCCGCCTGCGGCGCCGAGGGCGGGAATAGCTAAGGCGAGGGTGGGGGTGGTGATGAGGCCGGCATCCCAGACCTCATGGCCGAAGGCGCGCAGGATTTGGATGGCGATGGGGCGGAGGATGGTTCCGCTGGGGCGGGCATCTTGTCCGACGAGGATGGGGACGGGTTTGCCGTGGGTTTCTCGGAGCCAGGCGGCCCAGGCGGCTGTCCAGGTGGCTGCATCAAGGGGGGTGAGGTTGTGGTGGGGTTGTCCTTCGGTGGTGCCGCGGATACCGGAGGCGGAGATGAGGAGGGGCATACGGCGAAGGTAGGGGGATTGGTGGGATTTTTGGGTGGAGCGGCGCCCAGACCAATTCCTCCCACATCCCCGCGCTCCATACCTTTGGAAAGTGGGGCGGGATGCCTGGGCCTACCTGCTTTCCTTTGGGGTTAGTCGGGGGCAGCCTTTCTTAGAGGCGCTGGGGCTGTCGCTGCTTCTTTCGGTGGAGGAGTTTGGGGTGTGGAGTTGGGCTATGGGGCTGTGGGCAGGCGTAGTGGCTCTGACGCATTTCGGCGTGCCTGCGGCTACTTTTCGGTATGCGGCTTTACCAGATGTAGATGGCGCCACTCTCCTCTGGCAGGCGCTCCGTGAAGCCCGCTATGGCCTTCTGGTGGGTTCCCTCGCGCTCATGGCCTTAGCTCTGACAGTGCCTGCCTCCGTACGTTATACTGCGTTGTTCTTTATCCCTGCTCTGTGGAGCCAGCTGGTAGGAGAAGTGCTTCGGAGTTATTTCCGGGGCCGTTATCAGAATCTCCCCTTAGCCCGCTGGCAAATGGCGCACACTTTTCTGGGACTAGCGCTGGTGTGGGGAGGAGCCTGGAAGGGCGCTCTATCGGGAGCCGCTTGGGCAAAGGCCCTCCAAGGGCTTGCGACCCTTATCTTAGGTTTTCTCCTTCTCCCTTTGCCCGCTTATCGCAAGTCGCTCGCCTTGCCTGGATTTTGGCGCTTTGCCTGGGAGGCCTATGTGGGGAATCTCGCCTTAGAGACGATTTTCTTCTTGCCGGCCTGGCTCTTAGGGTGGCGTAGCCAAAGCCCGATCCTTTTGGCCTATTGGCGCTGGGCTACCCTCCTGCCCCTCAACCTCCGTCAAGTCGCTGGCCAAATCGTGCTTTACTTGTATCCTCGGTGGGTTCAATCCCCCGCCTCTCCCCATCAGCTGTATCGGGTTTACCGGGGGCGTCTCTGGCTGAGGGTGGGGGTTTTCTACATAGGGGCGGCTCTATGGGCCTTAGTCTGGGACTATTTCCCCGGTCCCGAATACCGTCCTGCCCGCCTGCCTTACCTTTTTGCGCTCTTGGTGAGTCTCCTTTGGAGTGTAGAGGCTAACCTCCTTCCCAATCTACTTTCCGCCAAAGGCCATATTCACCATTACCGCTCTGCTTATGTGGTCGGGGCCTTTACAGCCCTTCTGGTGTACCTTTTTGCAGGTC
>Ga0308395_1001377_pt1 | contig 15984 bp, 10 predicted proteins | sample Hotspr20SampleP4_FD_202097 | JGI IMG/M metagenome (GOLD analysis project Ga0308395, IMG submission 202097) | Hot spring phototrophic mat microbial communities from Mushroom Spring, Yellowstone National Park, Wyoming, United States - 20050930_P4 ...
TACACATAGCGGGATAGCTCGGTCAGCCGGCGCAACTGCTCGTCGCTGACGCACTCGTCGTTCAGCTTTAGCTTGAGGTTCGCCAGGGTGGTCACCAGGTCGCAATTGCCCACCCGCTCGCCGATGCCGTTGATCGTGCCCTGAACCTGGCCACAGCCGGCGCGCACCGCAGCCAGCGCGTTGGCCACGGCCAGGCCGGCGTCGTTGTGGGTGTGAATGCCGAATTGGCAGGTGCGCCCGTCCTTTTGTAGCTCGGCGATGGTAAAGCGCACGATGTCCTCCACCTCCCAAGGCATCGTGCCACCATTGGTATCGCACAGCACCAGCCAGTCTGCGCCAGCCTCGCGCGCCGCTCGCAAGGTCGCTAATGCGTAGTCTCTGTCCAGCTTGAAGCCGTCAAAGAAATGCTCCGCATCGTGGATCACCTCTTTGCCATGCCGCTTGAAGAAGGCCACGCTCTCAGCGATCATCTGCAGGTTCTCCTCTAGGGTCGTCTCCAGCACGTGGCGGACGTGCAGTGTGCTGGTCTTTGCCACCAAAGTGACTACAGGCGTACCAGCTTCCAGGAGCGCCTTGATCTGCGGATCAGCTTCTGCCGCAGTGCCGGCTTTGCGCGTGCTCCCAAAAGCAGCCAAGCGCGCGTGCTTTAGCGGCAGTGTCCGCGCGCGCGCAAAGAACTCAGCATCTTTCGGGTTGCTGCCAGGCCACCCGCCTTCGATATAGTGCATACCGAACTCATCAAGCCGCTGCGCGATGCGCAGCTTATCTTCTACCGAGAGGTTAACCCCCTCGCCTTGTGTGCCATCGCGGAGGGTCGTGTCATACAGTTGCGTTGCCATTGTCCACCTCACAAACAAAAGAGCCTTCCGGGTTACGGAAGGCTCTTGTCATTCATCGCTCTCCGCGCTTGCCTACCGCGCCCGACGTATAGACAAGGCACGCTGAATAATCGAAGTGCTAATCGGCTGAGTCGGCAACACGGCTTGGCTAAGCGCCATCTCCCTTAATTCTATCCTTATCGAACTGAATCGTCAATCGGTTTGACCTAGTTCCCGGCCACCGGAGCCGGCAAGCTATGCCTGCGCGACCTCTGCAAACAGCCCAGGCCGGCTGGCTGGGCCAGCGTCGGGCACATTGATGATCTCGACGATCTTATTCTTGGCCTCTGGTTGTAACAAAGCCTGAACCATCACCTCGGCGACGTCATCACGCGCGATCATCCCGAAGCTGGGCAAGGTGCGCGCGATCGCCACGCCGCCACCACCCGGCTGATCGGTCAAGCCGCCTGGCCGAACGATCGTAAACGGCACACCGCTGTGTTCCAGCGCCAGCTCACCGCGCCGCTTCTGGCGCAGGATTTCGGCCAACGGCGGGATCATCTCTGGTATCTCCACGCCCATTGAAGAACACAACACAAAGTGCTGCACGCCCATCTCCTTGGCAAGCTGGGAAAGCTCAGCAATAGTCGTGAATTCGATGAGCTCGATGTGCGCCGCATCGGCTGCCCCCTTGCTGCCCAGCGCGCTCACGACGTAGGTGACGCCTGCCAAGGCGCGGCGAATGTCTGCTTCATCGGTAACATCACCGACGATCACCTCCACATCCTCGGCAACGGCCAGATTGTGTTTAGACGATTCGCGCACCAGCGCCCGCACCGGGAAGCCATGCCGGCGCAGCGCTTGTATCACCCGTTGCCCTGTCCGCCCCGATGCACCCACTACCAAGACCAATGGTTTGCTCATACATCGTCTATGTTATCGTAACCCAGCGCAAAAACTACAGAACACCACACACTGCCTGGATGCATAACACATGGCCGGCGTCTGCGCTGATCAGCCTAGCGCTCCTGCCTGCTTGGGCTGGCAGCATATCGCTCGCCCTTCAGCGAAACGACGCGACCATCCTGGTCGCGCTGGCTGTGCTGAGCGGCCTTGCCAGCATAGCCAGTGGTTGGCTAGCCCGATACGTACGGCGCTGCGACCCTTACCTGCTGCCAACGACTGTGATGCTCACCAGCCTAGGCCTGCTTTCAATCGCGCGCACCGCACCTAACTTCCTGGGCCGGCAAGTTCTGGCGCTAGCGATCGGATTTGCGCTCATGCTGATGATCACCGCGCACAAAAACGGATTGCGCTTGCTGCGGCAGTTCAAATATGCCTGGCTGCTGGCTGGTCTGGCCCTATTGCTGATCAGCCTGGTCTTTGGCGTCAACCCGTCTGGTGCCGGCGCACGGCTTTGGCTAAACATCGGTGGTCTGTTTATTCAGCCCTCTGAGCTGGTTCGGCTATTGATGATCGTCTTCCTCGCTGCTTACTTTGCCGAACGGCCAGACAGTGGATGGCGCGCGCTCGCACCCACCGCTCTGATGGTCATCATCGCGCTGGCTGCGCTGCTGACGCAGCAGGACTTGGGCGCAGCATCACTGTTGCTCATAACATACGGCTTGATAGTGTATCTGGCCACCGGCCAAGCCCGGCTACTGCTTAGCGTGTTCGGCGCGCTTCTGTTCGCTGCTGGGCTAGGCTATGTCCTCTCAGCGCGGGTGGCGCAGCGGCTGAATATTTGGCTGAACCCTTGGGCCGATCCACAAGGCAGCGCATTCCAGATCGTGCAATCGTTGATCGCGGTCGCCAGCGGCGGGCTATTCGGCCAAGGCATCAACCAGGGCCAACCAGACTATGTGCCGGCGGTGCATACCGACTTTCCATTTGTCATGATTGCCGAGGAACTAGGCCTGGCCGGCGCGCTGGCTGTGATAGCTGGCTACGCTGTACTCATTCTGCGCGCCTGGCGAATCAGTCTGCGCTCGCCAAGTCGCTATGGGTCTCTGTTAGCTGGCGGTCTCGCAGCAAGCTTGAGCATACAGGGCTTCGTTATCATCGGCGGCAACCTAGGCGTGCTGCCGATTACCGGCGCAACCCTGCCATTCATCAGCTATGGCGGCACATCGCTGGTCGTCAGCTACGTCATGCTCGGCGTGTTAATCCGCCTCTCGACAGACATGCCCTCAAAGGCGATCGCTCCAGACGTAGCTAGGGCAATCATGCGCGTGAGCGCTGCGCTGATCACCATGCTGGGGTTCGCAGCCGGCTATTGGGGCATTGTCCAAGCCGGCGCACTGCGGACGCGGGCCGACAATCCACGCCTAGTTGTAGCCGAGCAAGCCACCTTTCGCGGCCCGATCTATGACCGCCGCGGGGCGCTGTTGGCCTTCTCGACCTGCGTCAACGCCGTTCAGGTGCCAGCGCCCTGCGCAGGCGTGCGTGCGCGCTATCAGCGCGCCTATCCTCATCCAGAAGCCGCGCCGGCCATCGGCTACTACAGCCTGCGCTACGGGACTGGCGGGCTAGAGGGATTCGCTGACGCCGTCCTGCGCGGCCAGCGGACGCTGTGGGATGACTTGCTGCACCGCCCACGGATAGGGGAGGCAGTGACATCGTCGTTGGAGCTGGGATGGCAATTGCGTGCGGCGAACGCGCTGCGTGCTGGGTCGGTGCTCACTCAAGGCGCAGCCGTCGTGCTCGACTGGCGCAATGGTGAGGTATTGGCGCTGGTCAGCATGCCAAGCTTCGATCCAAACCGACTGGATCAAACATGGGATCAGTTGCGCGCCGATCCAAACGCGCCATTGATTAATCGAGCAACACAGGGTCTATACCAGCCTGGCACATTGCTGGCCTGGCTGTTCAACCTGCGCGGGGCCAGTCCCGTCGATCTCTCGCGCTGGCGCACAACCGCAGAAGCCCTGAAGCTGAACGCACATGTCCCCTTCGAGCTGCCAAACGCAGCCGTGCCCTTGCCCGTTACCACAACCTTCAGCGAGACGATCGGCCAGGGCAGCCTGCGCGTGACGCCGTTGCGCGTAGCGGCGAGCGTGGCCGAGATCATCGCTGGCCAGCCAGTGACGCCAACGCTGATCGCCAGCAACGCCCATCCATCTGATCGCCCGCCGAAGCTTCAGCCGCCACCGTTCACTGGCCAAGCGCAAATTGCGGACAGCAAGTTTGTAGGATGGCATGTGCGCGTCGACGCACGGCATGTGATTGTGCTGGCGCTGGAACTGCCGACCGCTGACCACCCTGCGCTTGACCAAGCCATCCTTACAATTGTCGGCCATAGGCCATGATCAACACATGCCATCGCTTCAAAGGCCAAGTCGCCGTCGTCACCGGCGGTGCACAAGGGCTGGGCGAAGCCTTCGTCCGGCGCTTCGTTGGCGAAGGGTCAGCCGTCGCCATCGTGGACTTACAGTGCGAGAAATGCGAACAGCTCGCTGCCGAACTCCATAAGACTGGCGCGCATGTGCGAACCGTGAGGGCCGACGTGGCCAACGAAGCCGATGTGCAGTCAGCCGTAGGGGACATCCTGCGTTGGGCTGGCCGGGTGGACGTTTGGGTGAACAACGCTGGCATCTATCGTGGCACGCCGCTTGAGCAGCTCGGCCTGGACGAATGGAATGCCATGATTGCCGTGAACTACACCGGTGTGTTCATTTGCACCAAGGCCATCGCGCCGGTTATGAAGCGACAGCGCTATGGACGCATCGTCAACATCAGCAGCATCGCTGGTCGCACCGGCTTTAGGAACAGCGCTGCCTACTGTAGCAACAAGGCTGCTGTGCTCGGCCTCACGCGCGCTATAGCTATGGACCTGGCACCGTTCGGCGTGACGGTCAACGCGGTGTGCCCGGGTTCGATCCTCACTGAGATGCTTCACAAGGTGGACGCTGAGATTTGCCGCAACGAGGGCTGGCCGCTCGGAACGCACATCGCCCACAAAACCGAGCAGATCCCCATGAAGCGCCTAGGGACGCCCGAAGAGGTGGCCAGCGTAGTGGCCTTCCTCGCCTCACCGGAGGCCAGCTTCATCACCGGCCAATGCATCGAGGTTGACGGTGGGGAGATCGTCGTCTAAAGCTGCCTCGAGCGCACGAGACGCGCTGATATTCGCTGCGCCGGCCGTGGTAGGCATAGTGCTGGGCATACTGATGATCGGCTTGCGCTTCGACGACCCATTTATCACCTACCGCTTTGCCGATAATCTAGCCCGCGGGCTGGGCTTCACCTTTAACCCCGACGCACCTGAGCGGGCGTTGATCACCACAGCGCCGCTCTACGCGCTGGCGCTTGGCGCGCTGGCCGCCATTGGACTGGACATCCCAACCAGCAGCTACGTCCTGGGCGTGCTGGGATTAATCGCAACTGCCTGGGCGCTGGGGGCAATGGGCTGGCGACATGGCCAGCCATCCCAGGGTTTGGTCGCCGGCTTAGTCTTTGTCGCCTTCCCGCTCGCTTGGTTGACGATCGGCTTTGAGACGCCGCTCTTCATGGCGCTGGCTGGCTGGGCGCTGTTCTGCGCGGGTCGCAACCGGCCAGGCTGGGCCGGCGCGCTGGCCGGCTTGGGCTTAGGGTTGCGCGGCGATGGGGCGCTCGTCCTCCTCATCATCGTTGCGCGCGCCCTGCTTTTAGGACAAGCCGGCTGGCGGGCGCGCTTGCCCTCTGCCCTCACAGCGCTCGCCACGGCATCTGCCACTTACGGGCCGCTGGCGATCTTCCTGATCGCACAGTTCGGCTCGCCGATCCCCACCACGCTCCAGACCAAGTCGGCACAAGCCGTCGCTGGCCTAACAGGCTTCTACCCCAACACTCACTTTTTAGAAGGAGCGGTTTTGCTGATCCAAGCTTATCTTCAGCATTTGCCGCTCTTCATGCTCATCCCACTTGCAATTGGACTAGGGGCGTATCGCTTGGCATGGCAGAGCGCGGACGCTGCGCGCGCGCGTGGCTGGCATTGGCCCAGTGACGTTCCCTTTCTGCTGCCGGTCGCCTGGGCCATCCTTCACTTGGTCGGTTACACCGCCCTGGGCGTGGCGCCTTACGCTTGGTATTACGCGCCGATGTTGCCAGGGCTGGCTGCGCTGATTGCTATCAGCATCACGTGGCTCGCCTCATTACGGCCAGGATGGGCCACAGGGGCAACAATCTACATAGCGCTGCTGCCTCTGTTACTGATGGATATGCGCATCGTTGACGTAGTCCGCGGCGGCACACCACCCCCACCGGCAGAGGTCGCCTCTAAAGTTCTGCCGGAGACGAAAGTGGACATCTACGAACGGGTCGGCCGTTGGATCGCGGCCAACACGCCGGCGACGGCGACGCTGGGCGTGACCGAGCTGGGCGTGATGAGCTACTACGCCAAGCGCACAACGTATGACTTCCTGGGCCTGACGCTACCTTCGGAATTGCCTGCCATTCGCCGCGGCGACTTTGTCGGCGGCCTACTGCGTCTACAGCCAGACTACTTGGCGCTGACCAGCATCAACGCGCTTTACGACGCCAATCCTCAACGAGATGACTGGTTCGCTGCCTTATACGCGCCGGTGGCTGAGCTGGAAGACGCTCGCTTCTGGGGATCGCCGATGATCATTTGGCGGCGGGTACGTCTTCCGATCAAGCCAGATGTCTTACTGGATGAGGGCGTCCATGAGCTAGGCGACGGCTGGCAGGTCACCGGTGTCGCTGTTAGCACGCGCGAGGTGATCACCACATCGCCGTTGATTATCAGCGTGCGCTTAAAAGCCGGCCCTCCGCTGGGCCAGCGCGAGCTGCGCGTGCAGCCGATCGTGACCCAGCGCGGCGATGGACTGCCAGTCCGCTCGCGAATAATCCACACCGACCGGTTTTTCGCGGGGGAGGAGGATTGGTATGACTTCCCGATCCTGCCCTACCCCGACGCGCGCAAAGGCGCTTACGACATCAGCATTCGCTGGCTAGATAGCGATCGCGAGGTCATTGCTGGCCGCGTGAAAGTGCCTCTGAACGCCCAAGCTGCACCAGGGGCGACCTGGCTGCCGCTGAGCAGCGGCACAAGCGTGGCGCAATTGGACGCGCCCATCACGACATGCCCAGGCGCAACGGTGAACATCACGCTCACCTGGCGCGCTGGCGGCCCGTTCGACGCCGACTACATCGTCTTTCTACACCTGCGCGCTCCCGATGGCCAAGTTATCGCCCAGGCCGACGGCCCGCCGCGCGATGGCAGCTATCCACCAACCGTCTGGTCGAGCGATGAGATCATCCCTGACCCGCGCACCATCGAAGTCCCGACCAATGCGCCATTGGGTCGCTATGCAATTGTTGTTGGTTTGTATCACCCGCAGACCGGCGCGCGCTGGCCGGTGGACGATTCGCCAGCGCGCACGTCCGACGGCGGGGTGCGAATTGGCGTGTTGAGGGTGAATCCGTGCGGACGCTAGGCGCCCGATAGCGCAGCGCGACCGAGGATATCCTCGACGGCGAGGGACAAGCCGAGCGCAGGCGAGTTCAGGACCTGGCCGCGCTGGAAGGTCGCTGCCTCCGCATAGCGGCCATGCAGCGGGCGAATGTGACGCTCGATCACTTCGTGCTGTAGGTCCACCAGCCAGACCTCAGGAATGCCAGCCTTGGCATACAGCGGCAACTTCGCCGTGCGGTCAAAGAACAGCGAGGTCTCGGCCACCTCGACGACCAGCAGGACGTCCTCAGCCCGCGGCAGTGCGCTGGCGTAGAAGTCCTCGCGCGGCCGCAATACGGCCACGTCAGGCTGTGGCTCGCTATCGTCCGAGAGACGAATCGGGTCTTGTGCGCCCACGATGGCGCTGCGCCCCAGGTGTTCAATCAGCAACAGCACCAGCCGCTTCACGCACGCTGCGTGCCAGCTTCCAATCGGACTCATCGGGTAGATCGTCCCGTTAATCAGCTCGACGCGCTCGTCCTCAGCCAGGATGCCTGCGGCGATCATCCGCTCGTATTCATCCGCGCTGAACAGTCGCTGCGGGAAGTGAGGCTCAAGCAGCGCTAACGTCGCATCCATCTCCCTGTTTTATTACACCTCCAGGTTTAACCAACGCAGTTCATCAGCGGTCAGACGCAGGCCGAGCGCCGGCAGCGACGTAAGCAGCTCACGCAGCGTGCGCGGGCCGATGATCGGGAAGGTCGGGAACGGTTGGTGAAGCACATAGGCCAGCGCAACGTTGATCGGCAACACATTGTAGCGCTTTGCCATCTCACGGGCTCGGCGCAGGCGCTCGAAGTTGTCCTCGCTAAACCAACTGCGCACCCGCTCGGGATCTGCGTTGAATTCCGGCGACGTGTCATCCAGGAAGAAGCCGCGTGCTTGCGCTGACCACGGGAACAGCGGCATTTGCGTTTGCGTCAGCCAGGCTCTGAACTCGGGCGTGCTCGCGCTCAGACAGCCTTCCCAGGGAGGTTGAACCATGCGAGCCAGGCTGAAGTTATTGCTAATCGCGCTAAAGCCCTGCAGACCATGTTGAGCCGCGTATGCGTTGGCTGCCTCGATCCGCTCGATCGTCCAGTTAGATCCGCCAAAGATGCGGATGCGGCCGGCGCGCTGATGTTCGTTCAGCACATCCACGAACTCACCCACTGGCACTTGAGGGTTGTCACGGTGGAGCATATAAATGTCCACGTATTCGGTCTGCAGGCGCTCCAAGCTGATCAACAGTTGGCGGGTCAAATCCTCGGGCGTGCAAAACGGGGTGTGCGCACCTTTGTCCAAGATCACTACTTGCTCGCGCACGCCGCGATTGGTCACCCACTGGCCGAGCAGGGTCTCATGCTTGCCGTCGCCATACACGTAGGCGGTGTCAAAGGCATTGCCGCCGCGCTCGAAGAAGGCATCGAGCATCATCGAGGTGTGGACGATGTCTTCCTGATTGTCTACACCCAGCAACAGCCGCGAGATCGGCTTGTCCAAACCGGCGATTCGCCCGTATGTTATCGGGTGGTCGGGCCGTCGTGCGAGCGGCCGCCGGCTGATGGTGAGCTTCATCTCCGGCGCATTAGGCTTCTCCTGGTCATAGGTCAGGCCGATCGCCCGTCGCCACAGATCGAGCGTGCGCATATTGCCCAACGTGTCATCCCAGCTCATCACCGGCGCCTGGCGATGTGCAATGTACTGGGCCACGGTATCGGCTTCGACGGCATACAACCAGTCCTCGGTATGCACTTCAACGACCTGCCTGGGCTGGCCGCGCCGCTGCACGATGATGTCTGAGGTTCCGCCATGGCGCGCCGGCAGCCAGGGAGCGGTGACCAAAATCTCGCCGTCGCTGCCAAAGATATGAACGACGTTGCGCTGGTTCAGGCGCACGCCGGCTGCCACTTGAGCCAGGATGCCCTGCTCAAAGGTCAGCACACCGACCGCGTATTCATCCACGCCAGTGAGGGGATGCAGTTTGCCGCTGCCGCTCACCTGGAGCGGTTCAGCGAAGGCGCGCCCAAGCGCTGCGCCGGCGATCAGACGGGCCATGGAAACAGGGTAGCAGCCCACGTCTAGGATGCCGCCACCGCCCAGCGCGTTGCTGAGCAGCCGATGATCTGGCCCGACCTCGGCGTGGAAGCTGAAGGTCGCCTGGATCACACCGACATCGCCGATCACGCCCTGGCGGATGAGTTCTACCAACCGCGCCGTCTGTGGGTGACAGCGGTACATGAACGCTTCCATCAGGAACACGTCATGTTCGCGCGCGGCCTCGATCACCACTTGGGCCTGGGGGTAATTCAGCGCCAGCGGCTTCTCGCACAGGATGTGCTTGCCAGCCTCAGCCGCTCTGATCGCCCACTTCGCATGGAGAGGATGCGGGAGTGCGATATACACCACGTCAACGTCTGGGTCGGCCAGTAAAGCCTCATAGGAGGCATAGCACCTAGGAGCGTCGCTGAACGCTTCAGCTGCAGCCTGTGTGCGGCTGGCCACAGCAAACAGCACGCCAGTTTTCGAGCGTTGCAGGCTAGCGGCAAATGTTCGCGCGATAGCGCCAGTGCCGAGGATGCCCCAACGAAGTCTTGCCATCACACTACTGATACGCTTTCTTCACCACGCCGATGAACGGCAGATTGCGAAAGTATTCATCCAAGTCCAAGCCATAGCCGAACACGAATTCATCGGGTATCTCGAAGCCCAGGTAGGTGATCGGCACGTAGACCTCGCGGCGAGCAGGCTTGTCTAAAAGAGCGCACACCCGCAGGCTGGCCGGCTCGCGCGTCTGCAATAGGCGCAGCACATGGTCAATCGTGTGGCCGCTGTCAATGATGTCCTCCACCAGCAACACGTGCCGGTCGCGCACATCGGTGTTCAGGTCGAGCGTAATGCGGGGCTGGCCGCGCGTTGACCGCGCGCCAACGCCATAGGAAGACACGGCCATAAAGTCCACGTGGTGCGGCACAGTGAGGTGCTTCATCAGGTCGGTGAGGAACATCACCCCGCCGCGCAGGATGCAGACCAGGAGCGGTGTCTTCCCCGCATAATCGCGCGAGATCTGCTCGGCCAGCTCGGCCACGCGCTGGCACAGTTGCGCTTCGGTGATCAACACGCGCTCTAGGAGCGCTGAGTAGCCATCGCGATGAGCGACTTCGTCCAGATGAGCGATGCTGGACATGACAATGCGAGTGACAGCATTGTAGCCCAGCGCAGATATCTACCGTCTGCTGGTTCGGCTGCTGCGCTCCGGCCCACCGCTGCGCGCGGGTGGCGGTGATGGGCGCTTGCTGCCGCCGTTGCTGGTCGGGCGGCGCGGACCGCCGCGCCCGCCGGCGCGGTCGGCCTCCTGAGCCTCCTCTAAGGTCATCCCCTCGAGAACAGCGCGCCGGCTGAGGCGGATCTTGCCGTTCTCGTTGCCGATCACCATGACCGTCACCTCTTGGCCAACCTTCACCTCGTCGGCCACGTTGCGCACCGGATGGTCGCTGAGCTGCGAGACGTGGATCATGCCGTCTGTATCAGGCAGGATCTCAACGAAGGCGCCGAACTCGGTGATGCGCACCACCTTGCCGGTGTAGATGCCGCCCAGCGTCACCGTGCCGGTCAGCGCCTCCACCATCTCCCGCGCGCGACGGGCAGCTTCTCCATCAGTGGCTGAGATGAACACACGACCGTCGTCCTCAATGTCAATCTTGGCGCCGGTTTGATCCTGGATGTTGCGGACGGTCTTACCGCCTGGGCCGATCACTGCGCCGATCTTCTCTGGGTCTATGTTGATGATCAACATGCGTGGGGCGTGCGACTTCAGGCTCGGTCGCGGCTCGGCGATCGCTTCCAGCATGCGCTCCAGAATAGCCAGCCGACCCTCGCGCGCTTGTTCTAGTGCCTCTTTCAATATCTGAGGGGTCAGGCCAGAGATCTTGATATCCATCTGGAGCGCGGTGATCCCTTTCTTCGTGCCGGCCACTTTGAAGTCCATGTCGCCGATGTGATCTTCCAGCCCTTGGATGTCGCTGAGGATGGCGTAGCCCTCGGAGATGCCGCCCGGCGCGGTGACCAAGCCCATGGCGATCCCGGCCACCGGCGCCTTGATCGGCACCCCAGCGTCCATGAGCGCTAGCGTGCTGCCGCACACGCTGCCCATTGAGGTTGAACCATTCGAGGAGAGGACCTCGCTGACCACGCGCAGCGTATAGGGAAACTCGTTTTCGTCGGGGATCACCGCCAACAGCGCGCGCTCTGCCAGCGCACTATGACCGATCTCGCGCCGGCTGCTGCCGCGCAGCACCTTTACCTCACCGGTGGAGAACGGCGGGAAGTTGTAATGATGCATGTAGCGCTTTTCCTCGACTGGATACAGGCCGTCGAGTGGCTGCGCGTCACCCTTGCTGCCGAGCGTGACGATTGAGAGGATCTGGGTCTCGCCACGGGTGAACAGACCGGCGCCATGCGCGCGGGGGCTGAGGTGATCGCCTACCTCCACCCAGATTGGACGGATTTCCTTGGGCCGGCGTCCATCAGGCCGCACACCGTCGCGTAGGATGCGCATGCGCACCGCTTCGCTGGTCACATCTTTCACCACCTGATGCAACTCATCGGCGTTCACATCGCCGATTGATTGCATCTGGGCCAACACCTCGCCCTCCAGCGCATCGAGGATCGCCTGGCGCTCAGCTTTTTCCAGCTCTTGCTCAATAGCTTCCTGGATGCGTTTACCCAGCGCCTCGCGCACGCGTTGGTTGAACGCTTCGTCGCGCCCGAACTTCGGATAGTCGGCCTTGGGCTTGCCGACCTCTTGGCGCATCCTGTGCTGCAACGCCACGAACTCCTGAATGGACTGGTGAGCCAGCTCAAGCGCGCGCACGACGGTGGCTTCGTCCACCTCGTTGGCTCCACACTCGACCATCACGATGGCGTCTTTTGTGCCGGCGACGCGCAGGTCTAGGTCGCTATATTGCATCTCTGGGATGGTGGGGTTGACTACCAGCTCGCCGTTGATTAGGCCAATGCGCACCGCGCCGACTGGGTTATCGAACGGCACATCGCTGATCATCAGCGCAGCGCTCGCAGCGTTCACCGCGAGCACGTCAATGTCGTTCACCTGGTCATGCGAGAGGGCCGTCACAATGATCTGCACGTCATTGCGCAGGTCGTCGGGGAAGAGCGGGCGCAGCGGGCGGTCCACCAGACGGGCGATCAGGATAGCTGCCTCTGGCGGGCGACCCTCACGACGGAAGTAGCTGCCGGGGATGCGGCCAGCGGCGTAGAGCCGCTCTTCGTATTCTACGTTTAGCGGAAAGAAGTCTATGCCTTGGCGAACTGTCTTGGACATCGTGGCAGTGGCCAGCACCATCGTGTCGCCCATCCGCGCTGTGACGGCTCCGCCGGCCTGCTGCGCCAAACGTCCTGTTTCGACCCGTATCTCCTTGTCGCCGATCCGCGCCGTGAAGATGTGGTTTGTCGGCTTAGGTGCTTCGACAATACGCGTTACATCTGTTGCTGACATCGTCTGCTCCTCACAATTGCTATACGTCTCATACTCGACATGTGCTACGTTTGTCTGGCGCGGGAGGGAGCAGTTAGAGGTTAGAAGCCAACCGCCAAGCATAGGCTCAGAGGCTGGCTTCTAACATCTACAACTGCACCTCTCTCGCAGCCATACGCGCACAGAGGCACAGTAAGCGTGCCTCTGTGATTTGCCTACTTTCTTAAGCCCAGCTTGGCGAGCAGTTGACGGTAGGCTTGGGGGTCTTTGGCAGCCAGATATTTAAGATGAGCGCGCCGCTTACCCACCAGCAACAGCAACCCGCGCCGGGAACTCTCGTCGTGCCTGTGCGATTTCAAGTGCTCATTCAGCCGGTTGATGCGCTGAGTAAGCAGCGCTACCTGCACGGCTGATGAGCCGGTATCGTTCGGATTAACCGCGAATCGCTCGATAATTGCGTTCTTCTCGTCCTTGCTCAGTGCCACTGTCTCCGCACTCCTATTTGCTTCGCTCGCTGATACGGGCGCACGCACCACAGAATGGTCGTACCGCTCCGTATTACTTATATTCTACCATCCATGATATGCTAAGTGCAACGTGTCGGCGTGGAGTGCGTTCATTCATTAGCCCTAGGAGCACCACTTTCACGCCAAGCGTATCTGCTGAGGGTTCGTCAGAGGGCCGGCGCAGGATGTTTATTTAAACTACGCTTATCTTCATCCCTTTATGCTTGCACCAATGGCTTGATTTTAAGACACCAACAACTGACAGTTCAACCAACTTGACAGCACTTAGGATGTTGGACCAAGGCCTGCCGCTCAGAAAGCAGCGCAGCCAGCATGTGCAACCTTGGAGATCAGCACTAGATGAACAGGAGGAAGACATGTCACATACGCTCTCAACAGATCCGCAGATGAATCGGTATGCCAAGGCAGATAGAGCGCGAGCGAGCACTTGGCGGGCCGCGGCGGCGTCCTTGATCGCCCTGGTGGTCTTCTTGGCGGTTGTCGTGGCCCTAGACACTGCACTGCGCCCGCAGATCTCCGGCATCGGCCTATTGACGATAGGAATTATTCTGTCCATCGTGCCGGCCGCGAGTTGGCTCGTCTTTTTTTATCTTCAGGATCGCCTTGAGCCGGAGCCGGTTGGGCATGTCGCCCAGATGTTCGTCATTGGCCTTGCGCTCGCTGGCGCACTGGGCATCCCGCTCACCAACGAGGTCTTCCGCACCCAAGAGTGGCTGTTTCGTGATCTGGGCAGCGCGCTGATCGGGTCGATCTTCCTGCGCGGCGCAATCGAGACATTTATCCTATATGCGACGGTGCGCTATTTCATCTTTGACTCGCCGGAGTTCGACGAGCGCACCGACGGCTTGATCTACGGCACCGCAGCCGGCTTGGGCTACGCCACAGCCGCGAATCTTCGGTTCATCTTGGCGAGCGGCGGTGCGGACCTGGGCAGCACGGGCGTATATGTCGCGGAGGTCGCGCTCGCCTATGCTGCCTTTGGTGGCGTGATCGGCTACTTCCTCGGCCACGCCAAAGTGCAGCAGGATCCGCCGTGGTGGTTGCCGCTCGGCTTCGTCGTCACCGCGCTGCTGAACGGCGTGTTCACGCTGCTGAGCGGCCAGCTCGAGACCGGCAGCTTCTCGTTTGGCACGACGGGCGGCGGACTACCGACACTGACCGGGTTCGCCTTGTCCGCCATCTTCGTCGTCTTGATCACCGTTATCTTGGCGCTGTTGGTCAACCGCGACGTTTCGGCAGCCGCCAGTGGCCGGCTGACCCAGCCCAGCGGTGACCCAACAGTGGGCGATCGCCAGGCTAACGCGCTCACGATCGCAGCAAGCGCGATTATGCTCATCATCGGGGTGATCGGCTGGAACAGCGCGGTGAACAGCAGCACCCCGTTCGAGGCCGCCGGCATCCGCGGCGCGTATCCGGCTTACTTCAGCGTCGCAACCGGGGAGGGAGAGGCCTTTCGCGTCGCAGACCGGACAGGCAGCGGGGTGGAGTTCGCCCTGCGCGTGGTGACGCCACCAGCCGGCAGTGACATCAAGGCCATCACTGCGCTCCTGGCTTCTGAGCGAGCTGCAGACAATCTAACCTATCGCGTCGTGCGCACCGCCCAGGAGACCATCCAAGGCAAGCCCGCCACCGTCCAAGAGTTCGCTTGGGTTGACCCAGGCGGGCTGACAGGCGCCATCCCGCGCGTGATTCAGGGGCTAGACTACATTTTTGTCTCCGAGAACCGCGCCGTGATCGTCACGCTTGTGGCCACGCCGGCGACGATTGGCGAGGTTGAGCCACTGTTCAAGGACTTTGTCAACGGTTTGTCCTTCTGAGCGCTGGGCTGGCAGTGGCGTTCAAGTCCCAGCGATCAGTTCAAGGCGAGTTAATCTAAGGGAGAGGAGAAGATGAAACGATTGATAGCTGTGTTATCCATCGGCGCAGCCCTAGCTGCGCTGGCAGGCAGCGCATACGCCCGTCAGATTCACCGACTGGCCGGCGACGTGATCGCCACGTCGGCGAACTTCGACCTGCCCGCTCAACGCAGCGCAGGATGCACCGAACTAAAGGCGACCAGCGAGGTGTTCTGGGTCCAAGCCAGCGAAGACAACGAAGAAGAGGTGGAGGAGGTGGAGAGCTATCCGAGCGGGACGAGCCGCATCATCGCGCAGTTTGAATACAACTGCATCCCCCGCCGCACCACCATCGTCACCGTGTGGTCACTGGACGGCGAAGCCATCCTGACCGCCGAGGACAAACCCAAAGCCACCAACAGCCCAGGCACTTGGTCTGTCTCGCTCTCCACGAAAGACGATTCCCCCCTCCTGGAGGGCGAGTATGGCGTCGCTTTCTACGTCAACAAGAATCTGATCGCAGAGGGCAAGGTTATCGTCGGTGGCGACGATCAGGCGGAGAAAGCGGTCACAGTCCAAGGCACAGTGGTTGACTCGCGGAGCGGCCGGCCCATCCGCGGCGCGCTGGTGATCGTCCTCAAAGAAGGAGTCTCCGTAGATAAGTGGCTAAACGGCGGATCGGACGACGACGTGCTCGCTTTTGCCGAGACCAATAGCAAGGGCGAATTCGTCCTGAGTGGCCCGATCCCAGTGGGCGTGCCGCACGATTTCATCGTCGGCGCAAAGGGCTATCGGCCGGTCGTCGAGAAAAAATGGACGATTGAGGATGCGACGGAGGACCCGTTGATCCTGGAGATCAAGCTGGTGAGAAGCGGGC
>Ga0308395_1001378_pt1 | contig 15984 bp, 11 predicted proteins | sample Hotspr20SampleP4_FD_202097 | JGI IMG/M metagenome (GOLD analysis project Ga0308395, IMG submission 202097) | Hot spring phototrophic mat microbial communities from Mushroom Spring, Yellowstone National Park, Wyoming, United States - 20050930_P4 ...
CTTAAGACGTTATCTTTGCGACCCCCCGCGCCGCCGTCTTCAACATTCTACCTGGGTTAGAGCTCTTGCACTCCATTCCTCATTCCATGATTTCTGCCCTTAAGTTAGCGCATATGGGAGGTGCAGGGGGGCATTGGTGCCGCGTGCCGGGTTTTGATCTTATCCCGAACTCAGGTTAGTCAATCATGATTTCTCTGCCGTCCTCTGAAGTGAATCTGGCATTTTTCAGCTGTTGGCGAACCTCATCCAAATTGCGGAGCAAAGAATTGTAACTCTCTTCTCGGTTAAACCAAATGCTATAAAAAGCAGCTTGATACTCTTCGCGCAAACGGGATACGCGTCTCCTTGACTGATTTACCATTTCTTCAAGTCTTTGTCTGCTTTCTTGATTGAGACTCCCTCTCCAGTACTCCCAACGGCGGGCCAGGTCTTCAATTTCGTTCTCCAATTGTAAAACTCCCTGCCTCTCCCGCTCCGCTTCTTCCAGCGCATGTCTGATTTTCTGTTCCAATTCTTGGAACGCATCTGAAAGGTCATCGAATGATTTGATGGCCTGTTCTGGAGAATCATAGCCGGTACGGTTGTTCTCATATCGGTCAAAAAGACTTTCACAACTCTCTATCAACGATTTGAATGAGCGGCGATTGGGACGCTTACCTGCTTCTGACTCCCATTCCTTGAGTTGGTTAAACAGCACTTTTACCGCTTCCTGTCTTTCTTGAACTTTTTGGTTGTATGGATGTAGATTACGATGAATATCTTCCAGAATATCTGCATAATTCTCTGCTTGGCGAAGATTATCCATTACATTTGCCAGCATTTCAACCAAATCCTCAAAATTTATGCTATTTGTAACGATGAAGTTTTTGGTTTTCAAGCGGTTTGTAAAGTTGCGTGCCTCCTGCACGCTGCCGCCCTGAATAATCACCACACTATCCAATTGGGAAAGAATTTCTTTCAGGCCTTCCACTTTGGTTGAAAGCTGTTCATAAAGTGTTTTCAGCCATTGCTGTAAAAGACTTTTCATCTTTTCGTAGAGCGATAGTAGGTTGCGCGCCTCATCCAAACGATCCGGTAATTCCTTTTCCGGCAGCTGTTCAGACAGATCACCACGAACAACCTTCACCTGAAGATGGAGGATTTGATCACAAATTTCACTGATCTCATCTGGCATTTCTTTAGTTGGAAAGAAAGACAACAGGTCTCTTTTATTCTCTCGGTTCTTGTTGATAAATCTTTTCACCGACTCCAATTCGGTTATTCCCTTGGTTATGTAAGGGTTCTGAAGCACACTTTTTAATTCATTGTGCATACTGATTTTTTGATTAACCGCCTTCAGGAATTGAGCAGTTTCTTCATGAAGATGCTTTGTTATTATAAGGTCCTGATTGACTTGAGCAGGTGTGCGGCTGACTTCGGGATTGCCTATACCCAAATCTTGCATTTTTTCGGCGAGATTATTCCATAAGGAGATGCTTTCCTTCCATTGAATAGGATAAACTTTCTCTCTTTTTTGATCTTTCATCAACTTCTCGGATTGTTTGTGCATATCTTGAATTTCAAACACCAGTTGGTTTAATCTACGTAAAGAGGCAACGAGGACATCGTATCGTTGTTTTGTTTCGAATACATTCTGGTTCATCAGTTCGGCTTCGAGGCAAAGTCCGATCAGTTCATCCACATGAGGTTTGGACAGTCGCGGAAGCAGATTTTTTCTTTGCTGGTCGAGTCGCTCCACAACTTCCGTGAATTCACTGATGATCAGCCCAGAGGGGTGATTCTCCAGTGCGGCTTGCAATTCTTCAAGTCGTTTCTCCAATCTCTGATAGGTATCCCGCGCATCTTGATAGTTTTCTAACCAGAGATGTGCCTGCTCTAGCCATTCATTCACTAAAGGTTCGATCCGCTGCAGGAATTCAAAAGCTTTAATCACCTTAGCCCGAATTTCCACACCATCCTGAGGCAAAACCGAGCTGATCATTTCATCGGGCAGTTCCTGACGCAGTTGGATTATTTGATGGAGCGCGTTCGCGGCTTGGCTGACATTCTCGCCGCAAACTCCGCCTTCTCTCAACTTCGCTATTGTAGTTTTAAAGTCGTCCACTGTGATTAATGCCTGTGTCACTTTCGAGTGTATCTCTTCAGGTAAGCAGCGCAGGCTTTCCAATATCTTTTCACTTTCTTCCAGAGAGTTTTCCAGTTTAATTTGTTCGCTTCGTAATTGCTTGGCAAGCAAATAGTTCTTGTGAGCGTTAAAAAAGGCGATGAACACTTGTTTTATCGGTGATTTATGCTTATTCTTTACGCGGTGGTTGAGATTGTCAAAGAGGCTTTCCACTATCAGCCAAAGCCGATCGGCTGTGCGCAAACATTCCATCAGTTCCTGAATGATGTCGAGATAGGGGGGCTTTTTAAGAAAAATCACTTCATGAAGTACCAGTACCAACTGCTCGATGCGGCTTCTCAAATGGGTGAGGTTGGTTTTAGTGGAAAGGATAATTAAGTTAACCCTGATACTCCACATCAAGAAAAGAATCAATATGGCGGTAAGCGCTGCCAGCAAAATTATTACCGAAACAGTTGGAATTGAAACAAAAGGCGGCTGATCCATTGATTGCCTCTAACCATGCTTCGTTTGTATCAATCATTTTTTATTCAGGAATTACGGACGGCGGTATCGTAGTTGACCAGCGTGACCGGGTAGGGCGTGACATCAATGCAGAAGCCGGGGAAGGTAACGCTGGCTGAGATGTCGAAACCAAAGCAAGAGGATCTGCAAGACAGCTGACCGTTGCGGATTTCGATCGTATCGCAGACCGGCTCCAGGGTAGCCGTACTGGAATCGCGGAAGCACATTTCGGCTTCACCGATGTTGTTCATGTTGTATGAGCTTTGCTTGACAACTCCGGTACAGGTATCCACAACGGCACTGCCGCCGACACAACCCCGCTGGTTTGCGCCGTAGGTGATCAGTTTATTGACCCGCTTATCGACCGTACTCTCCCCCGGCGTGCAGCTCTTGACCAGCTGCCCGTACTGGTCTGTGGTGCAGTTGCTTGTGCAATCTTTGTTGCCATCAGTACAACCAATAGCACTACCATCTGAAAAACCACACCCCGGATCGGCAGATACCGGCCGGGCGGCCGGGAAAAAGCCCAGCCCGCCCAGCGTCAACGCCAAAACCGCGCCCAACATCCACAACTTTCGCACGCTCATCGTGCCTCCTTTCACTTTTTCAGTTTGTCCTCGTCATACCGGTCGCGCTGCTCGGCTGCGATGCGGAAAGCCTGCTCCGCCAATTCCCTAACTTTCGGGTCGGTCTTTCCCCGCGCAATGTAATCTTCCACCCGTTCGGGCAGCGGGCGCGGTTCGATCCCGTAGGTGTCCTTCAGCCACTGGATGTCCCAGACCGGCAGTTCCGGCTGGAATTCGTGGAAAAACTCGATGTTGTTCTTCATGCTCTCCACACTGATGAAACTGCGCAGCTCGAAGCGGTCGTCCTCGCCGAGGTACCACCAGCGGCCCTCGCCGGTGTAGGCGTAGAACAGCAGGGTGGCATAGGCCGGCTGCCCGGGCTTGGCGTAGTTTTGCCCGCCGCCTAATTTTTTGTTGAACGCCCATTCGGGGTGGGGGATGTAACCTTTCTGCACATTGGCCGCTTCGCTTCCGTCCGGCAATTTGTGTAAGACATACCTATCCTGCGCGCCGGGGAAGAATTTGAGGATCGAGCAGACCATCGGGAAATAGACGATTTCCTCATTGCCCAGCCCGTCGCGCAGCCCGGCTTTGACGTTGGGGGTGCAGCCGTGCATGACGAACTTGTTGGGGGTGTAGTCGCCGGTCTGGTTGTTGTACACCCAAAAGCGCGAGGTGAGCGGGTACTGCATGGTCGAGAGGTACCAAAGGCCGCGCACGGGGATGGATTCTTCGGCTTGCAGGTGGAACCAATACACATACTTTTGGGGGATGCCTTCGTTGTAGCGAAAGCCGCTGAAATAGGGATGGTCTTGCAGGCCGAGCAGGTGGGCGGCTTCTTCGGGGGAGTAGCCGTTCTGGATCGCCATGGTGAAGGCGAGCCAGGGCATGAGGTTGTCGTAGGCGCAGGTGGGGGTGAGCAGGCGGTAGTTATTGCGGTAGATGTTGCCGCTGGCGTCCTTTTGCAGGTTGAGCGTCCAGCGTTCGGGCTGGCTGGGGCAGGGGTCTGGGGTGGGGGTGGGCGGGATGGTGGGGGTGAAGGTGGGGGCTGGGGTGTTGGTCGGCACGGCGAGGGTGGGGGTGAAGGTAGGGGCTGGGGCGGCGGTTTCGGCGGGCGGGGGGGTTGGGCTGACTGCGGCGCAGCCGTAGGCGGTCAGCAGGACGGCGAGGGCGAGGCAGAAGATCAGCGCGCGGAGGGGTTGAGCCGGGCGGTTGGGGTGGGAAAGAAGAGCAGGGTGGTTCATGAGGGGAAGAACTCCTTTCTAAAATGATGGTGTGACGGCTGGATGAAGGTTGGGCATCACAGCCCTATTTTGCAGAAATTATCCGAATTGTCAACCGGAATTGGACGAAAAATCGCCGAATTTTCAAAATCGAAAGGAGGTCAACGCCTGAGCAGGGGAAGAAAAATTCTCTCCCGAAAGAGATATTGGCTGATTCTCACGCTGCTGACGATGGAGTCATCCAGGTAAATGGTCGCCGTGCCGGGTATTGCGCCGCCTGTGACGTAATCGGTGTAGTTGCCGATGCCCCATTTGGCGGTTTCGTCCTGCGGCAGGACGGTTCGGATGTCTTTTTGTTCAAATATCTGAATGCTGTTTTGCCAGACGATCACCTCGCCGTCATAATTTTTTGATTTCTTGTAATAAACCTCAATATGATTCCATTTTGCCGGTTCAACTGGGACAGGGCTATCGGATAGGATGTATCTGAATTGATAATGGGAGCTGTGATCGTCAGGATAGTCCTTAATCACCAAACCCAAGTACATTTTCCCATCTTTGTTGTACAGGTCTAATACCACCAAAGGCTGCGAGCCGGCGTTGTTGTTCGATTTGAACTGAAAGATATTCCACCAGCCGCCGTCCCCTTCGGGGTCATTGTCGGGGTCTTTTTGGGGGTCGTAGGTGTCCTTCATGTAAAAAAAGGTGCTGTAATATGCTGCTTCGGGAAAATAATCCCCATCCTCGTACCATGGTTTGTCGGTCCACCTCATGAAACGGATTGCTTTTGGTAGAGTTGGAAACCGCGCATTTTTGATGGTGGCGTAAGCAGAGTAATTTCCCGAATGCACGATGGAAGACTCAATTCCGTACTCCGTATTTGTTTCATCGGTAATAAAAATGCCGCCGCCCGCATTCGCATCATTTTGTCCCTTGCCTTCCCATTTGGAAAAGCTCCGGTCTTCATAGTCACAGAACCACAAGATTTGTTCCGGCGGGACGGGCAGACCGGCCAGAAAAGTGTTTGACGATTGTGGGGCAGAAAATTTTAGCCTCGCCACCGATGCGGAAGCCTCTCCGCCTTGGCAAGAGGAAAAAAGGAAAAATAAAATCACAACGATCCAAGCAGTTCTGTTCACAGAGTTCACCCAATTTCAGGAAGTTTAGCCTCTTCAAGCCATCCAATTTACCTTGTTTTTAGAACTCGAAGCGTGTATCTACAGGGTTCATTCGCATCAAAGCGGCTAAATAGAATTACGGACTTACTTTGACAACCATCGGTAAAAACACCTTCTGCGCACCGGCCTGGGTTTGATCGGAAGGTTCGGTTTTCGGCGGCGGGTTTGAGGTATTCTGCCCCGAATTTTGAGCTATAGCCAGAATCAGTGCCTGCGGGTTGACGACCACATTCCCGCACAGGCTTTTTTCGGCACAGTCGGCAGTCGTCGGTTCAAAAGGCAGGGCAGTAGATTTCAGTAAACCTTCAATTTCCGCTTGAGTCAATTCCGGTTTTATCGAAAGCATCAAAGCGATCAGCCCGGCGGCAATCGGCGTTGAAAAACTGGTGCCGGCAGCATACACAAAATTGGGGGTGAGATCTTCCGCCAGCGAAGCGGCGGTGACCGATAAACCCGGCGCATAGATATCCACCACTTCGCCGTAATTTGAAAAAGCGGCGCGGGCACGCTTTCCGTCGTGATCGCTGGCGCCGACGGTAATCACGTTCTGGCAGTTGGCCGGCGTTCTGGAGGATGCGTCGCTGTTGTAGTTGCCGGCGGCCGCCACCACCATAGCGCCCCGCGCCGTCACTTCATTAATCGCCTGCTGGATGAACACCGGGCAGGTGGTGGCCGAGCCGCTCAGGCTCAGGTTGATGATCCGCGCCGGGTTGGGGTTATCGGGAAGACCGGGGATGGAAATGCCGGCTGCCCAGCGCATGGCGTCCACCACATCGCTGAAAGAACCGCCCTCTTTTCCAAGGGCGCGCAAAGGCAGGATTCTGGCGTTCCAATAGATGCCGGCCATGCCGAACTGGTTGTTGGTTTCGGCGCCGATGACGCTGGCAACATTCAAACCATGTTTCTTGAAACATGCGTCTGCGGCATCTGCATCGCGGCCGTCGCCGTCGCACGAAATTGAGGCATTCGAAACAAAGTCAAAACCATCCAGCCAGCGGTTGTTCATGTCGGGGTGGGGCAGCCTACCGGTATCCACCACTGCAATCACCATCGGGGCGGCAGCCGGTGCGTTGGCGGCTGCCCAGGCGGCCGGCAGGTTGATTCCGTAAAAATCCGTGTTCGTCGGCGGTTTCTTGAGCGGCCATAAGTGGGTATACTGAACCGGCGAGGAAGAGGAAGAGAAGTTGATCAGCGGGTCATTGGGCAAAAGGATGACCGAATCTTCTTCATACGCCGTTATGTCTTCCTCTACCGCGACAACCCCCGGCAGAGAAGACCAGAATTCAACCAGCTGGCGGTACTCCTGGGGAGTGGTGCCGGGCTGAATGTCAATTTTGAGCGTTTCGGCGGCAGCTTGCAAGGATAGGTCAGTTGTTCCCTGCGGCGCATCTGCGGCGAAAGTGACGATAATCCTTTCCGGCAGGGTGGGTTGGTCAGACAAAGCAGCGGCCGAGGCCGGCCGGCTGCCGACCAGTGATAAGAAGATAGAAAACAGCAGAGTAAAGGAAATTGCGACCCGATTCTGCCTGCGTCGGCCGGCGGCTGAAACTGGTGTATGACGAATCAAGGGGAAAGAACGCTTTGCACAAGGGATCACATAATCATTGTCGTTAATTAATCAAGAAAACACCATAAACAAACCATGAAAATCGCGCTTACAAAACTGCAAGTTGTCAGCGCTGGCAGGGTGGACTGGCGCGGCTTTCTCAAAGTCGAAAACGGTCAAACCGCAGCCGGCGGGCGCTGACCGATATCGATTTGGAAACCTCTATTTTTGAGTCCAATCAAGCGCTTTTGCCCACTACTGTTCCTCCCCCAATATTGCTTGCCCGATACTGGGGGAGGAACGAGGGGGTTGGTTTTGTCTCTTTCAATGGAGCAACGACTGGTGCAGCGGCAGCGGCGCAGCCATGCCTTCGGTTCTTTGCGCGCTCAAAATCGTCCGGCCACCACCGCCGGCTGACGGGCGTCGAAGCGGAAGACTTGCGCGTTTTCCTCGTTTTCAAAAGGCAGGGCGGTTTTTCCCAGGCTGATCTGGGCTGCCGGTTTTCCGTACCACTTTACCACCACCTCGCCGATTGCTTCTGAAGCGCGAATTTCAAATCCATCCTCTCCGCTGAAGTATTCGATCCGAATTTGCCTGCCTTCCGGCGTCCATATCTGCCGCTCGTGCCTGCCCGAAGCCGGATAAATTTCCACCGTCAACGGATCGCAGGGCTTTTCGCCCACATAGTTCATCGGCGGTGCGTAAGGGATGATGCTGCCAGCGCGGATGTACAGCGGAATCACGTCCAGCGGGGCTTCCACATTCAGCCAGACCGGCCCTTGCAGCCAGGTTTTCTGCCAGTAATCCATCCATCTGCCGGCCGGTAAATAGACCCTGCGCCGATTGGTTTCATCGAGAATCGGTGCAACCAGCATACTGCTGCCGAACAGGTACTCGTCCTCGATGAACGGGGCAAGCGGGTCGTCGGGATATTCGAGGATCAACGCCCGCAGGAAAGGCAGGCTGGTTTTGCCGCATTCGGCTGCCTCGCTGAGCAAGTAGGGCAGCAGTTGATAGCGCAGCTGGACGTATTCGCGGAAGATGGATTCGGTGCGTTCACCGTATTCCCACGGTTCGCGCGGCGGCTGACCGTGACAGCGCACATGCGAAGAAAACACGCCCAGTTGAATCCAGCGCGCATATAGTTCGGGGCTGGGCAAACCGCTGAAGCCGCCCACATCGTGGCTGTAAAACGGGAAACCGCTCAGCCCAAAGTTGAGCGCCGAACGCACCACACAGGCCAGGTCCTCAAAGCGGGCGATGCCGTCCCCTGACCAGTGCAGCGGGTAGCGCTGTGAACCGGCCCACGCCGAGCGCGCCCAGATGACGGCATTGCCTTTGCCAAAGTACTCCTCGCTGGCTTCAAAGACGGCGCGGTTATACAACAGCGGAAAGAGATTGTGCATCGCCGTCCCCGGAACGCCGTGATAGACGGCATCCGGCGGTGCGCCTTCTCCAAAATCGGCTTTGATGGCGGCAACGCCCAGCGCAAATAAGTCCTTGAATTTGCCTTTGATCCACTCCACCGCCGCCGGGTTGGAATAATCCAGCAAGCCGGCATCGCTCAAAAAGCCGCTGAACAGGTAGGGCTTGCCGACCGGCCGCTGCGCCAGAAAACCCTTTTGGGCAGCTTCGTGGAACAGTTTTGACTCGACCACCAGATTGGGCAGCTGCCATAAGCAAATACGGAAGCCTTTTTCGCGCAAACGCTTCATCATCCCGGCCGGGTCGGGGAAGCGGCTGGGACCGAATTCCAGATCGCAGACCCACTCTTCTTTGTACCAGCCGGTATCTATGTGAATCACATCGCAGGGAATCTGGTGTTGGCGCAGTTTTTCGGCGGTTTCTTCCACCTGCTGTTGAGAATTGTAGGTAATGCACGACATCCACAGGCCAAAACTCCACGCCGGCGGCAGGCCGGGTTTGCCGGTAATGTCGGTGTAGCGCGGCAGAATATCGCGAATCGTCTCTCCCTCAATCAGGTAAAAATCCATCCAGTCGGCATCCTCAACCAGCACGGAAAGGGCGGTATGCTCGCGATGACCGATGTCAAAGCGGACGGCGTTGGAGGTGTTGACGAACAACCCGTAACCGCGCGTGCTGACGTAAAACGGCGTGTGCTTGTAGGCGGCCGGTGAAGCATTGCCGAAGCCTTCCTGAATCCACAGGCGGCGTTCGATGTTGCGTTTATCCAGTCTGCCGAAATCCTCGCCCAGCCCGTAGATATGTTCGTCATAATGAAGGTCGAATGAAGCAAAAACATAGTTTTTCTGCGCCCCGCTCAATCCGCACGGATAGGCGTAGCGGTGCAGGAACAGCCAGCGTTCCTGAGGCGGGTTCCACTGGTAGGCCGGCCGGCGCAGCGGCTCAATATCCACCGGGCGGGTTTGCCAGATCAGCTTTCCTTTGCGGTTGTACAGCTGCAATTGCCACGGCTCGCGCACAACAAACAAAGCAACCGCCGATGTAAAAAAGGCTACATACTCTTCGGTTTCATAAACATCAACTTCAACCGCCTCATCGAACTTGGCAACGACCATCGGGGTTTGCAGCTCGGGAAGCGGCTGCCCGCGGCCGTAACGCACCCGCAGGACGTGCGGCGTGCAAAAATCAACCGCAACGCAGATGTCCTCCCCCGCTTCGGGCGGGTTGAAGGTCACTTCACAGTGCGTGCCGTAAAAGTTATAGACGGCCGGTTGATAGTGGTTGGCTGCGCAGGTGAGCAGCACCCGCTTGCCCTCCAGGGTGTAAGATTTCAGCTGGCTGATCAGGTCGACGGGTTGGGTTTGCGGCAGAAAAGTGGGTTGTTCGTAAGGGTGAGTCATGCGGAATCTCTCCAGGTTGAGTTTGGGTTGAATCGCGGTATCTCATCGTTCCAGAAAACGCCGATACTCCGTGAGGTCAACTTGTTGCAGGGTGGAAGCGAGCGGAATGCCGTCGTCATCCCATCCAACGCGGCGGTAATACACGCCGATCCAGTGCGTCAGCTCCTCAGGTGTAATTGCCTGATTGGCAATTGGGCCTTCGGCCAGGCGGTAAAAGGCGCGTGCCGTGAGCGTGTCATCGCGGGCGCGGAAACCTTCGCGCAGCAGGTACAGCCGGGCGAGGTGGACGGCGCGCAAGCCGATTTGGTTGATTTCCTCCAGCGTGATGTCCCAACCGCAGGCCGCGCTGAGCGCTTCGACCATGTGCTGGTAGCGGTAGGGGTAAAAATGGCAGATGACGGCGCAGTCGTAAAAATTCTTGAAAGCGGTTTCGTAGAAGTACGCCTCAATTTTGTGCTCCGAAATGCCCCACAGCGGAATGGGCACCGCCACGCCAACCTCTTTCAAGCGTTGGCAAATATCGCCGTCTTCGCTGGTGGCAAAGCTGTCGTTGAAGTTGTGCATGTGATCGGCGCCGGTCGGCGAGAGGGCATAGCCCATTGCCATCGTCTGCTTGAGGCGCGGGTCGTGCATCGGCAGTTCCTGGCCGCGCCCGGCTGCCAGCCACTGCGGGGCTTCGCCGCCCAATTTTTCGGCCAGCCGCTGACTGCCTTCTGCCATCCAGTCGCCCCATCCCTGACGGTGCGCAATTTGATGAATGGCGTTGATCAGGCTTTCCCCGTCTCCAAAGCGCGGGGCCTGCGCCTGCCAATCGGCGGGCAGTGCGTTGCGTTCGGCGGCTTCCATGACAAAGGCAATCGTTCCTCCGGTGGAGATGCTGTCCAGTCCGTAGGCGTTGCACAGTTCGTTGGCTTTGGCAATGACCAGCGGGTCGGATATATCGCACAGCGGGCCGAGCGAGCCGATCGACTCGTACTCCAAACCGCCGTAGCGCGGATCAATCGAAGTTTGCGCTCCTTCATAGCCAACCACCAGTTTGCAGCGCACCGGGCATTTGTTGCAGGTATCGCGGTCCACTACTAGCAGGGAAAAAAGATGCCGGGCATCCAGTTTTTCGGCATCGCTGAGCCGGCCGGCGGTGTAATTGCGGATGGCGGTTGCACCGATCAGCACATTTTCCAGCGCCGAGCCGGCCGTTCCGTATTGAATGGCCCAGGCCATATCGCTCTTGTAATGCGCTCCAATCCATTTCTGCACGGTTTGCATCAGCGTCTTGTTCTGCACGCCCACCGGAGTTGAACCGCGCACGGCTACCGCTTTGAGGTTTTTGCTGCCCATCACCGCCCCTAAACCGGAACGACCGGCGGCGCGGCTGACATCGTGCATGATGCTGGCGAAGCGGACGAGGTTTTCGCCGGCCGGCCCGATGCAGGCGACGCGCACTTTCTCATCCCCCAGCTCTTCGCGGATGATTTGCTGGGTATCGGCAGTGGTTTTGCCCCACAGATGATCGGCCGGGCGCAGTTCAACCGACCCATCGCGAATCAGCAAATAAACCGGTTGGGCGGCGCGCCCGTGGATGACGACCGCGTCGAAACCGGCGCGCTTGAGCTCGCTGCCGAACCAGCCGCCCGCCTCGCAGGAGGCCAGCGCGCCGGTCAGCGGGGACTTGCCGCCAACCGCATGGCGGCCGGTGCCGGGCAGGACGGTTCCACTCAATACGCCGTTGGCAAAAATGAGCAGGTTTTGCGCGCCGAGCGGATCCACTTGCGGCGGGGTTTCGGTCAGCAGGTAATGCAGGATGAAATTCCGTCCGCCGATCAGGCGGCGGTAAAAGCGGTCACCCGGCGTATCAATCCAGAAGCAGGGCGTGGAGAGATCAACGTGCAGAATCAGCCCCGTGTATGCGCTTTGACCGTTGAGGAACTCGGCGCGGGGGGTAAATCGTTCAGTCGGTTCACAGGGAGCCATGCGGGCAGCCTCCACTCAATTGAATCAACAGATAAACTTCGTCATCCGGTTGAAGGATGTAAGAAAGGTCTTGGGTGGCGCCGTTGACCAGCGGAAGGATGGCGGCGGGCAGGCGCAGCTGCAAAAGCTCGCAGGCTTCGCGAATGGAAAGACCGGCCGGAACGGGAATGCGGCAGGGAATGCCAACGCAGTCCGGCGGGGTTTGAGCGAGCAGGGAAGCCAGACGGCGGGAGATGATGAAATGCGCCTGTCCGCCCATCGCTGAATCAGATTCTTCCGCCCATTGTCAGCGCCATGAGCGCTTTTTGGACATGCAGGCGGTTTTCGGCCTCGTCGTAAATGACGGATTGAGGCCCGTCCACCACCGAGTCGGTCGCCTCGTAGCCGCGGTCAATCGGCATACAATGCATGTAGATGGCGCGCTTGTTGGCGAGTGCCATGCGGCGGTCGTCGCAAATCCAGTCTTTATGCTGGTCGCACATCGCCTGGACTTCCCTGGGGTCTTCGGTGACCGTGATCGGCCCCCAGGATTTCGCATAGACAATATCTGCTCCTTCACAGGCGGCGTCCATGGAGTCCACCACCTCAAACTTCGTGCCGTTCTCGGCAGCATGGCGCTGGGCGGCTTCAAGGCACTTGGGCATCATTTCAAAGCCTTTGGGATGCGCCAAAGTTACATCCATCCCAAATCGGGTCATCAGCATAATCAAGCCTTGCGGCACCGAAAGCGGGCGGACGTATTTTGGCGCGTAGGTCCACGAGATGACGAACTTCAAGCCGCGCAGATTGCCTCCGAACTTTTCGCGGATGGTCATCAAATCCGCCATCGTCTGACAGGGGTGATCCACATCATCCTGCATGGAGATGACCGGAATCTGGATGTGCCGCGCCAGATCGTACATGTAAGCCTGTCCAATGTTGGTGCGGCAGTCGCGCACTGCAATCCCGTGTCCATAGCGTTCCAGAACCATACCGGTATCTTTGGCATTTTCGCCGTGCCCAACCTGCGTTCCGCTGGGGGTGAGGTAAATGGCGTGACCGCCCAGCTGGGTAATGCCCGATTCAAAACTGTTGCGGGTGCGGGTGGATTCTTCAAAAAAGAGCATGAACAGCGTTTTGCTGCGTAAAATGTGGTCGTGGGGTTCCCCGCAGGCGAAGCGCCGCTTGAGGTCGTCTGCCATGTGAAGCAGCGCGTTGAGTTCGTGGACGCTCCAGTCTTCGGTGGTAATGAAATATTTGCCGTACAAATTGGTAAGCATGACTTAGATTCCTCCTGAGTGATTGAGATATTGGTGATAAACGAAAGGAAACAGCGCGTAAAATAAAGCTGCCCTTTTTACCTTTTGCAAATTGACCTGATCCAGAGGGGTATGGACGTACTGTTCTTGCTGCGGGCCGAAGCCGAGCGTGGGAATGCCGGCCTGCCCGGCGGAGTAGGCGCCGTCGGTGCTGAACTGCCAGATTCCCACCGGCGCATCCGCATTCCACAGCAGCCGGGTTGTCTGAAGGGCGGATTGAACCAGCGGGTGACTCTCATTCAGCATCCAACCGGGAAAAAAGGCGCGGTCATCCAGATCCACGCCGGTATGGGTGCGCACCTTTTGAACGGGAATAAACACCTCGCCATCGAACAGGGCAGCCGTTTGGCGAATCGGCTGAAGCACACTTTCCGGTGTTTCTCCGGCAACCAGGCGGCGGTCTATGGTGATTTCGCACCATTCGGGGATGCTGTTGGGCGTATGCGGGCTGGAAATCATGGTGATCACCTGCGTTGCCTTGCCGAGGCACGCATCTGCGGGGAGGTTTGGCGCGGCGGCTTCCAGTTTTTCGATGATCGGCATCATTTTGAGGATGGCATTTTCGCCAGCTTGGGGCGTGGAAGCGTGCGCCGTTTTGCCGCGCGTTCGGACGCGCACCTCGCAGCGTCCGCGGTGACCGATCCGAATGGTCAAATCGGTGGCTTCTGCCAAAAGGACGGCGTCGGGGCGCAGTCCGTCTCTTTCCACCAGACTGCGCAGGGCAAAGCCCTCGGCGTCTTCCTCTAATGTTGCGCCCATGCAAACCACGCGGCAGGGCGGCTGCAGGCCGAGTTGATTGAGAATCGCCAGACCATAGAGGATGGCAGCGACGCCGCCTTTGCAGTCAGATGCGCCCAGGCCGTATAACACATCTCCCTCGATGTGCCCTTCCAGCGGGGGGTACGGCCAGCCGCGCTCGTCGCCGACTTCGTTGGTATCCAGATGGGCATCATACAGGATGAGCGGCTTGCCATTGCCGATCATCCCCAAAGCGTTGCCGGCCGTGTCCATCCACACTTCGCGGCAGCCGATCTGGCGCAGCTCGGCAAGCGTGCGCTGCACCGCTCCGGCTTCCTCGCCGGTATAGGAACGGATGCGGATCAGATCCGCCAGAAACTGCACCATACGCGGATAGAGTTCATCCGCGGCCTGAAGTAAGGCGTTGGGCTGCGGCAGGCTGGAGTTGATCATCACGGCGTCCAATCGGCAAAGGCATCAATGACCGGGCGGATGTCGTCCATCATCGGGTAGAGAATTGGACAGGTCACCCCAGCCTCAATGTATTCTTTGACCTTGGCGCGGCACTCTTCGCTGGTGCCGACCGCCATCAGACTGCTGACCACTTCATCAGGAATGACCTTGCTGGCGCGGATGTAATCCTCTTCGGTCGCCGGCCAGCTCATCAGCGACTGCACCTTTTCCAGCAAATCCTCGCTGACACCCGAAGCCTTCATTATATGAGGTTCGGTTGCCAGATAGTAAGCAACCAGTTTTTTGCCCTCGGCCATGGCAGCAGCCGGATTATCGTCTGAAAGACAGCAAACCAGCAGCTCGGGGCGGTCTACCTGATCGAGCGTTTTGCCGGCTTTTTCCGCCCCGGCTTTGACCCGCTCTACTGCATGTCGAATGTAATCCACCGAAACGACATAATTCAGCACCACGCCGTCGGCAATTTCACCGGCCATTTCCAGCATCTGATCGCCGGTCGCGCCGATGTAAATGGGAATGTCGCGCGGCGAGCGGTCCCCGTAGGCGACATCCAGGCGGACGTGGTCGAGGTGGACGAACTCGCCCTCGTAAGTCACCTCCTGCATGGTGAACAGCTGGCGGATGGCTTTGACATACTCGCGCATGGCTTTCATCGGTTTGGTGCGCTTCACACCAACCCGGCTGGCAATCGGTTCCCACCAGGCGCCCAGCCCCAGCATCACCCGGCTGCGTCCCTCCGGTCTTCCGCCCAGTTCCCACATCGTGCTCCAGGTGGCGGCAATCACCGCCGGGTTGCGCGTCCAGATCGGTAAAACCCCGGAGCCGATCCGCAGGCGGCGGGTTGAGGTGAGCAGCGCGCTCATCATCACAATGCAGTCCCGCGCCAGGCGGGTATCGGCCTGCCAGATTTCGCTAAAGCCGCGCTCCTCGGCGTAACGCGCCATTTCCAGTTCGTAAGGTATGTTGTGCTTATCCTGCAAGTACAGCGCCATTCGTTGAGCCATGAATTCCCTCTCCATTAAAGATAATTTTGCAGGTCAACCGCCGGGTAGTGGACGCGCTGACCGTAATTGCGCACTTCGGGCTTGTAGGTGGCGTCAATCCCAATTTTGGTCTGTACGCCGCGTTCGTTGGCGGTGGGGTCCATTTCATGCCCCTGAGCGCCCGGCACCACAAAGACATCCCGCTGCCAATCCACGCGGTTGACCAGTGCCCACCAGACATCGGCCGGGTCATAAATGTTGACATCCTCATCCACGACGATGACTTTGGCGATGTTGACATGGGCGGTAAATGCGGCCATTGCCACGTTTTTCGGCTCGCCGGGATTGCTCTTGTGAATTTGTACAATGGCCAGAAAGCCGTTGCCGTACGGGGGAATGTGCAAATTGCGCACGTTTTTGCTGACGTGGCGCACAAATCGCAGCAGGAGCGGTTCGCGCGGCAGCACGTTGCCGATGTAAATATGTTCGTCCCAACCCGGCACAATGGTTTGAAAAATCGGCCGCTCGCGGAAACAGACCGCCTGCACTTCAAAGA
>Ga0308395_1001379_pt1 | contig 15964 bp, 11 predicted proteins | sample Hotspr20SampleP4_FD_202097 | JGI IMG/M metagenome (GOLD analysis project Ga0308395, IMG submission 202097) | Hot spring phototrophic mat microbial communities from Mushroom Spring, Yellowstone National Park, Wyoming, United States - 20050930_P4 ...
CGAGTGGAAGCTCGCCTGCCTCGTTTTTCATGGTTTCGAGATATCCACAACTATGGCGTGAGGAATCTCCTCCGTCGGTCAGGTATCCCAGGCGCTCAGCGCCCCTGGATCGTGACGATTGCCACATGGATCGCATTTGCGACCGGGCGGGCCGTTGAGTCAAACACTTCCAACCGTCGCCCGTCGTCCGGCCGATACATGCCCACCAGAATAGGGTATGCGCCAGGCGGTGTGTCGGCCCGAATGGGCAAGGCGTGATGATCGGTGATGATCTGTCCGGCTCGCCAGACGTAGGTGGGGTACGTCCAGCAGACAGGTCGCCCGTCCGATTGTGCCCAGATGTGCGTTCCCTGTTCCAGATGTACGAATACGTGGTAGTCCTCTTCGATTGTACGCAGCGCCTGCCAGTATAAGGTTACCGTCAGACGTCCTCCCGGATAGGCGCGTTGCGCGTCCATTTCATAGCCTATCAGCCGCACGACGCCTCCTAACTCCGCTTGCACATTGCGTGTGACGTGCGCTGAGCGCGCAAAAGCGCCGGGCACAGCCGTCAGGTCAAACCCATCTGCCAGCGAGTCAAAACGGAGCCGGCCCAATGGCGCGCCGGCAGGTTTGGCGCGATAGATCACCAGACCTTTCCCGTTGGGCAATCGGATTTCCGCAAACGTCTCGTACTCCGCGTGAACGTGGGACATCTTTACCGGCCATACATCAACCACATCGCTGGCGATGAAATAGTGCTCGGGGGATGCATCGCACGCCCGTGGTGCGTGACGGGTGTACCAGGCGGTGATGTCAGGTTCTTCGTTGCTGCCATAGTCGCCCCGCAGTTGTCCATTTGCGTACAGGGCTCCCACTGCCTTCCAACCGCTGCGATGTGGAAAGCCGAAGAAGCCGGTGGGCGGCGGGTTGGAATAAGGTGTCCAATACAGCGCACTTTGGCTGCGTGGCCAGTCGGCCAGGAATTCGACATCGTGGCGCAGATAAGCGAGCGTTAAGTAACCTGCAAATAACACCGCGATCGCACCGCTTAGCACGGTTGCCAGACGGGCGGTCCACCGGCGCCAAGATACGGTGTCCGTAGAGGTGATCAACGGACGCGCTATGGTGATCCCCATCGCTGCTGCGAGCAATGTCCACGCCGGCACCACGGTATAAATGTGGGTCAGCGGCAATGCGACCGCGAAGTTATAGCCGAGGAACGGGACCGTCAACCATAAGACCGCAGCGCGCTGTCCATCACTCAGGACTGCCGAGCTTAAGGCACCGAGGCACAGCAACGTGAAGGGAATGAAGGCGAGATCGAGGGAGGGGGTACGCAAGATCTCTGGCCAGCAGAACAATACAACCACAACGAGTGCCAGGAATAAGGAAAACCAGCGGGGCACCCACGACAGCCGCCGCAGACCGTATGGACGCTGGGACGCCCGGACCAGAAAAACGAGCACCAGCAGGCCGGTCAGCGCGTAATAATAAAAGGAAGTGTAAAACACGTTGAAATGTTGAAAGCTTGCCAGATTGTTCTTGACCAATGCACTGCCAATGCGCTCGCCGAGATAGTCTCCGGTGTGCACCGCTTGGGCATCCAGGGCATAGGGCAGGTAGAACAGACCAGCCACGAAGCATAACAAAGCGAATGCCGCCACGATCGGCATAGGAGAGCGTGCCTTGGGCTCTTGATATGTACGTCGGCGCCAGGCGGTGACCATCACGTAGAAGATCGCAGGAACTACCATGAGCCCATCGTAATGAGCGAGCAGAGCACTTCCGACAAAGAGTGCGCACAACATCAGCCAGCGTGCACTCCCATTTCTTCGCCATTGCCAACTGCACCACAGCCCCAGTCCGCTCAGGAATATCACCAAGACCTGATACTGCACGATGCGCGAGAAGGCCACCATAAAGCCGTTGAGCGCAAGCAGTGCGGACGCCACCACGCCGATACCGTTTGCCATCCGCTGGTCCTCGAACAAGCTGCTGGCCAGCAGGAAGCCCAGCAATGGGATGCAGCTTCCGACTAGCGCAAACGGTAAACGTGCCGCTGTTTCATCAATGACGCCGGTGAGACCCCAGAGCGCCGTGGGCAACAACACCTCAGCCGGTCCTTTGCCGCGCAAGAAGAGCACGTCTTCGTGACCTTCCAATATGTCGGCCGCCGTCAGCATGACCAGGGCTTCATCGCCTTGAAATTCGCTGTAGCCGAGCTCTGTAAAGCGAAACAAAGCACCGACGAGGACGATGCATGTCAGAAGGATGGTCCCAGAGCGCGGGAAGGGTTCACCACTGACAAGGTGAAGTGGCGGTTCGCGGCGCCTCAGGAGGAGTGAAAGCGCCACAAGTGCAGACAGGTCAAGTCCGGCCAACTCGGCCAGACCTGGCAGCGGACCAGGAAGGTAGGAGAGCAACAACGTCAAACAGAGGGTATAGGCATATCCGAAGCCCAGGCCAAGTACGGACTTCGCAATACGGCCGGAGTCGTTGAGCAGGACTTCGCCCCACAGCAACCCCACGGCACCCCACAGGAACAGCACCCCCCAGGCGCGCACAAAAGCTCCATCCGCTACGAAGAGTATCAGATGTCCCAACATCAATGCGCTCAAGGCGCTGACCACGAGGTAGCTGACGTGTTTCCCGATGGGGTACAGGATCGGCCGCATGGTATGTCCAACCCAGTGCTCAAACGGTGTATCCCATCATGGCATGGTTCGGCGCCTTTGGGAAATCGGTTGGCAGAAGCCGGAGAGTTTGCAACGCCGCCTTTGCAAGAACGATTTGCCCCCGCCCTTGTGCGCGTGTTACAATCGAAATGAACCTTATGACCCGGATTTGAGCGAAGTGTTGCCCTTGCGCATTCGCATTTTCCTGACGTTAGTAGCCACTGCACTGATATTCAGCCTGGGAGTGGCGACCGGATTTGGGGTGCATTGGTATCTCACCCGTGACAATCCGACGGATGAGGAACTCGCCCAATTCAATCTTTTCTGGGAAGTCTGGCGACTTGTCCGAGAAAGATACTACGGCGATATTCCTGCCGCGCCGGCACCCGTGTACGGCGCCATCCGTGGCGCCTTGACCACACTGCAGGATCCGTACACGATTTTCGTCGAGCCACAACCGCGCGCCCTGGAGAAGGCCGATTTACAAGGACGGTTTGGGGGCATCGGGGCTTTGGTCAACCGGGGCAAGGAGGGTGAGGTAATCCTGCAACCGATGCCCGGCTCTCCCGCCGAAAGGGCGGGCGTTCAAAACGGCGATCAACTCATCAAGGTGGATGACACCATCATCACGACCACGATGCGGACCGAGGAGATCGTGCTGCTCATTCGGGGTGAGGTGGGCACACAAGTGCGCCTGACGCTGAAGCGCACTGGCTTGGCCGAGCCTTTGGAGGTCTCCGTCACGCGTGAGCTGATCGAGCTGCCATCGGTGGAGTGGCGCATCCTGGAACAGGATGAGACGATCGGATACCTGCGCATCCGCATGTTCACCGAACGCACGGCCGAGGAGACCCGACGCGCACTGCGGGACCTGTTGGACCAAGGCGCCCGTAGCTTCGTTTTAGATCTCCGTGGCAATGGAGGAGGGGTTCTTGATGCGGCCGTTGACGTGGCCAGCGAGTTCCTTGATTCAGGTGTTGTGTTGTTTGAGGAGCGACGCGACCAGGCGGAGAAGAGTTACCCGGCTAAGCCGGGAGGACTGGCCATCCAACAACCGCTTGTAGTCTTGGTGGATAGCGGCACGGCAAGCGCTTCCGAAATCGTCGCCGGTGCCTTGCAGGACCACAAGCGCGCCGTGTTGATCGGTGAGAAGACATTCGGCAAAGGCTCGGTGCAGCTGGTTTTCGACCTGTCCGATGCATCGTCTGTGCACATCACCGTAGCGCGCTGGCTCACGCCCGACCGCCACCGCATCGACGCCCAAGGCCTGCAACCGGACATCCTCGTCCCGATATCCGATGAGGAACGCGCTGCCGGACATGACTCCCAGCTCGAACGTGCGGTTGCCTATTTGCGAGAACATGTTGCGGTGGCTCCCTAACATACTTATAGGGGATCATCTATGAGCATCGGTGAGTTTCTGAAATCGGTTATCAAGTTATGGGTGATGGCCATGCTGGCGGCTGTGCTGATGATAGCCGCCTTTGGCACGGGGTATTTTTGGCGCACTCTGCATCCGCTAGCACCAGAGACGTTGGGGAGCGTGGTGGCAGCCACAAAGTCCCCGGCGGAGAGCGGACGTGAGCCTGCAGAATTCGCGGTCTTCTGGGAAGCGTGGCAGTTCATTGAACAGCGCTTTTACGGGGAGATACCCCCAATGCGCGAACGTGTCTATGGGGCTATCCGAGGCATGGTGAGCGCTTTCGGCGACCCGAACACCGCTTTTATAGATCCCACCCGGGCTGAGATCTTCCGTCAAGACACCAGCGGCAGCTTCGAAGGGATCGGGGCAGCGGTGCGGATGGATCCGATGGGACGACTGATCATTGTGGAACCCTATCCCGGTCGCCCGGCGGCTGCGGCAGGCTTGCAGCGTGGGGATGTCATCCTCAAGATTGATGGCACCCCCACCGAGGGGATGAACCTCTACGAGGCGATTGCGCTCATCCGGGGTCCGGCAAACACCCAGGTGACATTGACGATCTTTCGCGAGGGCGTTGAGGAGCCCTTCGATGTGACGATCACACGTGCCCGCATCGAGATCGAAGTGGTCGAGGCAAAGCGGTTGGAAGGCGATCTGGGGTACGTGAGCTTGTCCGAGTTCAGTCGCGGGGCGGCGGACAAGGTAGCCCAGGCGATCCGGAAGCTCCAATCTGAAGGCCCGCTCAAGGGATTGATCTTTGATCTGCGCAATAATCCAGGTGGCTTGTTGGATGAAGCGATTGCCGTGGGCAGTCAGTTTATCGCCGACGGGGTGATCACCATCGAACGCGAGAAGGGTGGCATGGAACAGGTTTTTGAGGCGCTGCCCGATGGTGTGGCCACCGATATTCCGTTAGTGGTGCTGATCAACCAGGGAAGCGCGAGCGCGGCTGAAATCGTCGCCGGCGCTATCCAAGACTATCAACGTGGCACCATCGTGGGGGAACCGTCGTTCGGCAAAGGCACCGTCCAGATTCCACATACCCTGAGCGACGGCTCGGAGCTGCGGGTGACCATTGCCGAGTGGCTGACGCCGAAGGGACGCCAAATCAGCGATAATGGCATTGTGCCTGACATCCTCGTAGAGCGCACTCGAGAAGATTTTGAAGCGGAGCGTGATTCGCAGTTGGAACGTGCTGTGGAGATCCTTCTGCAGAGGGAGCTGTGAAGACCAAGGCAGAAGCGACCAAAACGGTTGCGACAAACCGCAAGGCCTATCATGATTACTTCATCGAAGATACGCTCGAAGCGGGCATCGCCCTCACCGGCACGGAGATCAAGTCGGTGCGTGCAGGTCAGGTCAACCTGCGCGATAGCTTTGCTATCATCAAGGAAGGCGAGGTGTGGCTGCTCAATGCCCATATCGCGGCCTATCGGGGTGCCTCTCACTTTAACCATGACCCGCGCCGTCCTCGCAAATTGCTCCTACACCGTTATGAGATCAACCGCCTGATCGGAAAGGTGCAGGAAAAAGGTTTTACGCTGGTCCCGCTGCGCATGTATTTGAAAAACAATCTAGCCAAGGTGGAACTCGGCCTGGCACGCGGTAAGAAACAGTTTGACAAGCGCGCTGCCCTGCGGGAGCGGGAGTCGCGTCGCGAAATAGAACGTGCCATCGCGCGCTATGGTAGAGAGTGATCCCATATGGTGCGTGCGATCCTCACCCCGCAGCAAGATGCGTTGCTGAGCGAAGAACGACGCTGCCTGAATGAATTACGGGTGGCACTGGCACGCTTCGACGCAGCGATGGAGGACCAGGCGACTCTGGAGCGTTCCATCCAACAGCTGGACGAGCTCTTTCTGCTGGTGGTCGTCGGGGAATTCAACGCGGGTAAGAGCGCTTTGATCAACGCCTTGCTGGGTCAGTCGCTGCTACGGGAAGGGGTCACACCCACCACAACGCGCATCCACCTGATAAAATATGGCACCAGCAGTGAGCACCACCTCATTGATACGGTGACCGAGGTCACCACGGCGCCGCTGGAGGTGCTGCGTGAGATCAACATTGTGGACACCCCTGGCACCAATGCCATTCGACGCGAGCATGAAGCCATCACCCGAGAGTTTGTCCCTCGCTCGGATATGGTGCTCTTCGTCACCTCGGCGGATCGCCCTTTTACCGAGAGCGAGCGTGCGTTCTTACAGCGCATTCGCGAGTGGGGCAAGAAGGTGGTGATGGTGGTGAACAAGATCGACATCCTGGAGCGTCCGGAAGACGTCGGCAAGATCGTCTCCTTCATCGCCGAGAACGCACGCGATATGCTCGGCTTCACTCCGGAGATCTTCCCGGTCTCTGCACGCCTGGCGCAGCAGGCAAAGCGGAACGGTGATGGCACATTGATGGAGGAAAGTCGCTTCGTACCGCTCGAGCGCTACATTGTGGATACCCTGGACGAGCGGGAACGGATCCGGCTCAAACTGTTAAATCCACTGGGAGTGGCGCATTATGTGGCCGGCAAATACTTGAAGATTGCGCAAGAACGTCTCGAGCTGCTGCGCGACGACTTGGTCACCATCCAGGACATTGAGACCCAGCTGGAGATGTATCGGCAAGATATGCAGCGCGATTTCCGCTTTCGCTTGGCCGACGTGGAAAACGTGTTGCACGAACTGGAAGGGCGTGGGATCGAGTTTTTCGATGAGATATTGCGTCTGGCGCGTGTTTTCGATCTATTGAACAAAGAGAAAGTCAAGGCAGATTTCGCGCGCGTAGTGATTGCAAACGCGCCGCAACAGGTCGAACAACGCGTGGATCAGGTGATTGACTGGTTGGTGGCGAGCGAGCTGCGTCAGTGGCAGGCTGTGACGGAGCGAATCGAGCGACGCCAGGCGGAGCATGCGGATCGTATGGTGGGTCGGGTGGGGGGTGCGTTCGATTATGATCGCGCCCGCCTGCTGGAAAGTGTTGGGCGGGCTGCCCAGCATGCTATTGAGGAATACGATCACGAGCGCGAGGCACACCGTCTCGCCGAATCGGTGCGGATGGCTGTGGCCGGCACGGCCCTGATTGAAGCGAGCGCCCTCGGCCTGGGCGCGCTGGTGATGTTGCTGGCCACCACGACGCTGGCCGACGTGACCGGGCTGTTGACCGCTGGCCTGGTGGCCACCTTAGGTCTCTTCGTCATCCCGGCTCGTCGCCGCGAGGCCAAGGCGGAGCTGCGCCGCAAGATCGGCGAGGTACGCCATCAGCTCATGTCAGCCCTGACGCGTCAGTTTGACTACGAACTCGAACGCAGTATGCAACGTATTCGCGAGGCGATCGCCCCCTACACCCGCTTTGTGCGCGCCGAACAAGCCCGCCTCAACGAGACGCACACCCACCTGCTCAGCATCGGTCAACAGCTCGAGCGGCTGCAGGCACTCGCAGAAACATTGTGATGCCCTCCTCTTCCGAGCAACAGCGGATCAGTTTGAAAACCTTAGCGCAGGCCCCTGAGAGAACCGAATCCTCATCCCAAACGTCCTACTCGGTCGATCTGGTGCGTTATCTGCGCGTCATGCGATTTTTTCTCACCGCACTACTTTCCATTATCTGGTGGGACATCCTGCTCAGCAACGTGCCCGTGGTGCGCTACATGGCGGTCCACACCGCGATGCGACGGTGGTGTGGTCTCGCACGCCGCTATCGTCAGCTGGCCGTGCAGCTGGGTGGCGTGCTCATCAAGCTGGGACAATTTCTCAGCATCCGTGTGGATGTGCTGCCTGCCGAAGTGATTGCCGAGCTGGCCGACTTGCAGGATGAAGTGCCGGCAGAGGACATCAGCCGGATCCACGCCACGATCGCCCAAGAATTTGGTCGCCCTGCCGAAGCGGTGTTTGCCTGGTTCGCTCCCGTCCCGGAGGCTGCTGCTTCGCTGGCGCAGGTGCATCGCGCGCGCCTGCGTTGCCCGTCACCCTCGGTGCCCCAAGACAATGCAGACGCGGACAATGAGGTGGTGGTCAAGGTGCAACGCAGCGACATCCGGCGCATCGTTGAGACCGATTTGGCTGCCATTCGCGCTACCGGCCGCCTGCTCCAGCTTTATCCTCCGATTGCGCGCCGCGTGGACATGGAACGCCTGCTCAACGAATTTACCAACACCACGCGCGCCGAGCTGGACTTTATCGCCGAGGGCAGGAATGCCGAGCGCTTCGCTCAGGATTTTGCCGATGACCCCCATATCGTGGTGCCGCGCATCTATTGGGACTACACCACGCCCCGGGTGCTCACGATGGAAAATGTGGCCGCGATCAAGATCACCGATTGTGCCACGATGCGGTCATGTGGCATCAATCCCGAGCAGGTGGCACGTCGCGTCTATCGGGCTTATTTGCGTCAGATCTTCATCACCAACTTTGTCCACGCCGACCCGCACCCAGGCAACCTTTTTGTGCGGCCTGTGGGGGAGGATGAGCGCGCGCCGGAGTCTGGAGACAGACAATTCCAAATCATCTTCGTGGACTTCGGCATGATGGCCATTGTCCCGGAGCGCCTGCGTGCCCAGGCGCGTGAGCTGTTGCTTGGCCTGGCCACCCGCGATGCGCGTCGCATCGTCCAAGCCTACATAGATGCTGACGTATTGTTGCCCGGTGCCGATCGCAAGCGCGTCGAAGAATTGCATGAAACGCTGCTGAAACGCTTGTACGGCATCAAGATGAACCAGCTGCGCTACGTGGCGTTTAACGAGGCACAAAACTTGTGGCGTGAATATCGGGATATCATTTTTGAGATGCCGTTCCAGTTTCCCTCCGACGTGCTCTTTGTGGTACGTGCTATCGGCATTTTGGCCGGCATTGCCACGAGCTTGAATCCCGAATTCGACCCGTGGGCCGAGACCCTCCCGTTTGCCGAGCAGCTCGCCAGCCAGGAGCTCAGCCGTGAGTGGGAGAACTGGCTGGACCGGATGATGGAGATGATGCGGACGATGTGGATGATGCCCGCGCGGCTGGATCGCCTGTTAACCCAGGCGGAACGCGGCGAGCTGGCCACCATAGCCAGCCTGGCCCCCAATGCTGAACGTATGTTACGTCGCATGGAACGGTCGCTGGAACGACTCACCTGGGGGGTGATCTTCACCAGCCTGCTCATTGCCGGGGTTCTTCTGCGCCTCAACGAGGGGCCGAGCTGGATGAGCACCACCTTGCTCGCCGCTGCAGGGTTGGCGTTGCTGTGGGGATTGACGCGCCGCTGAGCAGAATGGGAGTGTGCCTCTCCTCAGGACTGAGAAAATGAGCGTTGCCTACCGTCATGTTGCGCGGATGAGGCGCCTGCTGCGCCAAGAAGAAGGGGTGATCCACAAAGATTGGGGCGGACGCCTCCCGATAGCGCTGGTCTATCCCAACACCTACTATACCGGCATGAGCAGTCTGGCGGTTCATACCTTGTATCGGTGGTTCAATCAGCCGCATAATATGGTGTGCGAAAGGGTCTTCCATAGCATAGAGGCCCATGCCCAGAAAGAGGAACCGCTTCTTTCGCTGGAGTCACAACGTCCGCTCCGAGAGTTTTCAGTGCTTGCTTTCACTGTCTCATATGAGCTGGATTATTTTCACATCGTGGACATATTGCGTCGCGCCGGCATCCCGCTCCTCGCAGCGCAACGCGACGCGACCTGGCCCCTTACGATAGCGGGCGGCCCGGCAGTTTCGGCCAACCCGGAACCATTGGCCGACATCATCGATGTCTTTGCCATCGGGGAGGCAGAAGCACTCCTCCCTTCTCTCTTGGAGATTTTGCCCGAGGTATGTCACCTCGCTCGACCGCGCGCATTGGACATACTCGCCACTCTGTCCGGCCTCTATGTTCCGATGCGTAATAATGCGCCGGTGCGACGGGTGTGGCAGCGTGACCTGGACGCGAGCCCCGCTATGACCCAAATCTATACGTTCAACACTGAATTCGGCGACCGCGGATTGATCGAGATCGGGCGGGGTTGTTGGCGTAGCTGTCGTTTTTGCCTGACGGGCTTTACCTATCGTCCAACACGCCACGTTAGCATGGAGGTCGTCCTGAATTTGGCCCATACGGTGCAAAAGTATCGCGACAAGGTCGGCCTGGTCAGCGCAGCGGTGAGCGACCATCCCCAAATTGACCCCTTGGTGACCGAGCTGCGTCGTATGGGATTAAAGGTGGCAGTGTCCTCGCTGCGCGCCGATAGCCTGTCGGAGACGCTCATACGAGTCCTTGCCGAGAGCGATACCCAGACGCTCACCATTGCACCCGAAGCCGGCTCACCGCGCCTGCGCCAGCTGATCAACAAACCCCAGGACGATGCCCGACTGCTGGAGGTGGTCCGCTTGGCGGCGCGTTATAATTTCCCACAGCTCAAAATGTATTTCATGATAGGCCACCCCGGCGAGACCGACGCCGATGTGGAGGCGATCGTCCATCTCGTCTCGACGGTGCGTGCGTGCTTTCCCCGTCACATTGTGATCAACGCCACCCCTTACGTGCCCAAGCCCCATACCCCCTTCCAATGGGCTGCCATGGCACCGGCGGACGTCCTGGCAGCACGGATCGCTTACCTCGAAAAACGCTTACAACCCTTGCGCGTGACCGTGCGTTCGGACAGCCCTGCCTGGGCCGAGGTGGAAGGTGTCCTGGCCCGTGGCGACCGCCGTCTGGGAAAGGTGCTGATCGAGATGGAACGCGCCAGCTTGCGTGAGTGGAAACGGGCATTGAAACACGCCGGTTTGTCCATCCAGGAGTATTTACGCGCACGCTCGTATGACGAAACGCTGCCGTGGTCGGTGGTGGATTCAGGCGTGACACAATCTTTCCTGGCACGTGAGATGCAGCGTGCCCAGCAGGCTATGGTGCAAACTGCCCCCGACGAAGCGGAAGGGTGTCTCCTCTAGAATGAACCCTTGTCGAGACGCCTGTCTACTTTTTGGTAGTTCCACCCTTTGCAAGCATAATATGTGCCTATGAAGAAAGGGATGGCATGGCTGATCGGGTTGGCATGCATCATGGTGCTCCTGGCATGTACACGTCAGGCACCGGCGCGCATCCCGGCAACGCGCCCTCCTTTTGAGCTGGCATTAGGATTGTCTCCCATACCGACACGTACCCCGACAGCTACTGCCACACCGACAGCCACCGCCACACCCACGGCCACGCGCACGCCCACCCCCACACAAACCCCGACCGCGACCCCCGTACCCAGTCAGCGCTTGATGTCTGCGCGCCAGGCTTTTGAATGGGGAGACTTCGCACGCGCGAAGCAGGAATTTGATGCTTTGTATGCAGATCCCGGAGCGAGCGACGCAGAGCGTTATGAAGCGGCCTTTTGGCGCGCTCGGAGTCGGCTGGACGCCGCCGACTATGCCGGCGCGGTGTCCACCTTGCAGGAGTTCATCACCGCCTATCCCGATGATCGGCGTCTGGCAGCGGCCCAGTTCATGTTGGCACGCGCCTATGAGGGATTGCAAGAATGGCGCAACGCTCTGGCGGCCTATCGCCAATACTTGCGTCTCGACAAGGCGCTGGCTATGGAGGCGTATGATGGCATCGGCAAGGCGGCCATGCAGCTGGGCGACTATGCTGCGGCGATCCAGGCATACACAGAGGGCGTGCAGGCGGCCAAGGAAAACGCGTGGCTGGTTTATATGCGTGAAGGAATTGCCCAGGCGGAGCTGGCACGCAATCGTCCGCGGGAAGCGGTGAAACAATACGATGCTATTCTTAACGTGGCGCGCATTGATGCCTATCGGTCGCGCATTTTGTACCTGGCGGCCCAGGCACTCCTTCAAGCAGGTGACCGACAGGCTGCGCAACAGCGCTATCTCGAGGCCGTCAACCGCTACCCGACCACCCAATATGCTTATTTATCCCTCATCGAGCTGGTGAACGCGGGGGTGCCGGTGGACGATTATCAGCGTGGTCTGGTAGATTACCATGCCAAAGCGTACCAGCCGGCAATTGATGCATTGACTCGTGTGGTGCAGCGCAAGGTGGATGCGCGCGAAGGGGAAGCGCTGTGGTATCTGGCGCTTTCCCTGAAGGCAAATGGCAATCTCAGCCAGGCCATCCAGCGCTTTCAGGAATTGATCGAAAAAGTGCCCCAGAGCAAGCGTTGGGGAAATGCCTGGTTGGAGATGGCCGCTGCATATGCATTGCGCGGCGATACCGAGCAGGCATTGCAGATTTACCGCCGGTTTGTGACTCAGTATCCGGCCTCTCCGCTGGCGCCGCAGGCGCTTTGGCGGGCCGCCAATTTGCAAGCGTCCGCCGGCGATCTCGTGGGCGCTGCCGCAACATACCGCGATCTGGCAAAGCGCTATCCCCAGGCGGAGAACGCCTCGCAGGCGCTGTTCAACGCGGCTTTGCTCGATTATCGGCGTGGCGACTATGCCGCGGCACGTACCACGTGGCAAGATTTGGTGCAGAAATATCCCAACACAGACGCTGCCACAGCAGCGCGCTTCTGGATTGGCAAGGCCTGGTTAGCTCTGGGTGATGCCGAGCAAGCCAGACGGGCGTTGCAAGCTGCCAGGCGGTGGGCACCTGGCTCGTATTATGGGCTGCGTGCTGCTGAATTGCTGGCAGGTGTGACCGCGTGGCGTTCCGCAGGATTTGACGAGCGCCTGAACGAGCCGGTTGCCAGCCAGGCAGAGGCCGAAGAGTGGCTGCGCAGCTGGCTGGAGCTGCCCAAGGGTGGTTCGGCGGCAACGTTGCCTCCTGCGATCACCGGATCACCTGCCTGGCAGCGCGGCGAGGCCCTGCTGGAAGTGGGACGGCGCGTCCAGGCTTTGGAGGAATTCGAGAAGATCAAGCAGCAATGGTGGGATGATCCCCTGGCGATGTATCGGTTGGCGCTGGCGTTTCACGACCGTGACCTCTATCGCCTGGCTATCGTATGTGCGGAACGCCTTATCCGTCTGGCACCTGCAGAGCGAAGGGCACAGGTGCCTCTCTTCCTGCGCCGGCTGGCTTATCCGTTTTATTTCCGCGAGTTGATCGTCGCGCAAGCGCGGACACGCAACTTAGATCCCTTGCTCCTGGCAGCGCTCATCCGTCAGGAGAGTCTCTTCGAACCCTCTATCACTTCCATTGCGGATGCGCGTGGTCTGGCTCAGGTGATCCCGCCTACGGGTGAGTGGATTGCCGGTCAGCTGGGCTGGACGAAATGGCAGCCGGATGATCTCTGGCGCCCGGTGGTGAGCGTGACCTTCGGGGCCTACTACTTGTATGTGCAGCTCAACGCCTTTGACGGGCGGGTCGTCCCGGCACTGATGGCGTACAACGCCGGCCCCGGCAGGGTGCGCCAGTGGCTGGCGAGCTTCTCCGATTTAGACCTGTTGGTTGAGATGGCGCCGATTTCGGAACCGGCGCGGTATGTGCGCCTCATTTACGCCACTTATCACCGCTACCGTGAGCTGTACCGGTCTGGCTCCTGACCTGAGCGTGCTGAACGAAACCCTTGAACGCGCTCCTAGGAGAGCATCACACTTTTCGGCGGACTTTTCCAACAACCTCCGAATATTCGTTGATTTTGTATTTTTGGATGTGAGATGTATCATGATTCCGTTGCGATTGCGGAATTGGTCGGGCGTTTATCCATAGGCGATGGAGTGAGAGTGAGATAGAGTGAAAGGAGGATGGCATATGAGCAGGGGTTTTGTACAGTCTGTGTGGCGTTATGCCATTGGGATGGTGGTGTTTGCCCTGGTGGGGTGGGGCATCGGTGGGTTCGCACCCTCTCAGGGCGCGGGTCAGGTGGTGGACGCGTTGGCTGCCGGCCCTGTGACGGCGGAAGCCGAGGCGCCGTGGGGGCACATTGCGTTCAGCTTTTGGAACCGCGCGCCGAAACGGTGCACCTACGAGATCAACGTGATTGACGTGGCAGCGTGCTTGAAAGGGCCTGAGGCATGCCAGGCCAACCGGTTGGTGTTCCCCTTGAACAATGTCAGCGAACCGGCGCTCTCGCCTTCCGGCCAGCGCATTGCTTTCCGCGGCTGGGGGGAGCCACCCAGCAAGGACAACCCGTTCTACAGGTGTGCACCGGCGATCAAGGTGCGTGCCCTGGCCAACACAACGCTGGATGGCAGTGACCTGCGTGTAACCGGCGGTTATTGGGAAGATGCCCATCCCGACTGGTCGCCGGACGGAACGCGTCTGCTGTTCGACAGCACCCGCGTGAGCGATAGGATCAGCCGCATCTATGTGATCGATGCGGATGGCAGCAACGAGGGTGATCTGCGCATCATCGGGCAGCATCCGGCATGGGCGCCCGACGGTCAGCGCTTTGTCTACCGGGGCTGCGACCTTACCGGCAATCGCTGTGGCCTGTGGGTCGCCTATCCGTGGCCCGTCAAGCCCTGGGAGACAGGCCAGAACATGGTCGGGCCTATTGTCCTCGACGAGCAGGCTTCCCATCCGGACTGGTCGCCCGTGGCGGATGAGGTGGTCTACCAGACGCCTCGCGGTGGGCAGTGGAGCATCATGAGGGTTGATGTGCGCCTTGTTTCCGAAGGGAATCCCGCAGAGCCGCAGGTGCTGCTCCGCGAGCCGGGGCGCCATGGTCTGCCGGCCTGGTCGCCAGATGGGCAATGGATTGCCTATGTCTCGGACGTGGACGGCGATTGGGGCATCTGGATCATGCGCCGCGACGGCAGCGAACGGCGCCGCCTCTTTGCCTTCGACGGAGGCGTGTACGCGCTGCCCCAGGCATGGGAGCCCTACGGCGCGCGCGACTGGCTGGACGAGCAGATTTCATGGTCGCGCTAGCCAGTCTGGAGCTTCAGTACGAGCATGGGTGCCCTGCTGATGTGAGCAGGATCAATCGCTTGAAGAAAGGGGTGCGCAGCGATGAAACGTCTATCCAACTCTTTGGTGTGGACTCTGGTGTTGATTGCCGCGTTGTTGACGCTGAGCGTGCTCGCCGTCTATGCTCAGGAGGACGGGACGGGGCTGGTCGTGCTCAACTACGTGGGTAAGGACCTGGCGTTCACGTTGGACGGAGTACAGCACACAGTGCCGGCTGCTCGCGATGGAGAGCCTGGTCAGCTGCGCTTTGCCCTGGCGCCCGGCAGACATGAGTACACCGGGATGGTGCCGGGTGGCCCCGGCGCGAACGGTCTGGTGGAGCTTGCCGCGGGGCAACAGTATGTGTTGGGCGCGCGCCTGGACACCCTGCCGGCACGCCTCTCCGCTGAAGGCAAGGTGATCGAAAAACCGCGCGACGTGTTGGTCTTCTTTGAGGCGAGTTTACAGCCCGGGGCGCCCACCCCTGCTGCAACGCGCAGCCCACTGCAGCCGGTTCCGGCCGGTTGGGGGGCGTTGGTGCTCGACAACTACATCGGTGAGGAGCTGGTTGTTGACCTGGGGGGTAGCCTCTATCGCGTGCCGGCGAACGGGCGGTTGCAGGTGAACCTGGCGCCGGGCGAATACGCCTACAGCGCCAGCGCGGGCATTTCAGGGCTGAACAGCACGGTGGAAGTGCGTGCCGGCGCGTACACCGGTCTGGGATTCAGCCGCGAGGTGCCGCCCACACCCACCTACGAGGTGGGCAAGGAAGCGCCGACGGTGGCCGTGCCCAGGATCCTGGTGGTGCCGGTTGATCTCAGCGCTGAAATACCGACAGGCGGCACCGGCTCGTAATACGGTGAGATAGATTTTTCTCGCATTCTAGAGAATTCTGAGCCACGAGACACCCGAAACGACGCGAAAGGCGCGAAATCCGCACTTTCCCGTTGTCCTTTTCTGTGCTGTCTGCGGGGGAAATCCAATTTGCAATTGGGGAACCGCTCCCTCACCGTCGTGGCTCAAATGCGGGGTTGTGGCGTGGGTAAGACGAATCGTGCCGCGCGCTAGCAGGTGGCACGATGGCCCCACGCCTATGAGG
>Ga0308395_1001384_pt1 | contig 15920 bp, 12 predicted proteins | sample Hotspr20SampleP4_FD_202097 | JGI IMG/M metagenome (GOLD analysis project Ga0308395, IMG submission 202097) | Hot spring phototrophic mat microbial communities from Mushroom Spring, Yellowstone National Park, Wyoming, United States - 20050930_P4 ...
CATCAAGGATATATCAAAACCCTCGACCAGATACATTTCAGAAACTCTCTAAGGCTATGCTTATAGAGCTTGTTGAACACGCAGTAACGACGAAACATTCCGAACAATCTAACCTGTACATCTGAGTTCGCCTTGTTTTTTAACTGCATTGACAAAGAGAACTACGCTAGATATAATGCTAGATATGACTAGGGTCTTATGCTAGATTGGGAAAGCCAGCGCCTTGATTTGGAGGAAGGCGGGCTTACCGAGCAAACGATTGCTGTAAATGCACAGCGTATGTGCAGCCAGTTTGGTGTAGAGACGAGTACACAAGCCCCAAAAGGTATGGGCATGATTGACTTCGATATTGAACTGAGTGGAAAGTTGCGCGTTCACCGTTTCGATCATCTGGCGAATAGCGTTGAAAAGGCGCTGCCAATCGGAGGGCATTTGCTTTTGCTGATTGCGGCGCGGAATCGCTTTGAGTTCGATACGGTTATTCTTCCATAGTTCAGCGGCTTTTTCGGCACTGATGTAGGCTTTATCGCCCAAGACCGGTAAGTCGGTATGCTCAGAAAGCAGTTCAACGCCAACTTCTCAGGCGTAGCGATTGGCAGGCGCACGTTCAAAATCGAGAATGACGCCATTCATAGCAATCAGGACGTGCAGGTTGTATCCAAACATCGTCTGTTTCTTGGAGGGCACGTTGCCAAAAGCGGCACCGTTGGTGTTCCAGTGACTGCTGGCAGGCGAGGACGGCACGCGATGAACCGGCACAACGGGCAGCGGCAGACGATCAATGACACACTGACGGTCCTGGGCAACATCCAGACATTGGCGAACCACTCGCCGAACGAGATTGAAGGCTTGCATAAGCCCGCGCCGACGACGGTTGAAACGGCTTTGCGACGGAATGACTGGAAACAAATCGCGATGTTCCTGCCAGTGGCTGAGCATCTCGCTCTCACCATCCCAGCCGCGGCATTCGCCAATCAGGGCCATCGCCGGTCATTCGCTATCTGAACACTCCGGACGAGGTCCAGGACGCTTGAAGAAAGGAGCGATTTTCCACCAAATGTCATCCACGATAACAGACATCCACGTACAAAAATCATCAACATCGTTTATCATTGGAACGTCCTCCTGCGTGTTGGGCTTCTTGTAGCAGAAACTCCAATACCACGCTTGAGGACATTTTGTCAACTAGCATAAGACCCAACATGTTTCAGCAAACAATTTGCTACACAGCTTGTGTCCTATCGTGAGAACCGGCTGGCGATCATCAGAATACCAAGCGTCAGTAGCAGATTGAGCAATTTGCTGCGGTTATTTACTTGAAGCTAAAAAAACCAGTCGTAAACATTCTGCCGCGTGCTACTAGCCCCGCGGAGACCCAGTGCGCGTGGCTGCTTAGGTTGTTACCAACTGCCAATGCCGTTGAATCAAGACAAGAAATACCCGTACACGCTTCCAGACAAGCCGGTTGCAGGAAGACACACCGCAGTATCAGGACGTAAGGAAGCCACTCGACAAAACGGGTATTACTGACTGGGTCGAGAACCTCGCCGTGCGATTGTTCTATGACATCGTTGGGGTAGTATACCTTGAAATTGCAATCCTGAGATTGATGGATGTGGATCAGAGTGGTTATGATTTCACTGACACTCAGATTTCGCTGCCGTTGCTGCTGCATCGTACTATAATGAGTCAACATCTGCTATTACTAGACAGGGAGACACGATAGACAACGTCGTTGACAGCTCGACACAATTCGCGGAAGCTATCCACGATGAGATCCTTATACTGAACTCACGTTTAGTAATTGGCGACTCATGCTAGAAGGTAGCTACTCCAAGCTTAATCGTTAATTGACGTTCACCGCGATACTGATAGCGTGATGACGGCTATCAAGGTAGCCTAGGAACTGCAACGGACTCCTTACAGACTATATCACTACCTTGATTGCTAGTTCATGTTCGTACAGATGAGTGCAATGAGCGTTGCGTGCACCTTCAGTTCAACCCCGGCATTGGGACGTGCGTCAAGCCGCTCAATGCCCATCGTCTCCAGGTGACGGTTGACCGTCTCAATCGGATGACGATACGCACGCACTTCGTGGCGTCCATACCCCAGGCGTGCGGACGCATGGTCGCCCGGCGCACCTGTACGGGCGCAGCGCCGCTGCACCCCGACCGTCTCCGCCAGGATGCTGGCCTCATCAGCCGCGCTCTTGGAGGCTGTATCGCCCAACCGCCGCGCCCCGGCGGGCAGGCCATCCGCCCCCCCAGTCCCCCACGCGTGCGGGGGGGGTCGTCAGGTCGTGCATCCCTGCGGGCAGCATCTGAACGCGCACGGGCACGCCATCCGGGCGGCAGACGAGATGCACGCGCCATCCAAAGAACGTCTCCCGTTTGGCGGCGCACGACCCGCAGCATGCGCGCCCGCGCACCGTCCGCCAGCGTCGGGCGCATGCCCGGCGACACACTGGCGCGGGGAGGCTATCGATGCTGAACCCGTCGCCCGTAGTGACCACCTCCCCCAACCCCTCCAGAATCCAGCCCATCCAATCAGCGCGCTGAGGGAGGCGACGATGGACGCGTGCGACGCTGATCCGCCCCGACCGAGAGCCGCACCCGTGCATGATCTGCACCGCCCGTTCGTGATGACTGCCAAACTACGTGGCGGCGACGACCGCAATCGTCAGAATCTCGGAGTCGGGCACCTGCGCCCGCCCATCACGGCGCTGCCCCAGGTGTTCCATCAGCGTGTCGATCACGACAAACGCAGGTATCATCCAATAGGCGTCCATCGGCTCCTCCTGGCGATGATGGTGGTTGGGCACCCGCGATCGTGCCAGAGGTGTCGGTGGTCGTCAACTAGCAATCAAGGTATCACTTTCTGGCATTGTTATGTAGAAAACGGGTATTGCATCGAAGTAGTGAGTGTACACTGATGCTAATGCTAGAAGGGTACTAAGAGCCTATCCGAAAAACGGGTATAGTTGGGCACAGGAGGTGAACCGATGAGCGAAAAACGGACTCGGACCAGAACACCCAACAACAACACCACTACCGGCTTTCGCATTTCTGATGAACTGTGGGAGGTGCTTCAACCCCTGCTTCCGGAGCATCGGCATACCCACCCACTGGGTGGAGGTCGTCTGCGGCGGTCAGACCGAGCGTGCGCCGACGCCATTTTCTACGTCTTGCGCACCGGCTGCCCGTGGAAAGCCCTGGATGTGACCGATTTGGTTCCACTGCCCACGACCGTTTCCAGGCATGGGTAAAAGCGGGGGTGTTTTTGAAACGTTGGCAAGTGGAAGTGGAGCGCTTTGATGCGTGGAAAGGGATAGACTGGGAATGGTTGAGTATGGACGGAGCCATCACCACAGCCCCGCTGGGAGGGGCAGACACGGGCAAACATCCAACAGACCGGGGCAAGCACGGCACCAAAAGCAGTCTTCTGACCGAGGGGCATGGTGGGCCCATTGGCCTGGCTGTGGACGGAGCGAATTGCCATGCTATGAAGCTGGTGCGCGAAACGATAGAAAACATCGTGGGAACCCGTCCAGAACCGACTGAGGAGCATCCTCAGCACATGGGCCTGGACAAAGGGTATGACTAGCAAGCAGTGCGCGATACTGTGCTGGAGTTTGGGTTTCCTGCCCATATGCGTTCACGCGGGGAAGAGGCGAGAGCAATCGCCCGCGAGGCTGGTAAGCGCGCCCGACGGTGGGTAGGAGAGCGCACCCACAGTTGGCTGAACCGCCTCCGGCGCATCCTGATTCGTTGGGAGAAGAAGGCCGATAACGATATTGCTTTTCTGCATTTTGCCTGTGCCCTCATTGCTCTGCGGGCAGCAGGGTTATTCGGATAGGCTCTAAGACCTGAAGTACTTTTCAGAAGGGGATTACCACAATGAATGCCCTCTTTGAGACTAATTACGCATGGACAGTTCGGTAAAGTTGAATCAAGAGGAAGGATGTCGTGATATAATCATTGTGTACATTGACAGGTACGTGTGTAGCTTCAGTCGGAAGTATTGCAGGTTTGAATAATGAGGGGGTTGCGCTAAAGCACAATGAGCCTTCTAATTTTCGTTTGTACTAAGCCAAGTGCGCTGTTAATGGGGATAACAATAAGATGGACACACCCCTTATAATGCAAGGAATCACAGCACAATAAACAATAAACCTGTGAGTTACATCGGGATGACCAAATAGCAAAAGATAATACCTTCAGATGATTAAATAAAGTTAATCTATATTACATCAAAAAGGTCAAAAAATGTCTGGTCTATTCCATTTTATATTGCTAATAGTACAGAATTTTGGACTACTGGCAGTTGTACTTTTAGGATCACTGGGCTATGGTTCACTGTTTATTAATATAACAGGTCTATACCGAGCTACAGATAGTTTATATTACATTAGTGCAGTATCGATCGGACTGGGAATCCTTGCTCATTTAACATTTGTTTTAGCTTCATTGCAAATACTTTATCAGCCGAACATCATAATTCTAATCCTCATAGGTATAATAAGTTTTCTATTTTCTCGTCCAAGGTTTCAAGTAAAACTATTACAAGTCAAGCTTCCTTCAAGCCTGGTAAACCTTCTTTTACTCAGTATCATCGTTGCAAATCTCTTCTATCCTATCCTAACTGATGCCCTAGTACCACCTACGTGGTGGGATGAGGTTGCCTACCATCTTGCAGTTCCCAAGATATACATCCAGAATCATGGGTTCACTTACATTCCTTTCATACCTTACTCTAACTGGCCGATGGAAGCTGAAATGCTCTTCACCGTCGGATTAATCCTCGGCTCAGAGACTCTCCCACATCTTATCGAGTGGATATCTTTTCTACTGACCTGCTGGGGATTGTTCTGGCTAGGGAACCGCTTTTTTCTACGCCAAACAGGTCTTATTGCTGTGGCAATTTTCTCAACAACGCCGATGGTCATTACACTAGCGGGAACCGGATTAATTGAACCGACTTTAACACTTTTTGTACTACTTGCTACTATATTCTATCTTGAATGGACGGTGTCTCAAAAACATCAATATTGGGTGATGTCGGCAATATTTGGTGGTTTGGCTGCAAGCACTAAACTTAATGCGGCTCTAGTACCATTTGTGATTGGGATACTGATATCAATAAGTGAGTTCAGAAATTCACGATCTCTCAAATACACTTTGAGAACTTTATGCCTGTTCGGTTTTACATCATTCATTGTAGTTGCTCCTTGGTATCTGAAAACGTTAGTCTATACAAAAAATCTATTTTGGCCCTTCCTGATTGAAATCTTTGGAGGTTCTGATTGGGATTCGTTGGGAAACGAATACCTGTTCGGATTTATCCGAAAACCCAACCTTTCTCTTACATTCAGTAATTGGTTTACAGCTTTGTGGCACTTATCACTTGACTATTTAAAGTTTGGAAATTCACAAATACGTATTGGTATACACTTTTTGATTTTATCACCATTTGCTATCTTGGCATACTTTTTGGAAAAAGCTTCAATGCGCCAAATTCTGTCCAGGTTGGTGGTAATTTGTTTGATTTACTACACCCTATGGTTCTTTCAAACTCATCAAGCTCGTTTTCTAATGCCAACTCTTCCTATCATGTCTATCCTTGCAGCACGTGGAGTGAGTCTCTTTATTGATTTAAACAAAATTAATCGCGTATATATCTCAAGAATAACACTTTACGGACTAATCTTTCTTCTGTTGTATGCACACTGGCTTGCCAATCCTGCAAGTTATTCTCTAATAGCAGATCGATGGTCATTCCTTTCTGGTCAGATAAATCGCGAAGAATTTCTCATTACAAGAGTCTCCGGATACTCAGCGTTTAGCTATGCAAATAATAGTTTACCCAAAGACGCTTATGTTCTGTTAGCGCTTTATGAGTCGCGTGGATATTATTTAGAACGAAAGTACATGTGGGCTAATCCGATTAGTCAAAGGGTATTACGCTTTGAACAGTTTGGCTCACCTAACGAGTTAATGAATGATCTAGCTGATCGAGGATTTACCCACATATTGTTTCGCAAAGTAGGTCTCGAACGCTATAGCTATATCCGTTACTCTGAAAAAATTACAGCGTTAGTATCTTCAATATTAGTTGAAAACTCCAATTTAATACTATCAACTCCGGAGGCCGAACTATATGAACTTATTCCAGTCATATCTGAGAAACGTTAATGTCGAAAAACTAGTTAATTCAAGGTTCAAAAAGCCATCTCGCATTATTGGAGTTATGCTAGTAATACTGGCTTTTGCCTTTACAATCTATAAAATGATAAAGGATTGGAACCAAATTCAACAATTCTCGTGGAATTTAGATCTCCGTTATCTTCTGATAGGATTTGGGTTATATTCCGTGAATCTCTTGTTAACTGCGTCTTGTTGGGCATTGATTGTCGGTTTTTTCACCAGAAGGCGATGTTTTTGGAGCCATGTTCGAATATTTTGTTTGACTAATGTCGTCCAGCGGCTCCCTACACCTCTCCCCTATGTCACAGCGAGAACTGAGGCTTATGTACGTCAGAATCTCCCACGTAGTACCATATTAGTATCGATGACCGCCGAGGTTATGATAATACTGTACAGTGCGTTAGTAGTAGCCTTCTTAACCATCCCTTTCGTGCAAGCCGTCTATGAACCAATAGCGGTAATCACTCTTGGGATATTGCTAGCACCACTGTCCGGTGTTTTGTTTTTTCCAAAAACGTTCATTAGAATTGCTAATGTAATACTATCGCGGCTGAACTATTCACCTCTACCCATAACATTAGATGTCAGACACATCCTGGTATTGCTAGCAATCTTTCTCTTTATATGGATAAATAGTGGTGTTATTCACTATGTTCTTATTTCCAGCTTATTTGTACTCCCATCAAAGAATTTACTAGTGCTCATCAACATATCAGCAATCTCCGGAGTTATTGGATGGATGAGTCAAATACTCTTTTTTCTACCAACACCAGCTATTCGTCAGTTAACAATGATATACTTTCTTAATATGTATTTCCCCATGCCCCTTGCCGTAGCCTCGGCTCTTTTCGTCCGAATATCTATAATGGTTTTTGAGTTAATTTGGGCTAGTATTTTTCTGATGGTTCCTATTCGAGAGGGATTCGCATGCAAACAAGGAGATTATCAGTGAGAATTCACCAACCCGTGTTGACCTTTTTCATATTCCTATTCTTCGTGATAGGTTGTTCTAGCAATGGACTACCTCCTTCAACATCCCAAGAACCAACTACAACTGCAATCGGAAATGTTCGTAACACTGATACTCCTGTGCAACCAACTATTGATTCAGAATTTATACCATTAATTATTTCCGAGGTTGACAAAAGTCAAAAAGGTGTAGAGATTTTTGTTATAAAGAACATCAGTAATTCCGATCAGAATATAGAAGGGATGGCACTTCTCAATTTAGAGACTTCAGAATATATAGTGCTGCCCAGCGTTACTCTTAGGCCTGGCGAAACTTTCAAAGTATACAATGGTTCGGTAAATGAAGAGATTACCGGAGGGATGAAGTGGTTGGATGAGCCAGCATTGCGTTTGACAGGAGACACCGTTGTTTTACTAAATCAGGCAGGAAGAGCTCTCTGGTATTACGTTAATCCGTAAGGTTGTTAGGCTTTAAGCCAATCTTGCCTTTGATGTGAAAGATATATACTGCTTCTCTGGCAAGATATGTCACCTGGAGGATGTGATATGCCGATGCAAGGGTTGCAGCGCAAATTTAGCTACCTGACGATGCGGATAAGAGCTTATCCAAAAACCTTATCGTAAGAGATGGATGAAGGTCAAGACTTGCGGCTCTTCATTCCTTAGGTCGGTGTTTATCTGAAAACGTTACCTCCTACGACCCGCGAATTTGTGTGTGCAAGCGTTCATTGGACGTTCTACAGAGGTATGCCCGACGAAGCGAGAAGGATTCTTTAAAGGCGACAATAGGTCTCTGGCATATCTCTGAGGCAGGTTATAAGTGTTGGGAACAGGTACTGTCTTAACTTAATATTTGACACCGCCAGCATCGTGCTAGTCGTGATTCACGTCGCATCCATCATCAGGTTTTGTCTATCGTGAGGGGATGACCAATTATCTATGTGCATAGGCTCTCAATACAGCCTATTCTGATCCGAGATTGGTCCGATCCATTTGGCATCGTATTCTGCGTAATGGAAGTATCACACCTGTGAAGTTCATCACTTTGCGATCTCATTTACTTGTTACCTGCATCCCAAATCTAATAGTCACCCATAAGCATCTTGATAGGTGCAACCAACGACCTCAGGCAGTTGCAGTGTTTGATCACATCGTACAGCACAAAAGCGGCAGAGACACCGAACGGAGCCTCACTCCCTGAATCCGACGATACACTAGTTGTGGAGAACCGAGGCATACTTGCCCTCCAGTGCAGACGTAAAGGGGCGGCAGACGATTTGTCATTGCTATGACAGCAGGGAACCATTGGCGCGCTGAAATTAGATCGGAGGCCCTAGCGTGGTAGGTCGCAGCAGGATTTCTCGTCTTGCCAAAAGATCAGGCGCTGACGGCGGATATAGCGTCTGCGCTTTGGCCCATTCACATGTGGCAATCGGCCACGATTCTGGCATTTGCTTGGATCTGGGCAATCAGCCATCACCTACATAATGCAAGCGACAGCACCTCGTCAGGGTTCGTTATCGAAAAACTGTAAGCAGGAAACGGTCGTAGTCCCTAAACCTTCACCAGTCGGGTCGCTGATAGGTCGGTTGCCGTATCCCACGCAGTGATACCTGGCAATTGATTGTCAGATGACGTGTGGCTGATGGACAGGTACTCAGGGGAAACGATGCATCGGCAGTTCTTGGACTTCCAGTATCTTATGTTGACGGATATACTTGATCCGTAACTATTCAGCCTAACTCGGACAAGTCAAATAAAACTTCTCGTACAAAAAGCAAGAATTTAACCGATAACGCTTTTACAAAAATTCTAACAAATTACTATGGTAAATTTTATAAATATCCAGGATCATTTGTTTAATGAAACCGATTCACTTACCAAATCGTGAAGCCATGCGAGCCGCGTATCTAGAAGGGGGAAGAAGCGGTTCTGAAAATATTTGTTCAATTGGTGACTGCAATTCGCACATTGGAATCGAAATTGCAGGCGTTGGAAAGAACAAAGATAGTCATAACAGTAGCAAACCGCCTAGCAGCGACGGGTACAAGAAACCCTCGCTACATAGTTTGTACTATCGCAGCGAAAAGAAGGCAGGCGGTCAAGTGGGCCTGAAGGCACTTTTCTGGAGCCGGTAACAAGCCTGATCTCACCATTGTCCATCGGGTGAAGCGTTGTCAGAGCTGAGACATGGAGTTGGAAAGCGTGCTAGTGCAGAAAGCGGACAAGAGACAGGTGTTAGACTTGCCGGAAGAGGTGCGATTGGAAGTGAACAAGCATCAGGCGGAAATCCAGACCTGCCCCTGTTGCGGGGAACAGAATGAAGCCGAGTTTCCGCCAGCAGTGACGCAGGCTACGCAGTACGGGAAGCGTGTGCAGGCGCGAATGGTGTACCTCAATGTGTATCATTCTATTCCAACGGAACGCACGGCGGAAGTGATGAAGGATTTATACCAGCAACCGGTTTCAGTTAGGACTATGGCAGCGATCAGCGCCAAAGTAGGGTCAAAGTAGGGTCAACGAACAGGTGTGCAACTACCTGATTCAGACCGAAGAAGCCGTCCACTTTAATGAAACCGGGGCGCACGTGACCGGCAAGTTGAACTGGCTGCATTCAGCCAGCACCGATCGTGCCACACTTTACCAAACGCATGCCAAGCGAGGGACAGTCGAGATCGAAGAGATAGACATCTTGCTCAACGCACTGGTGGAGCGTCTATGAGGTCTGGAACCCGTATTTGTAATACACGCAGGCACGGCATAGGACGTGCAACTCGCATCTTCTGCGCGAACTGACCTTTGTAAGCGAGCAATATCATCAATCTTGGGCGACGGAAATGTACACCTTGCCCTTGAACATCAAACGAACCGTGGAAACCGCTAAAGAGCGACAAACCGCCCGGCCCACAATCCAAAGAGCAGGTCTTCCAGAACGAGTATAACGGTCTCGTCGAACAAGGCTTGGCAAGTCATCGCAGCTCTTTGGTTATCTTCTACACATCGGTTATCACTAAAACCTTTGCATTATTTAATCCGAATAAGTATAAATATAAAATCGTTACGATTGATTAATGCAACAAAATCATTTCAATTTCATCTCAATCCGTTTATCTAATAGTAATATTTGCAACAGATCACTTTCTCTATTCCAGGTAACTTGAGCACCAATCCATTTTTGCGGCAAAAATATCGTAGCGATCCTTAGATTAGACCTACCAGAATACATAAAATTAATCCCTTCACCTCTATTTTGAACACGATTTGAAATAACGACTTCACCGTCATCATCTAGAGGTAGGAAAACAACCTCAAAAGGACCTGAGTCTGTTGATATTCGAATGCGATCTTTAGCGATTACCTGACCATCAACGAAGTGCCAAAACAGTGCAGCCCGAGAATTTGCTAAACTCTGGGCCGTATCTACAATAATAGACAAAGCATCACGGCGGATAAAGTAAATATGCCGGTCATGATTCCATCCATGCCAATCTGTCAATCGGATATGAGCATAGTCCAAATCAGTACCCGGCTCAAAGGCCACAACTTCTGCGTAATACGGAGGATCTTGCGCCCAGGTACTACTAAAACTAATCAACTGACTCAATACGTTTCGGATACCAATAGATTCTACTGATAATCCGTTAAGATTCTCACGTGGAATTCTCTTGTCACGAAATAAGCTACGGCCCTTTGGTAGCCAGTGAAAAGGTTGTGTGTCCAAATCTTCTACAGCAATTGGATCCTGCTGATATACCAATGATACAGTTCCAGTTGCTTTATAGCGATGCCAGCCGGTGAATCTCAGGTTTACCAAGATATACATCGAATCTGTATCCCAACTCTGGCGAAAAACAATTTTATCAGGTGCAAGAGGTCCCTTCTGTCCAGGTATACCTGAATTACCGAATAAAAGACAAGAGCCTTCATTTGGAGAGTGGCCTATAATTGGAACAGGTTCTTCAATTCCTGGAATAGCAAAGGCGTAGTCTTCATTCTTCTCTAAATACTCCACCGCTCTTCCGGCAAGCCATACGTAGCGAGGATCACCAAGGAGCTTTGCTCCTAGATAAGCGATCAGTGATGAATATCCCTTTCCTGGATGATTGTACCGCAGAAACCCTCCATCTGATAAAGATTGTAGTAGTATCCATTCAAAAGATAGCTTTACATTCTTTTCTGGACGTATACCAGTATACAATGACTGAAAATAAGCACTATACATCCATTGGGGTTGATAGATGAAGGTGTCGTCTGTAACTCTGAAGATAGACTCCCAGCTGTACTGAGGCACACTACGTTCTAAATATTTCCTGTTTTCGATTATCAGTTCAGGATCACTCAGAGCTTCTGTTTCCAGAAGGGACAAAAGGGCGGCTCCAATTCCTTGATTTTCAAATGGTCCGTCGGGCCAGTTAAAAAAGGCTAAACTGTACAGCAAATCTACCCACTCGATAGTTTGGGCTCGCCGATTAATTGCTGCAAACCAATCTCGAATAACTTGTTCATCATCTTTAGAAAAGAGACCAGGGAATCGATTTTGAACACGAGAGTAATAATAAACACGTAATGCAGCTTCGTACTGAGTCACTTTTATGCTGTTTGCAGGCTCGGTAAACCGATTCGCAGCAGCTTCCTTTAGAATTTCATCTCGGAACTTTTGCGCCCAATGCAACTCATTTGTTGCCAGTGCCAACATTCCGTATTCAGGTGGTCTTTTACGAGGATTTGACTTTAAACGCTCTAAAATTCGTTCAAATACATCTCTACCATCATAATACTCTTTGCTTGGCGAAACTTGACCACAAATAAATGGCGACTCTTCCGATATTCCTGGAAATATCGAAACAGAAGAGGGGTAAAAACTACTATGATACAAGTAAATCGATTTATACAAACCAATAATGGCTAGAGCAGAAACACCAATAGTAATAATCCATCGATGTTTTGACTTCAATACAGATCTTATCTTCAAACACGAGACGTAAAAACGATAAATAACCAAAACAAGAGTCCAAAAAATAGACAGAACAATGGCTTCGAGCACAACAAAAAATTCCTCATCCGCAAATTTCGTCTCTATCTGAGCCAGCAACAAGGGTACGGATCCAGCTATCACAAAAAGAAACAATCGCCAACACCACGATCCAAACATTGATTTTTCATAAGTCATCCACTGTTCAATAAGTAGAAGCAAAACATAAAAGCAACCAACAAGAAACCATGCAATTAGCGTATAATGAGTTATGTGATATACTAAGAAAAAAGCAATACTTATAAAAAACCAAAATAATAAAAACAAGATTCCGTCTTCTCTATTATGAACTAGCAGAGAAGTTGCTATTGCCACACATATGACACTGGCAACAAAACTAGACCGAGCAACCACACTGACCAGAGTAAAGGGTTGTTCCATAATAACACGGATCAATTCCATAAAAAGCACTGGAACAGCCAGAAATGAAAGGTTTTTCACTAATCTCAGCATGTGCGATTAGCTATCTTTGTAAGCTTAAATTCTGTAAACAGATGATCATATAATTTTCCACATCTCATATTTCTTTTATCACAATGAAAAGAAATAGAAATTACCACAAGAGAGTAAAATTTTTCAAATCTGTTACTTTACTAATTCAAAAATCCACACTCGATCTCGATGATATAATAGACGGAAGTCGTTACTATTTAAAATATCATACGGGTTTAGCCGTCCCAAACCAGAGTAATTAACACTCCCTTGTTGCTGACCAATGTATACGTACCGAATGTGTCTCTGCCGTAACATATCTAACGTTTCAGGGTGATTAATTCCTTTACTATGAACCTGGAAAGTCAGATTATTAATTCACTCGCGATAATTCGTAAAAGGACCCTGTTCTGCGCTATAGTTCAGAGGTGGTACAGTATTTCCACGTTTAGTTAGCAGCGGGATCCACCATCCCCCATCTGAACCAACGACCGAACTTCCACCATAAGCAAAGAAAGAGTTAACCAGAAACTGAGCATCAATTGGCGTGTTTTCTCGAATCCAAGCCATTGCATGTAAATCAGGTCGCGTCACTAGTGCATGACGAGCTATCTGTACGTCTTTCATCCGTTGAGGAACAGCTACTAAACTTACTACCGTTATTAGGATTACCATCAGCATTGAAATGTAGAGTCTTTTACTCCATCTTTCTAGGATAACCCCAAATGCATTACCTGTTAACAAGCTTACAGGAATGTAAGAAGCAATGAAAAGCGCAAAATTACTAATGATACCTGTACCTGGCAAAGAGAGCCATTCTGGATTCGTCGCTACCAATAATAAATACCACCAAGTTAATACTAGCAGACTACCTCTCTGCCGTCTCCACAGTACTATGACAACCGCTATCGCCGAACACAACCACACAGCAGGATGCATAAATACAGAAATATCACTAATCGTATTGTACTGGCGAGTAAATTCTGAAACCTTTTCGGGGGCGGTCGTTAGTTTTTGAATAAAATTTTGCGTAATGTAACCAGAGAAAGTATGCAAGAACCATAAAAAACAAAGATGCAGCACCAAAACCAATAATCAGCAATCTTTTTATTTGGTGCAAACCGTTGTCTTTACGCACATTTAAAACTATCCAGACCCCTGTAAAAATGACGTAGAAGATCAGTATCCGGTAATGAGTGAATGCCAAACCAGCTATCACAATTGACGATACTATTGCTATTGAAAGTTTTAAATGTCTGGCTTGCAAAAATATCCCACTGATTACAACTGCAACGGGAAGTATAACTTGTCCCGTTAACTGGGTATAGCGCCCCCAATTGATATACTGTATCGGCATTGGCGATAATAAACCAGCCACCATTGCTGCCACTACTCCAGACCAACGGTTTCCGCCTGACCATATTACCAGTGGGTAGAGGGATAACACAGAAAATATATTCATCAGTTGACCAACCAACAGAGTAGCTTTTGGTATCTCATAACCCCCAATCCAATGAAAAACTGCAACAGTGCTATGAAAACCGAAATGATAGGTAAAGGTTTCCAATTCAGCATAGGGTTTCCAAGACTGAAATAGCCCTCCATTATCTACAATGAGTTGAGCAATCATCGTATGCTGATACGAGTCTCCCCACATTGGCACATCTATAGTACGGATAACTAGCAGTCGAGTAATACAGATTAAAAAGACAACTATTATATATGCTAGATCAGACCAGAAATTACGGGATTTAACCCATTGACGAATTGATTCTATCGTACTGTGGAAACGAAGACCGCGATAATGCCATCCTATTATGACTACCCCACCTACGATTGGTAACCATCCGTATAGAGCACTCAACCGCAAATTGAACCAACTTGTCCAGAAGATTAGAAAGGGATACAGTGACAGGCTGATACCTATTGCTAATCCTAACAGTGCTGGCCAGCATATCTCCTCATTGTTCGTGTTGTATTCTCTTAACGATATTTGAGAATGCTTTTTTTCTGAAAAATATTAAAATAATCGCATATCCTGGAACCACATATAGGAGTATCGATAGAATCAAAATCATCACTCCATCGTATACAAACGAACGAATAATCTCTGAAACAATTGCTCCGATATCGTAGCTAAGCTGAAATGCTAGTTGAGCATCTCTCGGTTCATGGTTAAAATATGCTGCACCATCAATATACGTTTCTTCCGGTGCAGCACCCACACTTACCAGACCGGTACCTTGTAGCTCCAGGAATATGTAGCGGTAAGCATTATGTGAACTATCATCAATTTGCAAAGGAAAATGATAAAAACCAGGAACGTCCAACTTTTCGAGAGAAAGCGAGACTTTGTCTATATCACTATCAACATTTGGATCAACACGCAGATGCAGGATCAACTGACCACGAGCACTATTATCCGCCTCTAGCCAAAGCGAGATACCGTTCAATCCTCCATGCCGTGCAACAAAAGTCTGACCAACAGTATCTCCGGGTTTCAGGTTGACTACCATGTCTGGAACAACATGTGGTTGGTCAGAGTCGATGAGGCTGGAACATCCTGCTAGGAAAAAGATAACGACTAATAACATCACAGAGCGAAGGAAGCCCATCGATACTCTTATTATCCAACTTGTTCTTATGCCTGATAACATTAACATTGTAGTAGTCGCGTCATACAGTAATACCAACCATTGACTAGGAATTGATGGTCTCACATTTGATACAGATCGCATCGTTATGTAGTGTTATTTTAAAGATAAGATATCATTGAAAAACCTGGATTAAAAGCAATTGTTCCAGAAAGTATACCGTAAAAAAGATTACTCGAATTTTTCTGAAATGTCAACCGGAATTCAGACATCTTTTGAACCTACTTGCCAGAATACGGGTAACCCGCTGCGATAACAAGCGCAACATTTAACACTCAGCATGATTACTACTATACTTCTAATCGTCGAGCAAATGATCAAACGTTTCGAAGACGGAGTAACTACGAAGAACATCACACACTTGCTTGAGCGTGTTCCGTCGGCTCACATTGTTGGTGAGGACCGGCGGACTCTTAAGTCAGGACTTGAACTATCCCACCTCCCCCTCCAACCGCTCGATCTCGGCTAACCACGTTGCGGCACTGGAATCGCTTGGCGCCCGCCAGTCGCCACGAGGTGAGAGTGAACCGCCCGAACCGACTTTGGGGCCGTTTGGCATGGCCGAGCGTTTGAATTGGCTGATCTGGAAGAAACGGTAAACGAAGACTTTCAGCCAGTGTAGGATGG
>Ga0308395_1001385_pt1 | contig 15908 bp, 15 predicted proteins | sample Hotspr20SampleP4_FD_202097 | JGI IMG/M metagenome (GOLD analysis project Ga0308395, IMG submission 202097) | Hot spring phototrophic mat microbial communities from Mushroom Spring, Yellowstone National Park, Wyoming, United States - 20050930_P4 ...
GATTCCTGGGCTCTATAATATCCTCTATGTCTCAAGAAGCTCTGTTCAGGTCTTTAAGCGCCTTGCAGTTCAACGTGGCTCAACTGCTCAAGCAGGCGACGGGAGCCAGTCGCAGCTACGAGATTGACATCCCGTTCCCCGAATTGGATGAACATCTCGTCCTCCTGGCGCCGCTTCGGGGCCATGTGCACTTCCTCCGGATCGGTGTGGGTGTGTTGGCAAGCGGAACGTTCTCAACCGCAGTGGAGCTCACGTGTATGCGCTGCCTGAGTGAGTTCCGCCTGCCGATAGAATTTGAGCTGGAGGAGGAATTTACTCCCACGATTGATATCGTCACCGGGATCAAATTGCCCCTCCCACCCGATCAGGATACTGCAACGCTGATTGATGAGCACCATATCCTCGATCTGAGCGAAGTGGTGCGCCAGGATCTCTGGCTCAGCTTGCCCACCTCGCCCATTTGTCGTCCTGACTGCAAGGGCCTATGTCCTCGTTGTGGCCAGAACCGCAACCTGGCAGAGTGCAACTGTCATGCCGAGGAAATCGACACACGCTGGATAGCGCTGTTGAGAAATGGTTATAACCCAGAGGAGTGAAAGGAGTCATCGCCCGTGGGAGCTTTACCGAAGCGAAAAGTATCACCATTGCGCCGGGATCGGCGACGCGCCCATTATCTGCGCCTGCAAGTGAACAACATGATCGCGTGCCCACAATGCCATAAGATGAAACTGGCCTATCATGTGTGTCCCAATTGTGGCACCTACCGTGGCGTGGAGGTGGTGGAGAAGAAAGAGAAAAAGGCGCGTACGAGCAGCTGATCGGGGTTAAATGGATCATCTTGATCCCACTTTTCCCCTCAATTGACCCTGAAAGTTGTCTCGCTTTTTCATCTTTTGATTGCAGGGGGAATCGAGCAGGCGATGGACAAAATAGCGCTGGTGTTCCCTGGGCAAGGTTCTCAGGTGGTCGGCATGGGCCGTGATGTGGCCCAAGCCTATCCGGCAGCGCGCGAAACCTTCGCCGAAGCGGATGAGGTATTGGGTTTTGCCCTCTCGCAGCTGTGCTTCGAGGGGCCCGAGGAGGCTCTGCAGGACACCTACAACACCCAGCCCGCCATCTTGACCACCAGCATTGCCATCTTGCGCGCGCTGCAGAGCGCCGGTTTTGCGCTGCAACCGGCCTTTCTCGCCGGACACAGCCTCGGTGAGTACAGTGCCCTGGTGGCAAGCGGTGCACTCGCCTTTACCGATGGGTTGCGCCTGGTGCGCGAGCGCGGACGGCTGATGAAGCTGGCCGGCGAACGTAACCCAGGCGGGATGGCGGCCGTGTTGAAGCTGGATGACCGGACCGTCGAGGAAATCTGCCGTCAGGCCAGCGCGGAGACGGGCCGTATCGTCCAGATTGCCAATTACAACGCTCCGGGGCAGGTGGTGATTTCAGGTCACCATGAAGCACTGGAGCGGGCCATTCAGCTGGCCGAAGCGGCCGGCGCGCGGCGGGTGATACGCCTCGCCGTCAGCATCGCCTCGCATTCACCCTTGATGGCCGATGTTACGGACGAGTTTCGCCAGGCGGTACAGGACACCCCCCTCCGAATGCCGCAAGCAGCGGTTGTGGGCAACGTTACCGCGCGCCCTCTGACCAGTGTCGAAGAAATCCGCGAAGAGATGGTGCGTCAGCTCACCTCTTCCGTACGGTGGGTGGAGTCGATTGTCTACATGGCGTCTCAGGGCGTGGGCCGTTGTATTGAGATCGGCCCCAAAGATGTGCTGACAGGGCTGATTCCGCGCATCCATCCTGAGATGCAAGCCACCGCCTGTGGCACGTTGGCGGCCCTTCAGGCATTGCTCTGAAAAGTTTTGTCATCTATGCTGCATCGAGACGGTCTTCTCATCTAGATGCCTCCGCTTAACGGGCGGAGAAAGGGGGAGGAAGACAACCGTGCGTTTCGAGGGAAAAGTCGCCTTGATCACCGGCGCCGGACGAGGGATCGGTCGGGCCATTGCTTTGCGGCTGGCGCAAGAAGGCGCCAATGTCGCGGTCGTGGATCTCAACGGTGATAACGCACGCGACACCGCCGACATGGTGCACAATCTGGGACGCCAAGCCCTGGCCATTCAAGCGGATGTCTCAGACCCGGACGCGGTACAACACGCCGTGAGCCAGACCATCGAACAACTGGGCGATCTGCATATCCTGGTGAATAATGCCGGGATCACGCGGGATATGTTGATCATCAAGATGAAGGACGAGGACTGGCGGAAAGTGATCGATGTGAACCTGACCAGCGCTTTCCTCTGCTCGCGCGCCGCAGTGAAGCATATGTTGCGCAAACGCTACGGGCGCATTGTGAACATCTCCTCGGTGGTGGGTCTGGCCGGCCAGGCAGGGCAGACTAATTATGCGGCGTCCAAGGCGGGGCTCATCGGGTTCACTAAATCGCTCGCCAAAGAGGTGGGGTCACGCGGCATTACCGTCAATGCTGTGGCACCCGGGTTCATACCGACCGCGTTGACCGAAGTGCTCCCCGAGGAACAGCGTGCTGCCGCGATCGCAGCGACTCCACTGGGGCGCTTGGGCACCGTGGAAGATGTGGCGAACGCGGTGGCTTTCCTGGCCTCGGACGAAGCCAGCTTCATCACCGGACAGGTGCTTTCGGTGGATGGTGGTCTGGTGATGCAATAGGCCGACTCAAGAGCGTTAACACGCTCCACGCAGATGGACCTGGTAAAGCCTTTGGGCAAGTTTCTCAAAGATTAGGGTTCTCGAGGGCTTGCAAATTACCTCGAGATATAGTATGATAGACATTGTAATATTATGTCGTGTACTTGTAAAGACAGGGGGAGCGCGCGTACGAGTGCGCTTACTGCCGGAGATAGAGAACGGCTCATTAACAGGCGTACATGCTGAGCATCTCTGTGCGTCAAGATTTTGTGTGCAGGATGAAGCGATGTGTCTGGCCATCACGATAGCTCCAGGAGCATAGCACGGTGGAGCAAACATTGGGAACGGTGACGATTCATCCATCCGTGGTTGCCACGGTAGCACGCTTGACCACGCTGGCCATACCGGGCGTAGTGCGCCTGGGTAGCAGTCAACGGCACACGGTTGAATGTATACTGTCCCGATCGAGCGTAGGACGGGGCGTGGAGGTGAGTTTCTCCGACGGAGCTCTCACGGTGGAACTGCACATTGTGACAGACGCGCAGGTCAACCTGATGGAACTAGGACAGCGGGTGCAGAGTGAAGTTAGCCGAGCCATTCGTGATTTGATCGGCATGGAAGTGCAGGCGGTTCATGTCCGCATCCAGGACGTCGACACGCCGTTGGCCAGGGTTTCTTGAAAAACTTGTGGTCCCCGCCGCAGAAAGGAGGAGGCGACGATGATAAAAGGACGGCGTCACGCGCGCATGGTCGCGCTTCAGGCTTTGTATGAGCTGGATATGACCCGGCACACCCCTGAATATGCGCTGGGATGCCGCCTTAAAGAACATCCTTTGCCTCGTGCTGGGGTGGCATTTGCCTTCTCGCTGGTCGAAGGGGTGCTGGATCACAAACAACGCATCGATCAGCTGATCAGTAAGCTGGCACCCGAGTGGCCGGTGGAACAAATCGCCGTGATCGACCGCAACATCCTGCGCATTGCGATCTTCGAGATCCTGTACACACCGGATACCCCTCCAAAAGTAGCGGTCAACGAGGCAGTCGAGTTGGCCAAGCTGTTTGGCAATGATAGCTCACCTCGCTTTGTGAACGGTGTGTTGGGCACGCTGATCAATCGTTATGTGAAGCGGGTTGGTCCGCCCAATCTGATAATGGGCAAAAACTGGCAGAACTAGGTAATTTGAGATGGATATCCTGGGCGTTGGCCCACTTGAGCTGCTTGTCATCTTGGTGTTTATTTTGATCTTTGTCGGGCCTGAGAGATTGCCGCATGTGGCGCGCCAGATAGGCAAGGTATATCGGCAGCTCCACGAGATGTCTCGCACGGTGGCGGCCCAATGGCAGGAAGAATTGAGCGCCGCAGCGGAGCTGGAAGGTGACCAGAGGGATCTGCGCAAAGCCCTGTCTGAACCCCTGCAGGCAGCCAAAGCGGAGGCCGAGCGAATCTTAACCACTTCACTGAGCACCTCTCCCCAAGAGTCACCCGGCAACGCCAAACCCCCTGGCAGCGGTGCGGTGGTCTCGCTGCCGGCGGCGGTCACAGCGCCGGATGGCCGAGCTACCGATGCGCTTCCGCCCCCCCTCATTCCCCCAGAAGTGGCCCAAGAGCACAAAGATCAAGCGGCCGACGAGAGCGCCTCATTGCCCGAGGTGGTTGCACCAGCTCCTGCAGCGACAGACACAAGTTCTGCGGCCTCTCCCGAAGATATAACCGACCCGGTGCCGCCTGTAACTCCACCATCGGATGGTGACCCCGAGCATGGCAACCAGTGAGGAGTTGATCACTTCGGAGAACACGGAGATCGCGGAAGCTGAGGATGAACTCGGCCCGCGTATGACGCTGCTGGAACATCTCAAAGAGCTGCGCGACCGGCTGATCCGCATCGTCCTGTCCTTGGTCGTCGCGACCGCGATCGGGTTTATCTTCTCCGACTATCTCATCGACATCCTGGCTATCCCCATCGGTGGCCGTATGGCACTCGAGGCGATTGACGTCACTGAGAATATGGGGGTGTTCATGCGCGTTTCCCTGTTGGCGGGGGTGACCATTGCTATGCCCTTTGTGTTGTATCAGGTGCTCGCTTTCATCGTCCCCGGACTGACCAGGAGCGAGCGCCGCATGTTATGGTATGTGCTCCCCGGCGCTACCGTGCTTTTCATCGGAGGGGTGTTGTTCTGTTACTTCCTGATGCTGCCTGTAGCCGTGCCGTTCCTGATCAACTTTTTGGGCATCCCCACCAAACCGCGGCCCAGCACCTATTTCGGCTTCGTCACCCGTATGATGCTCTGGATTGGTGTTTCCTTCGAGATGCCGCTGATCGTCGCATTCTTGTCACGCATCGGGATCATCACGCCACAAGCGCTGAGCAAGTTTCGCCGCTACGCCATTGTGCTGATTGCCGTCATCGCTGCCGTGATCACGCCCACCGTGGACCCGGTCAACATGAGCCTGGTGATGGCGCCGTTGTTGGTGCTGTATGAATTGGGTGTCTTTCTCTCCCGCATCATGTACCGCAAGCGCCAGCCGCGGCCGATGACCGCGTAGAGCCGGCGGCATGTGCTTCATGCATCGGGTGCCGATGCGTTCCACTCCACTGTATCATGCAAACAGCAGACCTCCCAATGCTGATCACGCACCATCTGGGTAACGTGAGCGTTTCGTCTCATCCGTCGCAAGGAGGCCAGGCATGAAACGACGCACGCGCGTCATCATTATGGGTGCAGCTGGACGCGACTTTCACAACTTCAATATGGTGTTCCGGAACAACAGCGATTATGAGGTGGTTGCGTTCACGGCCACGCAAATCCCCAACATCGAACATCGTGTTTATCCTCCGGAGCTGGCCGGGCCGCTGTATCCGCACGGCATCCCGATTTACCCAGAGGAACAGCTGGATCGGCTGGTGACCGAGCTGCACGCCGACCAGGTGGTCTTTGCCTACTCGGACGTCTCCCACGAGTATGTGATGCACAAGGCGTCGTGGGTGCTGGCACTGGGCGCTGACTTCTGTCTGCTGGGTCCGAATGCCACCATGTTGCACAGCGCCCGTCCGGTGGTGGCAGTCGGAGCTGTGCGCACCGGTAGCGGCAAGAGCCAGACCACCCGTCGCGTCTGTGACATCTTGCGCCAACTGGGCTGGCGCATCGTGGTGGTACGTCATCCGATGCCTTACGGTGACCTGGCACGTCAGGCGGTACAGCGCTTTGCTGATTTCGCAGACCTGGATCGTCACCAGTGTACCATCGAAGAACGCGAGGAGTACGAGCCCCACCTGGAACGCGGCACGGTTGTATATGCCGGCGTGGACTACGCGACCATTCTGCGCCAGGCGGAGCAGGAAGCAGATATTATCGTCTGGGATGGAGGCAACAACGACTGGCCGTTCTTCAAACCGGACCTGAGCATTGTGGTCACCGACCCCCATCGTGCCGGCCATGAACGCAGCTATTACCCCGGCGAGACCAACCTGCGCATGGCAGACGTGGTGATCATCAACAAGATTGACACCGCCGACCTGGCGCAGACCGCCCGGGTGCGTGCCAACATCGAGCAGCTGGCCCCACAAGCGATGGTCATTGACGCCGCATCGCCTATCTACGTCGCCGATCCGACGGTCATACGGGGCAAACGTGCGCTGGTGGTCGAGGATGGCCCGACGCTAACCCATGGGGAGATGAGCTATGGCGCCGGCGTGGTGGCTGCCAGGCGTTTTGGCGCTGCCGAACTGGTTGATCCCCGTCCCTACGCGGTGGGCAGCATTGCTGAGACGTTTCAGAAATACCCCCATATGGGCCCCTTGCTGCCTGCCATGGGCTATGGAGAACAGCAGATCAAGGACCTGGAAGCGACGATCAATGCCACCCCTTGTGACGTGGTGATCGCCGCCACACCGGTCAATCTATGCCGCGTGCTGCACCACGTGAGACATCCGATGCAGCGAGTGCGCTACGAGCTCCAAGAGATCGGGCGTCCTACTTTGCTTGACGTGCTGAGCGAGCGCTTTGCGCCACCCAACGCTTAACGTACCAGGTGTTGCGCTGCCATTTCCGCAGCGCGATAGACCTCGCGCAAGGGGACGTTGTGCTGCTCGGCCAGGCGGCGGCAATCCTCGTATTCCGGCTTGACGCGCGTCCGGGTTTCATTCCAGCGGGTCACCTTCACTCGCACGATGCCATACGGCGTTTCCACCCCTTCCACAGAGCGCGGCAGACAATAGCGCGTGACATAATGCTGGCGCACGCCCAACGTCGTGCTCTCGGCGAACAGAATTTGAGTCAGCCGGTTCGCGTCACCCGGATGGCACAGGACGCTGACGGTGCTGGCAGGACGTCCCTTTTTCATGTGAACAGGGGTAATAAAGACGTCGAGAGCACCCGCATCCAGCAGGCGTTCCATCATATGCTCGTAGAACTCCGGATTCATGTCGTCAATGTTGGTCTCAAGCATCACCAGCGTCTCCGTCGTGACGTGTAACGCATCTGGGGCACTGCCGATGAGCACACGCAGCACGTTGGGGATCGACAGGTCATACGTGCCGGCGCCATAGCCAACCCGGTGCAGCGTCATCGCCGGGAGCGGCCCGAACGACGTGGCCAACGTGGACAGAAGCGCCGCCGCCGTGGGGGTGACCAGCTCGGCTTCCACCGGGCTCCCTACAATCGGCACGTCAATGAGTAATCCCAAAGTGGCCGGCGCCGGCAGCGGTATTTTCCCGTGTGCACCTTGCACCCAGCCACGCCCGAGAGGCAATGGCGAAACCACCACCTGCTGGACACCCAGAGCCTCCAGACCGACCAGCGTTCCGACGACATCCACGATGGTGTCAACGCCACCGAGTTCGTGGAGGTGCACCTGCTCAAGCGAGACATTGTGAATGGCTGCTTCGACGCTGCCAATGCGTCGAAATATCTCCACCGCTCGCTTCTTCACCGAGAGGTCTAATGCGCTTTCCATCACGATCTTCTCGATGTCGCTCAGGTGACGCGCAGGGGGTTGCTTCGTCACCTGGACCTCCACCTTGGTGGCACTGAAGCCCAGCTTGACTTCACGCCGGTGGACGATCTCGAACTCGTCCATCGGCAGCTTGGCCAGCTCGGCACGCAGGGTGTCCATCGAGAGGCCGGCATCCACCAGGGCGCCCAGGATCATATCGCCGCTGGCGCCGGCCATGCAGTCAAAGTAAGCGATGCGCATCGTACATACTCCCCATCCGATAGCCTGCTAAGTCGAGCGTCACATAAGCATAACCCAGCGCACGCAGCGCCTGGATGACCTCTGAGCGATGTTCCAAAACGGTCGTGAAATCGGCCGGCTCCACCTCGATGCGCGCCAGGTCGCCGTGATGGCGCACCCGCAATTGGCGCACACCCAGCCGACGCACGACTGCCTCGGCTTGTTCGATGCGTCGCAGCAGTTCAGCGGTGATGGGCGTCCCATAGGGCACGCGCGATGCCAGACATGCCGCCGCAGGCTTATCCCAATTGGGCAGTCCCAGCATCCGTGCCAGGTCGCGAATCTCGGCTTTGGTGAGGCCGGCTTCTTGCAAAGGGCTGCGCACTCCCCATTCGCGGGCGGCGCGGCTGCCAGGACGATGGTCATGCAGGTCGTCTGCATTCGCGCCATCCACCACCACACTGAAGCCCTCGCGATGCGCATAACGCGTCAGCGACTCCAATATGACTCGTTTGCAGAAGTAACAGCGTTCCAACGTGTTTTCGACATAGCGGGCGTCGTCCAGCTCGTGCGTCTCGATCAGGGCATGGCGTACCCCTATTTGCCGGGCAAGGGCGCACGCCTCGGCGCGTTCGCTCGCCGGCTGGCTGGGCGAGACGGCGGTCAGGGCGATCACGTGTTCACGTCCCAAGACGTCACACGCCACCTTGAGCAGCAATGTGCTGTCGGTGCCCCCCGAATAGGCCACCGCAACCCGCCCCATTGCACGCAGCAGCTCCTCCAGTCGCTCCCGCTTGGCGAACGCAGCGGTAGATATCTCTTGCATCGCTATTTCTCCTGCCTCAGAATATCCTCACCAGGCACGATCCAGTTCTCCATATCCGTCCGGCAACGATTATGCATGAGAAGGTTACCCCTGGCAATCCGGCTGGGGAAGGGTTAGTTTTTCCCCTTATATGTGGGCGGTGATGACCGCTGCCTCACTGTCAGGCGCTGCGCCACCTGTACCCGCTCGCGCCATAGTGCGTAGCTGCTCAGCGCCAGCCCCAGCGCGATCCAGACCACGATGCAGCTGACCGTCTCGCGCAGCGCCACGATCTGCACCGCCGGCGGTGCGGTGGTGGCGCCACCTGGGATCGTGCCGCCGAAATGCACCATTGCGCGCCCCGCCCACAACGCGCTCAGCACCGCGATGCCCACCGTCTGCCCCAGCGTGCGCGTCAACGCCAGGATGCTCGAGGCGACGCCCAGCTGGGCACGCGGCGCCGCCCCCATAATGGCGCTGTTGTTGGGCGATTGGAAAATGCCCATGCCCAGGCCCACCGGCAACAGGCGCAGTGCATACTCCAGGGGCGTGGTATGCAGGTCGAGCGTGCTGACGGCGATATAGCCCCCCAGCAGGGCCAGCAACCCCGCGACCGCGATCGGCCGCACCCCGAGGCGATCGGAGAGGGCGCCGGACAACGGCGCCACCAATCCCATCGCGATGGGATGCACGGCCAGCAACAGGCCCACCTGGAGCGATTCGAGGCCCAGGATGCCTTGCAGGTAAAACGGCATCAGGATGAGGGTGCCGGCAATCGCCACGAAGCTCATAAAGCCCGTGATCAAGTTGACGCTGAACAGGGCGTTGCCAAACATCCCGAAATCCACGATCGGCTGGGTGCTGCGGCGTTCGATGAGGATGAAGGCGCCCAGGAAGACGAAGAAACTGGCCAACAGCGCCAGGATGGGCGGCGCGTCGAATCCGCTGCGCTGTGCGAACGTCAACGCCAGCAGTAAGCTCAGCAGACTGATGAACATCGTCACGGCGCCGGCAAAGTCGAAGCGCTGGTCGCCGGGCGGTCTGCGCTGTGGCACAAAGCGCGTCACCAGCAGCACACCGGCGATGCCCACTGGCAGGTTGACGAAGAAGATCCAATGCCAGGAGAGGTAATGCAACAGCAGCCCACCCAGCGCCGGCCCGAGCACAATCCCCAGCGACACGGTGGCGCCGCTGATACCCAATGCACGGCCGCGCTCCGTGGGGGGAAAGGCCTCGGTAATGAGCGCCGGCCCCAACGCAACCACCATCGCCGCGCCGACCGCCTGGAACACCCGAAACGCGATCAGCATATAGATCGAAGTGGACAACCCGCACGCCAGCGAACCCAGCGTGAAGATGACCATCCCGCCGGCGTAGATCTGTTTCTTGCCGAACATGTCCGCCAGCCGACCGACGGAGAGCATCAACGTGGCCACCGTCAGCAGATAGGCCAACACAACCCACTGCACGATGGCCAGCTCGCTGTCGAAAGCGCCCACCAGCGTGGGCAAGGCAACGTTGACAATGCTGATGTCAATCGTGCCTAAGAAGGTGCCCATCGCCACCGCAGCCATCACATACCATTTGCGCCGATAGTCCGGCGGAACGTCCCCGCTGCTCATCCGAGCGCTCCGATGCTCTCGATGTATTCCAATGACTGATGGCGGAAATAGGTATTATACAGCTCGGCATAATGCCCACCGCGCGCCAGCAACGCTTCGTGAGTGCCCTCTTCGATGATGCGCCCTCGCTCCAGCACGATGATGCGGTCGGCGTTACGGATGGTGGACAGGCGATGGGCGATCACGATGGCGGTGCGGTCGCGCATGATCGTCTCCAGACCGGCCTGGATCTGCGCCTCGGTGAAGGGATCAATGCTGGCGGTCGCTTCATCGAGGATGAAGATGGCCGGATTCTTGAGCAGCACGCGCGCCAGCGCCACCAGTTGGCGTTGTCCCATCGAAAGGTTGGCGCCGCGCTCGCCGACGTCGGTGTCCAATCCGTTGGGCAGGTCGTCCAGCCAATCGCCGTAGCCGATCTGGCGCGCTGCCTGCAATACCTGCTCATCGCTCGCATCCGGCAGCGCATAGCGGATGTTCTCGCGCACCGTGCCGGAGAAGAGGAAGGGCTCCTGCGGCACCAGCCCGATGTGGCGCCGGTATTGCTCCAGGTCGAGGCGGCGGATGTCGCGCCCATCCACCAGGATTTGTCCTTCCTGGAACTCATAGAAACGGGCGATCAGGCGCGCAATGCTGCTCTTGCCCGCGCCCGTGTGCCCCACCAGTGCCACCGTCTCCTTGGGCCAGATGGTCAGGCTGAAATCGTTCAGCACTGTCTCCTTCTCGGTATACCTGAAACAGACGTTGCGGAACTCGATCTTGCCCTGCAAGTGTTCCACCGGCTCAGCCGCGATCTGGTGCACCTTGGGCGCCGCGTCAATCAGCGCGAACACGCGCTCCGCTGCCGAGAGGCCGTCCTGGAATTGGCTCCAGAACGATGCGATGCTGAGCATGGGCCACCAGAAATAGCCCGCCGCCATCATGAACAGGTACCATTCCCCGGGGCTGATGCCACCCACCTGCACCACCAGGCCGCCGGCATAGACCAACAGGGCGATCCCGAAGCCGGAGGTCATCTCCATCACCGGGAAGATGGTGTTGAGCACCAACCCGCGTTGCAATCCCACGCGATACGCCAGGCGATTGTTGTCCGCGAAGGTGGTGTACAGCGCGTTTTCCTGGCGAAACGCTTTGGCGACATGGATGCCCGAGAACGATTCCTCGATCATCGCGTTGATGGTGGCGGTGACACGGCGCGCATTCTGGGTGACGCGGCGCGCGATGTGGCGGAAGCGCAATGCGATGAACACGGCGAGCGGCGCCATGGCCACCAGCAACAGCGTCAGCCAGAGGTTGATGGCGAGGAGCCAGACGAGCAGGATCACCACCATCACGATTTGTCCTAGAAGGCGTGCCACCAACGTGATCACATCGGAAAAGCTTTCCGTGTCCGAAGTGACCCGGCTGACGATCTTGCCCGAGGCGAACTCGTCGAAGAAGGACATATCGTGTCGGATGGTGGCGGCGAAGACATCCTGGCGCAGACGCAGCACGACATCGCCCACCATGTGCGCGCTGAAGTGCTGCTGGATGTAGTTGAACAACCAGCCGGTCGCACCCAGCGCCACCACTGCTCCGCTCAGCAGCACCAGGCGCAACACCGTGGGTTCCTGTGCCACCAGGTCAATCACGCGCGCGATCAAGATGGTGTCAAGGCTGCTCGCGGCAGAAGAAAGCACAATGCCGAGCACCACCAGGATCAGCTGCCAAGTGTGCGGTCGGAAGTAGGTGAGGATGCGCCGCAGCAGCTCGCGGTCGGAATATTGGCGATCGTATGCTTCGGTGTCGAGTCCCTCGAGAATAAAGCCCATGGGATCCTGCTCACCCAGATGTGGCCGGCAGCGGTGTTGGGCGCGCGGCCGGCGTCGTGGGTTATCCTCCTTTGTATGTGCCGGCGAACTCCACAGGTTGTGGGGCACGCCCCCTGGTATACTGGGCGAAGATGCGTCGGTAGTCCGGGCTGTGTTGCAGCAATTCTTCGTGGGTGCCCTGCGCCACCAGCTCGCCACGTCGCAGCACCAGGATGCGATCCGCCCAGCGGATCTGGCTCACACGGTGGGTGATGAGGAAGGTGGTCTGCTGGCGGCTGATGCGCCGGATGGCGCGCTGAATCTGGTCCTCTGTGGCGCTGTCAATGGCGCTGGTGCTGTCGTCCAGGATGAGGATGCGCGGACGGGTGAGGAAGGCGCGCGCGATGGCGATGCGCTGGCGTTGCCCTCCCGAAAGGGTGACACCGCGTTCCCCCACCTGGGTGGCATAGCCGTCCTTGAACGCCATGATGAAGTCGTGTGCCTGGGCGTCGCGTGCCGCACGTTCGATCTCCTCCGGGCTGGCGTCGGCGCAGCCGAAGGCGATGTTCTCCGCGATCGAACGCGAAAAGAGAAAGACATCCTGCTCAATAGTGGAGATTTGCGAGCGCAGCGCATCCAGGTTCCAATCGCGCACGTCAATCCCGTCCACCAGCACCCGCCCGCTCTGCACGTCGAACGTGCGGTTGATCAGCCGGGTGAGCGTGGTCTTGCCCGAGCCGGTCTGCCCGACGATGGCCACCGTCTCGCCGGGGCGCACGGTGAAGCTGATGTTCTTCAACACGGGCGTGCCGTTGTAGCTGAAGGTGACGTTCTCGAAGGTCACCTCCCCGCGCATCGGTTGGGCCACGCCGGCGACGTTTTCGTCCAGCTCAGTCTCGGTGTTGATCAGCGTTAGGATGCGCCGGGCGCCGGCGATGCCCATCTGCACCAGGTTGAAGGAGAAGAGGCTGATATAGGTGGCAAAGTGAAACGTCCCCAGCAAGCCCATAAATGCCACCACCTGCCCCAGGGTGATGCTCCCGTTGCGCCAGATGAGCAGGGCGTGCAGAAAGCCGGTGCCCCAGGCGATGGCGAACGCCAGCAAGGGCCAATAGCGTGCCTGAATCTCCCCTCGCTCGACGAACAGGTCGCGATAGCGACGCGTGTTGCGCGTGAACTTATCCCATTCATAGTGCTCGCGCACGTTGGCCTTGACCACCTCGATGCCGCTGATCGCCTCGGCCAGGCCGGCGTTGAGCGTGCCGAACTGCTCGCGCAGCGCGACGGTGACCGGCGCCAGCCGCCGCGTGTAGTCCCACACGGTGAGACCGAGCATCACCAGGAAAATGCCCGGCACCAACAGCAACTCCCCATGGATGCGGCTGATGAGCAACAGGGGCATCAGGATGGCCATGGACGAGTCGACGATGAGCATCAGCCCCAGGTTGAACATCAGGTTGAGGGCGTGCACGTCGTTGGTGGCGCGCGCCATGATGTCGCCCACGCGCTGGCGGCTGTGAAACGTCTGGCTCTTGCCCAGCAGGCTGAGGTAGAGCTCATCGCGCGCATCGCGTTCGATGCGTTGTGCCAGGAACTCGACCGAGTAGTTGCGCGCCAGCGCCGTGACTCCCTGCACCAGGGCCACGGCCACGATGCTCAGCGCGATGCTCCCCAATGCCGCGGCAGTCCAGCCGGCAGTGGTGATCAGATCAAACGCCCTGCCGATCAACACCTGGGTATAGCCGTAGCACAGGTTGTTCACAATCGCCGCCACCAGCATGCCGGGCAGGAACAATGGATAGCGGCGCGCGTGCGAGATGATCCAGCGCAGCGGGCCGGAGCGATTGTAGGAATATGCACTTGCGATGCGGAATTCGCTTTTGCTCACGCTTGTATTCCTTGCTGATAGAAAGCGAAAGACGATTATATGCCTGCGCCGCCCGGAAAACCAAATAACGCGGGCATGGGCGGGGGCAGCGGACGTGGAAGCGGAGTGTGTCCATTATTGCGTATGCCGGGGCGGGGCAGTAGGGTGCGCGCTGCGCGGAGCAGGTTGCCATGGCACCTTTCAGGGGGCAGGTACGGAGGAAGATGACAATATCTGGTAGCTTGTGCCTTTCTATCCCCGGGGTTTCTTCTCCTCCCAGGAAGGTGGCACAGGTGAGATTGGAGGGGCATTGCGGGGCGGACCCTTCGGTCCGCCCCACCCCCTTCACTCCCTGACTACTGCTGGCTGCGCAGCACTATGGGCAGGTAGATACGCCCCCCGACTCCATATTGAAGGATGCCGTCGCCGACGCCTGATTGCCCAGCACATCCCCGGCCTCGACGACGACCGTGTGCTGCCCTGCCGACAACGGCGCAGCAGGTAGATACGTTAGCTCCCCGGTTCCGGCAATGTAAGTCGCGGCCACCCTCTGCCCGTCCAGGTACATCTTCACCGTCCCCGCGTCAATCCCCACACCGCCGTCCACCACCAGCGCGCTGATCAGCGGCAGGGGATTGTCAATGACGCTCCCATTTATCGGTTCCAGGATGGTGATCTGGGGCGGTGTGGCATCGTAGCCCAGGGCAAAAGTGCCCAACCGGGTGATGGCGGCCGAAAAAACGTTGCGGGCAGTATCGGCGGTCGCCGCCAGGGGCTGCCAGTTGTTGCCCTCCGGGTTCCAGCGGAACATTCCGATGCGGCTCTCGTCCACCCCTGCCGCCGCGTCGGTGTAGGTGAACCAGGGTGGCCGCCAGGCTCAAAGTCAGGTTGTGCGGCTGGAACTCGTAGATGCCGCCCACCACAAATCCCGCACCGGAGGCCACAGCCAGCGCCGGCCTGAGGCTCAGGGCACTGGCTCCCGCCACCGTTTCAGGCACCCAGCCAATAGCCGTGATGGTGATGGGCGTCGTCTGCTGAATGGTGACCTCCTGGGCGCGGAGTTGCGCCCCCGGTGAAGCGATGAGCTGGGCACCGCCCCGGACGATGCCCTGAACCGTCTGGCTCACGGTGCCGATGACCCAGCTCACCCCGGAAGTCACCTGCTGCGCAACCCAATTGAAAGCATCCCGCACCAGAAGCCAGAGGCCTCCAAGAGCATTAGTGGTCAAGTCCCGCCAGGATTTGCCGGGCCGGGCAACGTACGAATCGTGTAATGGGCCAATAGATCGTTACCAGTCTCGGGACAACAGGAGAGGAGCAGATCGGTACTGATGGCGTCCAGTAGCACCGGCGGGAAAAGCGCAATCCGCTCATCCCCAGTATATCCCAAGCGCTGCAGCACCGCCAGAGGAGGTTGATGGTCCATCCCCACCCCACTGTGGGGACGCAACACGTTGTAGATGTACACCCAGCGTGCGCTGAGCTGCAGGAACTGCCGCACATTGTGCGCCTGGAGGAGATAGGGACGATAGAACGCCTCGTCGTCAGTGCGATGACTGCGTTCCACCCGACCGTTGTAGCCTTTACGCCCCAGGGGGTAGCGCCGCAGGGCTCCGCCCCAAGGGCATCAGGAAGCGTTGGCTCAATTCCTCTCCCCAGTCGGTCTGGAAGGTCACCGATGTCGCCACCCCAAAGGCGCGCAGCCAACGCAACACCCGGATCAGGAAGGCCAGGCCGTGGGTGCGGTTCAGGGTGTGGCTGAACGCCAAAAAACGCATGCGGGTGCGCCCATCGCAGGCCGTCCATTGGTAACGCGGCAGGTGCTGACGCCGCAGGTGGGTGGTATGCTGTGTGCCCAGGCTCCCCTTGGCGTGAACGTCCTTCACATCGCTCTGGATGAGCGCGAAGGGTTCGTCCACCTCCCACGCCCGGTGCGCCGGGTAGAGGCTCTGCCGGCGTGGACGCCGCGACACACACCCGTGCCGCCGCA
>Ga0308395_1001387_pt1 | contig 15890 bp, 13 predicted proteins | sample Hotspr20SampleP4_FD_202097 | JGI IMG/M metagenome (GOLD analysis project Ga0308395, IMG submission 202097) | Hot spring phototrophic mat microbial communities from Mushroom Spring, Yellowstone National Park, Wyoming, United States - 20050930_P4 ...
TTTATACTGATTTTAAAAAGTTTGATTCAAAAGAACAATTATATGAATATCTGTATAAACGATTTGACAAATATAAAAGGCAATTAATTCGCCCTTTGAACGACAATGATTTACAGAAATTGACGCAAATACCAATGATTCGTATTACTCGCTTTGATAGTGCAAAAGCCGATGAATTAATAAATGAACTCAATGAAAAAATCAAACAAACGCAGTATCACTTAGATAACATTGTGGATTATACAATTGAGTATTTCAAAGAATTAAAACGCAAGTACGGAAAAGGAAAGGAAAGAAGAACAGAAATTCGTACCTTACATCAAGTTCAAAAATCAGAAATTAGCATTGCCAATCAACGATTATACATTGATAGATCAGAAGGATTTATTGGTACTTCTTTGCGAAAAAATGAATTTTTATGTGAGTGCAGTGATAATGACGAAATCATTGCTATTACAGAAGAAGGTATAATGAAAGTAGTGAAAGTAGCAGATAAAGTGTATATTGGAAAAAACATCTTATACGCAGGGATATTTAAGCGAAATGATGACCGCACCATCTATAATATGATTTATAGAGATGGTCCAAAGGGCGTGTACTTTGTAAAACGATTTAATATCGGTGGCGTTACAAGAGATAAGGAGTATTTATTGACCAAAGGGACACCGAATTCAAAAGTGATTTACTTATCTGTCAATCCAAATGGCGAGACCGAGAAAGTAATTATACTGCTAAAACCAAATAGCGGTGCCCGAAAAACAGAAATAGAGTTTGATTTTGCATCTATTGATGTAAAAGGCAGAGGGGCTATTGGAAATATATTGACAAAATATCCTATTGATAAAGTTTTATTAAAAGAAAAATCAGCAGGTCAAATTCAAGCCGAAAATTGGTGGTACGACCCATCCACTAATAAACTTAATCAACAAGAAATTGGAAAGTATCTTGGGGCTTTTTATCCCGATGATAAAGTAATTGCTATTACCAAAAATGGTTATTACAAACTTATATCTCCTGATGTACTTGCATTTTTTGATGATAATACTATTTTAGTAGATAAATATGATGCAGATGCTGTTTATACTATCATTTATTTTGATGGTGAAAGCAAATCTTATTTTATTAAACGATTCAAAGTAGAACCCACTTCTTCAAAAATAATGATTATAAACGAACACCCTGATTCGTATATTGAATTAATTACTTCAATAGATTCTCCAAAAATCAAATTGCAATTTGCAAAAGAGAAAAGAAAAGAAATACCTGAAGAATATGTCAACATAGAAGAAAAAGCCCCATTAGTAAGTATTAAAGCTAAAGGGAAAAAACTAAGTACTCATAAAATCAAAAATATCTTATTAGAAGAGCCCGAAGAAATTAAAGAAGCCAAAGAATTTTTGCAAAATCAAAACGATAATGAAATAGAACTTTCTCCCGAAGAACTTCACAAAAGAGCATTAGAAAAATTGAATTCTAAAAACCTACCTGGGGGGCTTGGACAAATCAATTTTGATTTGTAATTTTGTAAAAATACCTTGATTAACTTAGTAAAAAATAATAATGTCTGATAGTTTAGTCATCATACCTACCTATAATGAAAGAGAGAATGTGGATCCAATGATTCGCACCATTATGGCTTTGCCTTCTGCTTTTGATGTTTTAATTGTAGATGATAATTCGCCAGACGGAACTGCCGATATTGTGAATAAATTAATTTATGAATACCCTAATCGTTTGTTTTTATTGTCTCGCAAAGCAAAGGATGGATTAGGAAGAGCGTATATTGCAGGATTCAAGTGGGCATTAGAAAGAAATTATCAGTTTATTTTTGAAATGGATTGCGATTTTAGCCACCCGCCGCAGGACTTGATGCGTTTAAAAGAGGCCTGCTTAAATGGTTATGATATGGCTATAGGGTCTCGTTATTGTAAGGGTGGCAAGGTTAAAGATTGGCCATTAAGTCGGGTTTTGATGAGTTACTTTGCATCCTTGTATGTGCGTGCAGTTTTGTGGTTTCCAATAAAAGATACTACAGCAGGATTTAAGTGTTATAGGCGAGAAGTATTACAAAGTATTAATTTAAATAGTATTCAATTTACGGGTTATGCTTTTCAAATAGAAATGAAATACGCTGCCTACAAACGTGGGTTTAAGATTGTAGAAGTACCTATTATATTCAAAGATAGAGAAAAAGGACAAAGTAAAATGAGTATTAAAATTTTCAAAGAAGCATTATGGGGTGTACTCAAAATGCGGTTTAAAAAATACAATTAGTAACAAGTATAAGAGGTTAAACTATTTTCCCTTCCCTTGGATAATAACTAAAATCGTGTGAATTAAAATTTTAAGATCTAGTAATACAGACATATTCTTTAAGTAAAGAATGTCGTATTTCATCCTTTCTATCATTTGATCAATGTTTGATGCATAACCATATTTGACTTGTCCCCAAGATGTAATGCCAGGTTTTATTTTATGTAATAATTTATAATGTGGTGCTTTTTGAATAATTTGTTGTATGTAATATTCTCTTTCAGGACGAGGTCCTACTACACTCATATCTCCCTTCAATACATTGATAAATTGAGGTAGTTCGTCCAATCGTGTTTTTCTTAAAAATTTTCCAAAAGGAGTAACACGAGGGTCATTATCACAAGATAAAGCAGGTCCATTTTTTTCTGCATCTGCATACATCGTACGAAATTTATAGATCATAAATCGCTTGCCATTTTTTCCCACTCTCTCTTGTTGAAATATAATCGGACCTTTGGATGTAAGTTTCACCAGAATTGCCAAAATAATGTATAACCAACTAAATACGATTAAAACAAATAATGAGAATACAATATCAAAAAAACGTTTCATTGCCCATTGCCACGGTTTCATTGGTATTATTTCTAAATTAATTAATGGCAATGATTCTACAGCATCTAATTTTACTTGTCCTGTCAACAAATCGTAAGTATCAGGTACTAAATGAATACGCACATCTAAGTAATACAAATCATTAATTATTTCATTGAGTTTGTCGTGTTCATTGGTTTCAATAGCAATAATAATTTCTTCAATTTGATAATCTTTGATAATCTTTTGAATAGAATGAAATTCTCCAAGGTGAGGTATCATTTTTTTAAGTTCATCTGAGAGACCATTGCTACCTTCAATATGTACAAATCCTTTTATGTCAAAGCCAATGCTTTTTCTCAATTTATTAATTTCTTTAAGTATATCAACGGCTCTTTGGTTGCTTCCTACAATAAGTGTTGGGAAGCCCCATTCCCTTGAATGAATTTTGTTATTAATGTGTGTAGATAAAATAAATCTTCCAAGTGCTGTAATAGAAAAATGAAATAAAAATAAAGCAAAAACAGATTTGTAATAATATTTGTAATTCGCCACATAATCGTCAAGTAATAAATTAAAGAACAATAAAATAGTCCCTAAAATAGATGCAAATAAAATTTGATATAATTCATTTATTCTTGAACGTCTCAAAACATCATTGTAATGTCCAGAGAGATAATACATTAATAACCAAAAACAAGGAACAATGAATATAGATAACCAATACTGTGAGTCAAATATAACCTTGGGTTCTACATAAGTTTTGAAATAATCAATGTTGTATTTACGATAAATATAAAATAATGTCCAAGCAATGGCTGCAGATAAAAAATCTATTAAGACATTAAGATATGTATACTTTTTGCGATTCATTGTAAAAACTAATAACTAATTAACTTGATATTGTCTATTAAAATTTCACCTTTTGAAACATCATTGGCTTTATATACCTTAAAGTATAAGCCAATGGAATTGTTAGTAGGTGTGCCGCCCAATAAGGCGAGATAAGGAGTAAGGTCAATGTATATTTTGTTCCACTTACCTGATGTGGAAATTAAATTAATCACTGACTTGGTCAATACCCCACTAAATAAACCAATTTCAAAAGTTTGATTGCATTTGTAATTAAGTTCTAAATAAGTGGCATCATAAGATAAAGTATAAGTATTAGCCGATTGTAAATAAGCATAGGGTTTATTGTTATCCACGGCTATCAACATACATTTATTGCCTTCAAAAACATCTGCGGAAGGGTTATTGCTTTTATCCAATACTACCAAATTTGTATCGGATGCAGTTCCTTTGACAATGGTAATACCGCCTATACCGCCAAAGTTTTCAAAATCTTCCAGCCACTTAAATTGAATGCCTGCTTTATATTGAAAAGACAAGGGACGATAAATAATTTCATTCACACTTACACTCGTGTCTATTTCAATAGGTGCATAAAAGGGATATATAATTCTAACTGCAGATAATCCATCTTTTCTTATACCTGCAAAAAGTTTTAATTTAGCAGAAGTAGATGTGATGGGGATATTACGACCTATTGGATAAGCCCCTTTGTATTGTCCATTTTCATAGACCCATATTTCTGTGATTTTGTGATTGCTGGTACCTTGATTACTTAAAGTATAAACACTTACAGAAGGAATGTTTAAATAAAATGGTGCAGGGGCTTGTAGTTTGGATTTATTGCATTGTGTAAAAATCAAGCCAACCAACACGAACAATATTGTGTAATAGATGGATGTAGATGTTGGTAATGAATGGGCTCTTTTTAAAAAAACGTAAAACGATTTGAACTTAATATCTTTATACTGATAGCAATTCGTTTTTTGTAAAAAGAGATATTTCAAAAATGGACTTTTCATTTTTTCAATCGTAGAAAAATAATTAATGAGTATTGCTTGATAAGACGGCTAATTTGTTTTGATAAATAATGTCTTCAATTTTGTAAGCCAAGTCAATGACTTGAATAGCATCATCAATAGTAACAATTGGTTTTTTCCCTAATTGTATTGAATAAATAAACGATTGAAGTTCTTCTTTTATTGCATTTATGGGTAAAATTTCGGGCTTTTCTATTACAATTTCTTTATCGGGTATGCCATTTCCTGAAGAAAGTATAAGTGCATCTTCGGGGGTTGTATTATCTACTTCTTTGATGTGTACTATTTCAGATTTTTTTTCTAATAAGTCAATAGATATGTATGCATTTTTTTGGAATACTCTAAATTTTCGCATATTTTTCAACGATAAGCGGCTGGTTGTAATATTTGCTACACTGCCATTTTCAAACTCCAATCGTACATTTGCAATGTCGGTAGTTGGGCTTACTATTTCAATACCATTAGCATAGATGTTTTTAACTTTGTGCGGGTTAACATTGAGTATTAAATCTAAATCGTGAATCATTAAATCAAGAGTAACAGATACATCTGTTCCTCTCGGATTATACAATGCCAAACGATGGACTTCTATAAATATAGGTTGATGGAAAAATTTTTGTGTGACTACAAAAGCAGGATTAAATCGCTCAACGTGTCCTACCTGAATAAGTACATTTTGTTCTTCTGCCAGTCGTTTTAATTCAACAGATTGTTCAACGGTTTTGGTAGCCGGTTTTTCTATAAAAATATGTCTTTTGTGTTTCAAGCACATTTGTGCTATATCAAAATGGATCTCGCCCGGTGTAACAATGTCTACAATGTCATTGTCCAAAATTAACTCTTGTAATGAGTTATAAGATTTGACGGAATATTCGTTGGCTAATCGCAATTTTTCTGCTTCGTTGATATCAAATATACCAATGCTTGATATTTTCCCTTCTTTTAATAATTCTACAAGTAGTTTGAGATGAATTTTTCCTAGATAACCCAGACCGACTAAACCTATTTTCATAAACAAATTTTAAAGCGCAGCGAATGTATTCAAAATTACAAACCATTTTTTTGTAATATCTTTTTAGTTTAAAATTTTTACAACATCTTAAAAAATAAAAAAGGGGGCATTGAGCCCCCTTCTTATGGTTTAGGATATCAAATTATTCAGCACTTACAGGAGTAGTTTGTTCTTGTTCTTTGAAATTAATTCTTTCTTTAATTCTTGCGGACTTACCACTTAAATTTCTTATATAGTAAATTCTTGCTCTGCGAACTTTACCTCTTTTTACAACATCAATTTTTTCAATGTATGGAGAATTATAAGGAAATATTCTCTCAACACCAACGCCGTGAGACACTTTTCTTACTGTAAATGTGCGAGTTGGGGCTTCATTTTTAATTTGAATTACAACACCTGTGAAATTCTGAATTCTTTCTTTATCACCTTCTTTAATTTTATAATGAACAGTGATAGTATCGCCTGCTTTAAACTCAGGATGAGACACTTTTACAGCCAATTCTCTTTTAATCTCTTCTAATAACTTTGACATAAATGTAAATTTTGAGGGGGCAAAGATACAATAAATATTTTTAATTTTCCAAACAATTGTATGATTCTTTGAACGATTAAGTGGTTATTAAAGTTTTTGTTATCCCTAATATCATTTTTTGCCTTTTTATTGTTTAGTAAAAGCCGTTTGTCTATTAAATACGAATTTTTAGCATTTATTAAAAGAGTACGCTCATTAAATCATTGAAAATCCCCTTTTTTTAATGTAAATTTGTGGCATAATCATAATATTTTTTATGAGAAATTTAGTCATTTTAATTTCTGTAACTTCATTCCAAATAATGATAAATTGTAGTAATTATCTTGCTCAAACACTTAATTATTACTTTGGAAACTTGCATGCCCATACTTATTATTCAGATGGGAATAAAGATTATGCTACATCGGGATGTAGCAATCCAACCTGTAGTTTTAATTACGCAAAAGCGTCTCAACATTTTGATTTTTTGGGTATTTCTGAACATAATCACGCTTCTGCTGGAATGCAAATAGCAAAATTTCATCAGGGCTACAATGAAGCATTAGCGGCTAATCAGGAGAATGTGTTTTTATGCTTGTGGGGGATGGAATGGGGCGTTTCTTCATCAACAAATGGGCATGTTGTAATTTATGGATTTGGGAATCAACTGATTGGATGGGAATCTGGAAATTATGATATTTATAATGCAAAAACGGACTATGATGGTCTTTTTAAAAAAGTTAAGAACAATCCTAATGCCTTTTGTTATTTGGCGCATCCTCATACTACAGATTTTAATTATTTGGCTACGAAGCCTTATAATGCATCTTATGATTCTGCTATTGTAGGAGTACCTTTTAGAAGTGGAGTAGCAATGAGTACCAATACTTCTTATTCCGATTATCCCTCTGGAGATTATATGGATTATTATAAAAGATTACTATCTAAGGGATATAAAGTAGGTGCAGGATATGACCATGACAATCATTATACAAACTTTGGTAGAAGTAATGGGGGAAGATTAGTAATATTAGCCCCTTCTTTGACGACTTCTAATCTATTTTGGGCAATGAAAAATATGCACTTTTATGGCAGTGATGATTGGAATGCCAAAATTGATTTCAAAATAAATGGTACTGAGATAATGGGTAATATCTCTACTGCATCCGTTACACCGACTATTACTGTTGTTCATAATGATGAGGATGGAGAAACTGCAGATAGTATAAAGATATGGTCTGGCTATTCAGGTACTAATAGTTATCCAGTAGTTATTTATTCTACTAAAAATACAAATCTTTTATCGTATGTAGATAATGGAATTCAAAATAATTCACAAAGATATTATTTTGTAGAAATCATTCAGCAAGATGGTCAAAGAATAGTTACATCGCCTATTTGGTATACAAAAGATCCTTTTGCATCTATTGGTGAAAATAATTTTAATGCTCCTGTGTTAGTATTTCCTAATCCTGTAAATGATCAATTAAGCATTTCTTGTCCGCTTTCTAATTATGATATTAAAATAAGAGATATTACAGGAAGAGTGATGTTTGAAAAACAAGTAAATACAAATTCATTTAATATAGAAACAAGTTCATATCCTGCAGGAATTTATTTTATTGAGATATTTAAAGACCAACAGGTGTTTTATCGTGAAAAATTTATTAAACAATAATCTATGAGATTTTTCCATTTGTCATTGCTACTTTCTCTTTTTATAGTGTCTTGTCATACAAAGGAAGAAAAAGATACAAGCCCCTTGTCGCCAAATTCAGGAGGCAAATTAATAATTGCAGAAATTGCCAAACCGCTGTCTTTATTTCCACAAAGAATTACCAGAATAGAAGAAGCACTTATTTGTAATCAAGTGTATGAACCACTCATACGCTTGAATGCTAAAACGCTTGATCTTGTACCTGCATTAGCAGAAAAGTGGGAGGTTTCAAAAGATGGCAAACACATCACGTTTTATTTAAGAAAAGGGGTGAAGTTTCACGATGATCCTTGCTTTAGTGGAGGAAAGGGGAGAGAGATAACTACTGCCGATGTCAAATTTACTTTTGAAAAACTTTGTTACGAACGACTTGATAATTTTCACTTTTACACAGTATGCAATGATAGAATTGTAGGTGCAAAGGAGTTTAATCAACTAATGAATGATTCATCTCAAAAAGAAAATTCAAAACCAGAAATTAAAGGGTTGAAAATTATAGATGACTATACTTTTTCAATAGACCTTCAATATCCCAACTATCATAGTTTTCTGCAATTATTGGCCACGCCTATGGCTGCCATCATACCTAAAGAAGGATATGAAAAATATGGAGACAAATTGGATTTTGGGGCAGGTCCTTATAGAATAGATAAAACATCTTCTAATGATCATCAATTAGTTTTATTAAAAAATCCACATTATTATGCAGTAGATAAAGATGGATTTGCTTTGCCTTATATTGATACAATTATAGTTCGCTATTTTGAAAATACAGAGGATGCAGTGAATGCCTTTTTAAATCATCAGGTAGATGTGGTTAATGATATCCCCAATAATATGGCAAAACGAGTGGTTGAACAACATATTAATTCCTTTCAAAAAGTTCCACCAGAGTATATTATTGATGTGAGTACACAGATGTTTGTGCAATATATTTTAATTAATACGCACTTACAACCATTTGATAATGTGAAGGTTCGCAAAGCCATTAATTATGCTATTGATAGAAATAAAATTATTGAAAAAGCATTTAATGGACAAGCATATCCAGGAATTTACGGAATTACTCCACCTGCATTTAAAGATTATGATATTACCAAGATAAAAGGATATGATTTTGATTTATCACAAGCAAAAAAATTATTAGCAAAAGCAGGGTATCTTGATGGAAAAGGATTTCCACCAGTTACTGTCTTTACAAATAAAGGATTTTCAAAAACACAATTAGCCATCAACGAACTTCAAAGACAATTGAAAGAAAACCTGAATATTAATGTGGTGTTTGAAAACTTGCCACTGGATATTAAATTTCGTTTGGAACAAAAAAACAAGGGACATTTTTTTAGGCAAGGATGGATAGCCGACTTCCCAAGTCCTGAGAATTTTTTAAATCTTTTCTATGGTAGATACGTAAGTTTAGACACTAATAAAGTATACTTTCCAAACACACAAAGGTATATAAATCCTGTATTTGATGATTATTTTGAAAAAGGTAGAGATGCTGTTAATAAAGATACTGCTTATAGATATTTTATGAAAGCAGAGCAAATTTTAATGGACGATGCTCCTTTAATCGTATTATGGTACGAAGCCGCTTACAGATTGTATAACAACAAAGTAAGAGATTTGTATATGAATCCTATGCGGTATTATGATTTACGCATTGCTTATATTGATAAAAACTAAATACCACTCGTGTGGCAGAAAATTATTATGAAATACTTGGTGTTTCAAAAACTGCAACAACAGAAGAAATTAAAATAGCATTTCGCAAGTTAGCACTTTTGTATCATCCTGATAAAAATCCAGAAACAAAAGAACTTTTCGTAAAAATACTTCATGCTTATGAGGTCTTATCTGATCCCGTTTTGAGAGAAAGATATGACCGTTCATTTTTTAATTCATCCGTCTCTTCTAAAACGGCCACTTCATATTCAAGTAAAAGCCGACAAAGGTGGGATGTAACAGAAGAAGATGAGCGGCGAAGACAGCAGTATAAAGAGTATTTTACCAAAATGTACAAAGAGTATGAAAAGCACCAAAAAACGTATGAAAAAGAATTACAATCCTACAATGAATGGAGATATTGGTTTGTATCAATAATTATATGTATCGTGTTGTTTTTTTTGATGATATTTGTGTATAATAATTAAATTAAAAGAGTTGTTTTATGATGGGAAAAGTGTTGATTTTAATGGGTTTAGTGATCATTGTATTGGGACTTGTAATAATGAGTATTGAAAATGGGACACTTACTATCAAATGGTTAAATTGGTTTGGAAATCTGCCCGGAGACATAAAAATAGAAAAAGAAAATTTCAAATTTTACTTTCCCCTGACTTCTATGATTATTATTAGTGTTGTGCTATCTTTAATTCTTAGGATTTTGAAAAAAATTTTTTAAAAAAATAGTTTATGTAAACGGAAATTTATTGTTATTATCATCATAGAAACTTCCTATTGTTTATAGGGCGATAATAAAAATTTGTTTTTTAGGAATAAATTTACTTAAATTGCAGGCAAAAATAAAAGTATGAAAAAAGTTGTATTCTTATACTTGCCATTGATTTTCGTGACGACTGTGAGTATATCCTCTTGTGGTGGGAAAAAAGAAGAACAAACAGACGAAACCAAAGTATTAGAAACACAAGATACAGCAAAAGCAGGTGTCTTAAATGTGGGAGGACAATTATTTAGCGTTCCCTCACCAATTCAAACAGCAATGTTTATCCAAAAATTAGGATTACCTTTTAATAAATCCTTGTTATTTCCTGCGAATAAATCAAATGCATTTAATACAGATGCAACTCGGGCATTAATGCTTGGTGTGTATGGAGCAGACCTTGGTTATGTAAGTATGTACAATCAAACACAAGAAGCTCTTTCTTATTTAGCATCCATTAAACAACTAGCGGATAAATTGGGAATATCTTCTGCATTTGATGAAACAACATTTAAACGCTTTGAAAATAACCTTACCAATAAGGATAGTTTAGTAACATTAGTAGGCGTGGCTTATAGATCAAGTGATAACTATCTTAAAAATAATAAACGTTTAGATATTAGTTCTTTAATTTTACTTGGAGGATGGCTGGAAAGTATGAACATTGCTATAGAGTCATATAAAGCCAAAAATAATGAGGAAATTAAAAGAAGAATTGCAGAGCAAAAACTAACTGTTAATAATTTATTACAACTCATTACAATGAATGCTCCTGATCAAACGGACTTGATTGCTTCTTTAAAAGAATTATCTTTATTATATGAAAAAGTAGAATTCAAGTATAAATATGTTGAACCAACAACAGATACCGCTCGCAAAATAACTTACATCAATAGCACCAATGAGTTAGTAATGGACGATGCTACATTTAAAGATATCCTTGAAAAATTACAAGCATTTAGAAATAAAATCACTCAATCTGCCTCATAGATAAAAAAATCAAATCATCAACTCAAATAAAAATTCTATCCTATGAAAAAAATAATCTTATCTACAACATTATTAGCAGGAATGTATTTTTATTCTTATGCTCAATGCGATACCATTGCAAGTTTATGCGTAAAGCATATTACTAATAATTATATTTCAGATGGACAGCAATATCGTGCAATGCTCTTAAATCCCGAAGAAACAGCAGAATTTCATACTACACTATTTGCTGAAACTATTTATCGTTTTGCAGCTTGTAGTGGTTTGAAAGATGGTAATTTGATTTTTAGAGTTTTAGATAAAGATAGAAATGTATTGTTTACAAATCAAAATTATAGAAATGCACCTTATTGGGACTTTAAATCTAAAAGCACTATTGATGTTATCATAGAAGCCCAATTAGATCCTGATAGAAATCCTGGATCTGGATGTGCTGTGCTTCTTATAGGATTTAGACAAAAATAAAATCAATGTATCGCCTTATATGGAAGGTGATAATGATATCTTGGTTGCTGATAATTTCCACTACTCAATATTCTATTGCTCAATCTGAACCGATATTTCAAAAAGATTCTGTTTTTATTCCCTTATTGAATAATAAAAGTAAAGTAGTTGTAAATTCATTCAAAATTTATTCAAAAGACAATTGTATTCAGTTTTTAAACAATCCATCGTATAATTATTTAAAGTTTATTTTTTCAAAAGAAAAAGATAGCATAGCCACTCCTTTATTGAAATTTCAAAGTTCTATTGAAATAAAATCAGGTAAAAAATCATTCTACAAAAAAGATTGGGCTATTTATCAAGAATCCAATCAATTATTTTTTGTATTATTGCTACCATTAAATTACTTGAAAACTTTAAGTGAAGATGGCATTACAGAAATTTTAGTAAATGAAAAGCTCGTAGCGAATTTTTCTAAAAGCGAAACTAATAAAATAAAACAAGTAGCCAATTGTTTAATAAAATCAGGCACGACGCATTGAAGTAGCAATTTTTATTTTTAAGATTGATATTGAATAAAAAATCTCAAAAAAAATTGATAGTATTTAAAATTAAAAAAATAATTAAATGAGTGAGCGGATATTACGAGCATTGATGCAGATGTTTGCCATTATTGCAAGAGTAGATGGCATTACCAATACAGGTAGAAGTATTGTGCAATCGTATTTGCGTCAACAATTAAATGAAGAGCAAGTTGAAAAATACTTAAAAATTTTTGATGAATACCTTGAACAATACCATCAAGTAAGTCAAAAAAAGGAAGGAGTTGCAAAAAAACTTTCACTGAATTCTGTTAAGATATTAAAAATTTGTTCTCAAATAAATGAAGAGTTAGAACAAACACAAAAGTTTATTGTATTAGTTCGCTTGATAGAGTTTATTCATTCTTCTAATCAAATAAGTGAACAAGAATTAGAGTTTGTTCAAATAGTAGCAGAAACATTTAATATTGAACAAAAAGAATTTGAAAATATCAAATACTTTGTAGAACATAGCATTGAAGATATTCCTGATTCTGATGATTTTTTAATTATTCGGCATCAAGCGTTGCCTGAAAATACAAAGACCAAATTTTTATTTAATGAATATATTACTAATGGAGAAGTTCGTGTATTGAGAATAGAACCGGTCAATTTATATTTGGTTAGAGTGTTTGGTGATTTAGATATTCAATTAAATGGTCAAACCATAGATAAACGTAGAGTATATGTTTTAACGCACGGTGCTTCACTCAGAAGTTCTAAAATTAAGTCCATTTATTACAGCGATATCATTAGCCGATTCTTAGCAGATACACATACAACCAAAATAACTTTTGAAGCGCGTGATGTTGAATATAAATTTAAGAATGGTAAAATAGGATTAAGAGATATCAATCTATTTGAAGAAAGTGGGACGTTAGTCGGAATAATGGGCGGATCGGGTGCGGGTAAGTCCACTTTGATGAATGTTTTGAATGGTAGCGAAAAACCTTCAAAAGGACAAGTGATTATTAACGGTGTAGATATCCATAAAGAACCTGAAAAAATTGAAGGTGTTATTGGGCATGTTCCACAAGACGATTTACTTATTGAAGAATTGACAGTATTTGAAAATTTATTTTACAATGCTAAACTATGTTTTGGCAATTTAAGTGATGAAGAAATTACCAAAAAATGCGATGAGTTATTAGCCGATTTGGGGTTGTCTGAAACAGCCCATTTGAAAGTTGGGTCGCCACTTGAAAAAACCATTTCTGGCGGACAAAGAAAACGTTTGAACATCGCCTTAGAATTGATTAGAGAACCATCCGTATTGTTTTTAGATGAACCTACTTCAGGATTATCCTCTCGTGATTCTGAAAACATAATGGATTTACTCAAAGAATTAACCTTAAAAGGCAAATTAATCTTTGTAGTGATTCACCAGCCATCATCAGACATTTTCAAAATGTTTGACAAGTTAATCATTTTAGATGTAGGTGGGTATCTTGTTTATTATGGCAATCCTGTAGATGCAGTATCTTACTTTAAACGACTTATTAATCACGTCAATGCAGATGAAACAGAATGTCCACATTGTGGAAATGTCAATCCCGAGCAGATATTTAATATCATAGAAACAAAAGTAGTAGATGAGTATGGCAATCTTACTAAGAAAAGAAAAATTTCACCTTCTGAATGGAATAGATATTACAAAGAACTTATAGAATCATACATTAATTTCAAAGAACACTTTAAAACCATACCAGAGGCCATATTCAAAATGCCAAATAAACTTCAGCAGTTCAAAGTATTTCTTACAAGAGACGTAAAAAGTAAATTAACCAACAATCAATATCTATTAATAAACTTCTTAGAAGCACCGGCATTAGCGTTTATTTTATCCTTTTTAGTGAGATATTACAATACAGATGTAGATACAGGAAGAGGTTATATTTTTAAAGAAAATGACAATTTCCCTGCATATTTGTTTATGGCAGTGGTAGTGGCTTTGTTTATTGGAATGATGGTCAGTGCAGAAGAAATTATCCGTGATAGAAAAATTAGAAAAAGAGAGGCATTTTTGAATTTGAGCAAGGGGGCTTATTTGATGGGTAAAGTAGTTATAATGTTCATTTTATCTGCTATTCAAACGTTTACATTTATCGTTGTTGGTAATAATATCTTAGGTGTTAATGGATTATTAGGTGATTATTGGTTAGTATTATTTTCCACATCTTGTTTTGCAAATATGCTGGGATTAAACATATCTGCAGCGTTTAATAGTGTTGTAACGATTTATATTTCTGTGCCATTTTTAATTATTCCTCAACTTATTTTAAGTGGCGTGATTGTCAAGTTTGATAAATTAAATCCTTTACTCACACAGCCCGGCACTGTACCATGGAGCGGAGAATTAATGACCAGTAGATGGGCGTATGAAGCATTAGCCGTCAATCAATTTAAGAATAATAATTATGAAAAACATTTTTATGTATTTGATAAAATCATTAGTAATACACAATATAAAAAAGTGTATTGGATACCAAAACTTCAAAATAAATTAACTAAAATAGAAGATGAACTTAAAGACAAAACAGCTAATCAATCAATGCTTATAAAAGACATTCAATTAGTAAAGCAAGAGTTATTAAAAGAATTGAATAATAAAAAACACAAAGTGCCTGCTTATCCTTATGATAAAAATGAACTCACAGCATTATCAATCAATACAATTAATCAACAAGTCATTCAAAACATTCGCAACTATTTGTATAAACTAAATGATTATTATATTGATATAGAAAATAGAGCAAGGAAATTAAAAGATGAAAAAGCCCGTTCAATGCAAAAAACACCTGCTGAAAAAGAAGCATTTATTCGTCTCATAGAAGATAATGAAAACGAAGCCCTCAATCAATTAGTTACTAATAGCAACGATATAAGTGGAGAACGTTGTATGGAAAAAGATGGCAAACTCATTCGCCGCATAGACCTTGTATTCTACGATCCCGAAGATTCTAATTTTGGTGGTGCTCATTTTTACGCTCCTACTAAAAAGATTTTTGGAAAGTATATTGATACACTCTACTTCAATACGGCTATTATTTGGCTGATGACAATTATATTGTGGTTTACTTTGTATTACGACGTGTTTAAGAAGTTACTTGATTTTTTTGGAAACATTACAGAACTCATCAAGAAAAAACAAGAACCTGAACAATAATGACTCATCACATTGTTTCATTTCGTAATGCCAATATCCATTGTTATACAGAAGGCAAGGGAAGATGTATTGTTTTGTTACACGGTTTTCTTGGTTCCTCTGAAGTATGGAAATACATTGTTCCGTATTTATCCTCTTCCTTTAAAGTGATATGTATTGATTTACCAGGACATGGAAAAAGTGATTGTATTGGTTATGCACATAGTATGGAATTAATGGCGGACGCAGTGTATGCGGTATTAAAGCATTTTAAAGTAAAAAAATGTGTATTGGTAGGACACAGTATGGGT
>Ga0308395_1001388_pt1 | contig 15876 bp, 10 predicted proteins | sample Hotspr20SampleP4_FD_202097 | JGI IMG/M metagenome (GOLD analysis project Ga0308395, IMG submission 202097) | Hot spring phototrophic mat microbial communities from Mushroom Spring, Yellowstone National Park, Wyoming, United States - 20050930_P4 ...
CGTTCACCCGCCGCCGTGGATCGGCCATTTCTACGTGGGATTCAACCAACCACACCACCGGATGACGCGTGCTGATTGCCCTGAGCGGCCCATTCAGGTCGCTGTGTGCTTCCACTGAGCTGAACACCGCATACGTTTGTCCACCGCCGCGCAGGTAATACTGCAACGGGTAGCGCACCCAGTCGGGATGGATCAGGATTGCGTCCTCCGGGCGGCTGTGGGTCGCCAGATGGGCGGCGATCTCGCGCCAGCCCTCCTTGCGCGCCGCCGCGCTCCACTGCCCCGGCAACGGGATAAGGGAAAGAACCAGCGGAAGCGCTATGCAGACCATCTGCAGCGGGACACGCGGTGCAGTGGGCAGCGCGCGTGCCAGGTGGTACAGCCGCGTTGCACCCAGGGCGACCAACACCAACAGCCACGGCACGACCACAATAAAATAGCGTTCGCCGAAGAAGGCGAGACGATTGCGTAGCAACAACAAAGACGCGACCGCCAGAGGGGTCACCAGAAGAAGGGCGACGAAAAGACGCGTTGCCGGAAGCGCTAGCGCGGGGTCTTTCCCTCTCTCGGACGCGGAAACGCCGACCGGGATCAGCCCGATCAAGGCAAGCAAGCCGGTCATAGCGGCAATGCCATCCGCCCAGGGGTGCGCAAGGGGTGCCTTCCAGACGGTAAACGCCACCAGGAGCGTCCAAAGCCGTTGCGCAAATCCCTCCAGCGGGTTGCCCGGCCCTGCCTCTCCACTGACGCGCAGCGCGGCTAGAGCCAGCGGGCTGACAAGGAGGGCGGCCATAACCAGGCTGCCCATGAAGTAGAGCCATATCCGATAGGAGCGTGGCCGGGTCAACAGCAGATAGAGCCCATGTGCGGGCACAACCAGAGCGGTGTATAGATGGGTGTACATCCCGACCACTGCACATACAGTGTATGCACCCCAGGATGGCAGGCCGGTTTGTCGCCTTGCGCGGGCACGCAAGGCAGCGACAAAGCTCCAGGTCGTACAGGTCGCTATAAATGCTGCCAAAGCGTACATGCGCGCTTCCTGACTGTACCATATCAAAAAGGGGTTCAACGCAACCAGCGCGCCGGAGAGCAACGCCACCGGCCCGCCGAACAGGCTCCGCACCAGCCGATATGTCACGGCGACCAGTAGCACACCCAATAGCACGGAGGGAAAGCGATATGCCACTTCGCTGTCTCCGAAGACGAGACGCCAGCTATGCAACAGGAGATAGTACAGCGGCGGCAGGCGGTCTTCCACCAGGTTCATGCTGACGTGGAGGATGCGGCTCACATCAGAACGTGCCCAGTGGACGCTCATCGCCTCGTCAAACCAAAAGCTGTGATACGTGAGATTCTGCGCGCGCACGGCGAACGCAAGGCCGATGAGCATGACCGGCAGCCAGGTGGATGCCTTACTATGCCCTTCCCTCACTGCACCTCGCCCCCCCTTAAACGGAGTGGCATCAGCACCCGCTCACCCGGTTGCAATGCACCGGATGGCTCCAACACGACCGGCCCCAAGCGAGGCAATTCCGCATGGTACGGGTCGTAAAGCCCGATCTCCAACCAATAGGTGCCATCGGGCGTCTCAGGCGGCAACCGCAGGACGACTTGATCCGGAAATACACGTCCGATCGGCCACTGGCTGGTGGGCCGCGCCGGAAGATGGTCGCCATGGGCCAGAACGGCTCCGGCGCCATCCTGCAGGTGCACAAACACGGCATAGTCGCGTTCAACATGGGTCACGGCTTGCCAGAAAAGTGCCAGGGCACCGCACTTCTGCGCATGCGCATGCGCCCTTGAAACATTGGGTGACGATCTGCATGGTTCCAGAATAGGACGCAGACCCACCAGGCGAATCTGCCCGCCCAGCAACGCATGCACCGGGTGGGTGATGATATGTTCCAAGTCTAGGTCCACATGTGTCCGCGAAGAGAGACGGTAGTGATGCAGCTCCATATGCCAGAACTGACCATAATCATCCCGCACACCGAGGATGCTCAGCAGCAACGGCAGCACATCAAACGGATCGGTGATTTCGTTCTGCCAGCGCACCAGCCACACGCCGCTCTTATCGGCCAGGATGTGTTCCAGCTGATCCGCGACCGCAAGATCCAAAACCGCGCGTACGTCCACGGTCTCGATGGCGGGTAGCGGATGCCACCCCGCCCATCCGTAGTAATAGGCCCAGGCGGGTGCCATATGGCCCGAGCTGAGCAGAACCGTCTCGTCCGACGTGATGCGCTCGCGCACGATCTGAGCGGTTATGCGAAAATCTGCCTTGTTGAACTGGTTGTCGCGATAAGGCATATACCAGTTGTAAAGGGAGTACATCGAGGTGGCAAGCACGAAGCCCAACATCAGGACTCCGACGGAACGCAGCAACACCTTCTTCCCTACGCCCTGCGACGAGTTCCAGCGGATCAACACCGACAGCCCACCTGCGAAGATCAAAACCAGAGCCGGCCAGGCAAGGATCGCATAGCGAGGGTTGAACTTGGGCACTTGCCAGGCGAGCAGCAAGATGAACGCCACCGGGATCACAAGCCAGCTCAGCATAAAGGGCAACGCCACACGACGGAATCCGGCGATACTGCGGTTGGCCCAGGTCAAAACCGCCAGGGAGATGAGCCAGAGAAACCCAAACCCGAAGGCCAACGACATCCCGACCCTCTCCTTCACCGTCTCTCCCAAGGTGAAGGCGAGGAACAGCCGGCGTGCCATCTCCGCAACGCTGAGCGTGCCCGGCCAGTAACTGGTGTCTTGCACATAGCGCCCCAGCAAGAAGGGCAACCATGGAGCATAGAGAATTCCCACTGCTGCCAGGGACACAAGGGCAGGCCAAAAGCGCCTCCAAAACGACCATATAGCACCCGCACCCCCTGTCCGACCATTCGGCGAAGTCCGCGGATTCAGCGTGCGACGTCCTATGATCCATCCCCATGCGGCCCAATGAGCCGCCAGGAGAAAGACGGCAAAATAGTGCGTGTAGAGCGCGGCTGCCATTGTGACGGCATACCCGATCGCTGTCCACAGGTGATTGAGAGGCACAGACGCAGGGGTGGCGCGTGGCAGATCTCTGAACAGCCGCAGCCACAGATAAGTGCCTGTCAGACCGAGGAGCGTGAGCAGGGTGTACATGCGCGCTTCCTGCGCATAGTAGACGTGGAACGGAGAGAGAACCGCCAGCAGCAATGCCAGCCACGCCCCTGACATACCCAACAGGCGACGTGCCAACTGCCACAGCAGAGGAAGGGTCAACGTCGCGCACAGCACCGAGGGAAAGCGCAGTGCATATTCCGAAGTGCCTGCCAGGCGAACCCAAAACCAGAGGAAATAGTAGTACAAAGGGGGTTGGATGTCATTCGCGGTCCAGACCGTCAGCTGAGGCAAGGACATTTGGGTGAGGTGCCAGCTCACAGCTTCGTCGTACCACAAGCTCTGCGCCGCCAGGCGATAAACGCGCAGGGCGAATCCGATCAGCACCATGCTCACCAAAGCGATGCCGGACAATGCCCGGATATTCTGTAGCACGGTTGCGCTGGGTGGGTCGAATATCTTCATAGTCGATCGTAGGCAGAGCAATGGCAGGACAAGGTCGCGCTGGATGCGCTGATGGACGGATGGTCACATACGCAGCCTGCCGGCCGGATCGAGCTCTTGGCGCAAGATGCGCAACTCTTTCTCGGCAGGTGGAGCAACCGTGTCCAGCCCATCCGCCACGCGCAGCGGCCAGCCGACCTGTTCCTGAACACGCTCGACTGTGCAGCCAGGGTAGAGGGACGCCAAAAACATCTCATGAGTGACACGGTCGAAGCGGAAGATGCCCATGTCGGTGATCACGGCAGCGGGTCCTTCACCGTAACAGCCCAACCGGGCGCGCGCGTCACCACCTTCCAGAAAACCGGGACTGGTCACAAAATCGAGTTTTTCGACAAACGTGCGTCGGCTGAGCCGGGTGATGATCAAAACGCGACGACACATCAGCGCGATCTCGCAGGCGCCGCCACTGCCGGGAAGGCGTACCTTGGGCCGATGATAGTCGCCGATAACCGTGGTGTTCAGATTGCCATAGCGGTCAATTTGAGCGGCACCCAAGAGACCGACATCTATCAGTCCCCTTTGCAGGTAATATTGAAGCAGGTGGGACATCGGCATCACCCCGACCGCACCGCTCACCAAACACGGATCGCCGATGGAAAGCGGCAGCCGGGCAGGACGCGCCCCATAGACACCCGACTCGTAGATCAGCTCCAGATGGGGGGCTACTGTGCGCTGCGCCAGGTTGCAGGCAATGTTGGGCAGCCCGATCCCCACGAACACCACCCGGGCATCTGCCAGCGCCCGTGCCGCAGCCACGATCATCATCTCGGAAGCGGTGTAATCATTCATCCGCTTCCTCGTTGTCAGCAGTATCGTCCGTAGTTCACCTGGCCGCTCCAGGCATCACCCGGCTTGAGGCGCTGCCACACCTGGCTGCCCAATTTCTCCACATACTCGGCGCGTCCGGACAAACCATACACCCACGCATCCAGCCACTGCTGCAAAGTCTCTGGCTCACGTGAAATGGTATCCCAGGCGATATAGGCTTCCGTATCGCGATCATAGTAGCCTTGCACATAGGAAGGATGTGCGCCAAACGGTTCATGCACCACGGCGTCCACGATCAGATTGGGGATGACAGTACGGTTGGGGTCGGCACGGATGACCGCCTCGTCCACGATCTCCTCGGCCACGACGATGACGTGCTTGGCTGCGAAGGCGGCCTCGACCTGCACGCCCAGCAACCCCCAGATCTGCGCGTTGCCCTCTGCGTCGGCGCGTTGCACGTGGATAATCGCCACATCAGGGTTAAGCGGCGGCACCACAAAGACTGCCCCGCTGCCATAGGGGTCTTCCACTTGGCGAATCCGTGGATTGACGCGCGGCAGGTCAGAACCGGCAAAGGTGCGCAGCGGATAAAACGGCAGTCCGGCAGCGCCGGCAATGTACCGCGCCACCATGCCCAAATGGGTGTACTCTTCCAGCTCCAGGGGCGCCGGGATCCCCTGTTCCACCGCTCGACGCACGGCATGCAGGGAACCCACACCGGGATTGCCCAAATAGGAGAAGATGAGCTTGCGCGCGCAGCCGGCAGCCACCATCTGGTCATAGATCAGGTCCGGCGTCAGCCGACACAGGACCAGGTCGCGTTTGCGTTGCCGGATGATTTCATGGCCTGCCGCAAAGCAGATCAGATGGGTAAATCCCTCAATGGCTACGCAATCGCCGTCGTGCACCAGCGCGGCGATGGCTTCGCGCATCGTGGTCAATTTGCTCACAGGACAGCGACCCTCCCGATCTCTGTTCGAGCACGGGAAGCGCAGAAGACGAGCCGTCTACCGGGCACCCAAGTGGTCACGAGAGATAATCGCGCAGTTTGCGGCTGCGCAAGGGATGGCGCAATTTGCGCAATGCCTTGGCCTCGATCTGGCGGATGCGTTCACGGGTGACGCCAAACGCCTTTCCGACTTCCTCTAAAGTATGGCCCTGGCCGTCCAACAGCCCAAAACGCATTTCCAACACCTTGCGCTCCCGGTCGGTGAGTGAATCGAGGATGCTTTGCATCTGCTCCTTGAGCAGCTGCCTGGAGGCCACATCCACCGGCCCAGGCACCGTTTCGTCCTCGATGAAATCCCCCAGATAGCTGTTTTCCTCGGAGCCGATCGGGGTCTCCAACGACATCGGCTCTTGAGCGATGCGGATGATGCGTCGCACCTTGACCGCGGCGCGTCTCCAGCGCCGGTCCACGGCGGGATCAATCGGCCGCCCGTTGAGGAGAGCGTCTTCAATCTCGGCGCGATCCTCATCCGAGAGCAGGTCCAACTCCAGGGCAAGTTCACGCGCCGTGGCATCCCGTCCCAGCTCTTGGACCAACCGCCGTTGAGCGCGGGCAAGACGATTGATCGTTTCGACCATATGCACCGGGATGCGCACGGTGCGCGCCTGATCGGCGATGGCCCGGCTGATCGCCTGCCGGATCCACCAGGTGGCATAGGTGGAAAACTTGTATCCCCGGCGCGGGTCGAATTTCTCCACCGCGCGCAGCAATCCGATGTTGCCCTCCTGAATCAGGTCGAGCAGGCTCATCCCGCGCCCCAGATAGCGCTTGGCAACGCTGACCACCAGCCGCAGGTTGGCCTCCACCAGCCGTTGTTCGGCGCGCTTGCCCTCTTCCACCAGGCGTTCCAACCGCTCTCGCTCGGCCGGCTCTAACTCCTCCACGGAGGCCAGCCGCTTGCGCGCCTGAATCCCGCTCTGCACCTGCGAGGCGAGCACCTTTTCCTCCTCCTCGCTCAGCAGATCCACCCGACCGATCTCGCGCAGATACATCCGCACCGGGTCGTTGGTGAGCTCCGGGCTTTCCAGGTCCAGCAAATCTTCTTCCTGTTCGGCCTCGCGCTCGAGCTCCTCCTCGACACGCGCCAATTCCGTATCAGGGGGCTCCTCTAAATCAAAGAGCCGATCGATGGTGAACTCCTCTTCTTCCTCTTCTTCCAGTTCTTCGAGTTCCTCGTCATCCTCGGCCACAGTCGCCAGCTCATCCCAGAATGCTTCCTTCCGCGAATCGGAAGCATTTCCCTTCCCAGTCGCCTCACGACGGCGGGAACGAGTGGCTTCCCTGTGCCCGGAGGCCTTAGACACACGCTCCGACGACTCCGACGAAGACCGCTTTGGAGATTCCTCGCTGCGCTTCGACCGTCTAGCCATCATGATCCCTCAACACGTTGTTCGATCATCCAGAGCGACTGCTCGACACCTGCTCTGCCCCTATAACCCCAAGCGGATCGCCTCCTCACGGCGGCGTCCCATCAAGGTGCAACGGTCATATGCCCGCTCCAGGGCGTGTAACCGTTGCTTGGCCGTCTCGACCAGCCGCGAGTATCCACGTTGCTCCTCACGCGCCTCCTCAGCCGACATCTCATCCAGCAACAGGCGCAAATTGGCGATCTCTGTCTGGACCTGACGGATGCGCAGACGCAACGCCCCCTTGACCATCTCCTCAGCGGCCACCCGAGATGGGACGCCCCCCAATTGGGCGCCGCGCTCGCGGATGAAACTAAAATGTTGGTGCAATATCCTATCCAGCTGGTTGAGGCTTTCGCCCAACTGGTCGCGTGTATCCTCCACGTGCGTCTGTTGGGATGCCCAGCGTGCAAGGTGTGGAAACAAGGACCGGTTTTCGCTGCGCTGAAAGTCGCTCGACGACACGCCATCAAATCCCAGCGCAGCCAGCTCCTCATTCGCGCCGGCGAGGGCGTGCGGGTGATACAGGATCAATGCCAGCAGATGTTCCTCAGCGCCGAAGCCAGGTTTTTGCTCTGCGTCCTCCCCGCTCGGCTCAGAAGGGACCACTGCGCGTGTCCGTGGGGACGATGCGGACGGGCGTTGGAGCTCGCTCAGCAGCGTCCGTTCGCTGACCTTGACCCGTTGCGCCAGCTCACTGATGTAATGATCGCGTTCCACCGCGCTGCCTACTTCGCGAATGAGCGGCAGCACCTGGCGCACCAGACGCGTCTTCTCCCGTGCCGTGCTCAGGTCGGTCTGGGCGGCCAGGGTCTGAATGACAAAGCTGACCACCGGAAGCGCCCCGGCGATGATGTGCGGCCACGCTTCCGGCGATTCCCTCAGAATGTCGTCCGGATCCCGGCCCGCAGGCAACGCCGCGATGCGGATGTCCACATCGAGCCGCTTCTCAAAACGGATCAGACCCTGCGCTGTGAACACCGGCTGCGCACTGTGTTCCAGCGCTTCGCGCGCCGTCTCGATGCCGCGCAACGTCGCCGCGCTGCCCGCCGTGTCGGCGTCCAATGCCAGGACCAAACGGCGGGTGAGACGCTTCAACTGTTGTAACTGCGCCTCGGTGAGCGCCGTGCCCATCCCGGCCACGACGTTGGCATAGCCGGCCTGGTGGGCGGACAACACATCCATATAGCCCTCGACCAGGACGGCCTGATCGGCCTGACGAATGGCCGGAGCCGCCAAATCGATCCCGAACAGGGTGTGCCCCTTGTCAAACACCGGCGTCTGGGGCGAATTGAGATATTTGGGCACGTCGTTGGGGTTCAGAGCGCGCGCGCCGAAGGCGATCGTCTGTCCCCGGAGGTTGCGGATGGGGATCATCAGGCGGTTGCGAAAGCGATCATAGGTGCTCGCACTCCCCTCCTTTTTGACGATCAATCCCCCCTCGAGCAGCTCTTGCTCGCTGTACCCCCGTGCCAATAAGAAGGATTTGAGGCCCTCCCAGGCGTTGGGCGCATAACCCAGCTGAAATCGTTCCACGGTATCCGGATGGATCTTTCGGCGCATCAGATAGGCACGCGCCTCTTCGGCCTCGCCGGCATGGCGCAGCAGATGATGATAGTACTGCACAGCCAGCGCGTGCATCTCGATGAGGCGCGCACGCTTCTGTTCGCTCGCCTCGGAGCGAGGACCGGCCGGCTCCAACGTCACCCCGGCACGTTCCGCCAGACGGCGCAACGCCTCGGAGAAATCCAGCCCCTCACGACGCATCAAAAAACTGAAGATGTCGCCGCCGGTGCCACACGCTCCGAAGCAGTGCCACGTCTGGGTATGCGGAAATACGACGAACGACGGGGTCTTTTCGGCATGAAACGGGCATAACCCCTTATACGTGCGCCCTGCCTTCTTAAGCGGGACATAGCTGGAGATGAAGTCAACGATGTCAATCCGGTCCTTGATCTCCTCAACAATCTGCATGGCCGGCTCCACCCGTCCTGCACAAGCGGATACAACTTGGATTATACATAGTCATAGGCTGGCGTCAAAACGCTTGGGGAAATGCTCTCTCCACAGGCGTGTCAGCAAGGCAACGCACCAATGCTTAGATTTTTGCCGGAAAGAAGCGAGACGTCAAGTCGGGCAGATCGGAAGTGCGTTCCGGCCCCAAATGCAATACACCCCGGCTCGGCAGCCTTTTTGACACACACCCACCGCCGTGTTACAGTATCGTATTGGGAGGTACGAGAGGATGCGCGACGATTTTGTGGCATGGGCTGAGGTTGATCTGGACGCCATTGCCCACAACGTCGCGGCCATCAAGCGTCACGTGGGCGACAGGGTGACCGTCATCGCCGTGGTGAAAGCGAACGGCTATGGCCACGGAATGGAAGCGGCAGCGCGCACGGCGCTGCAGAATGGCGCTTCATGGCTGGCGCTCAACCATGTCAGCCCGGCCATTGCCCTGCGTCGCCGAGGCATCCAGGCGCCCATATTGCTGCTCGGCTATCTGCCCCCTGCGGTCGCGCCCAGCGTGGTGGAGCACGACCTGCGCCCGGCGCTCACCACCTGGGAGCTGGCACAGGCGCTCTCCGCCGCCGCGCAGGCAGCGGGCAAAGAGGTGCCCTACCACGTCAAGGTCGATACCGGCATGGGACGCTTCGGGTTGATGCCGGCGGAGGTGGTCGAGTTCGTGCGCGCTTTGAGCCGCCTGCCCGGCCTGCGACTGGAAGGGGTGTTCACCCACTTCGCCTGTGCCGACTGGGCAGACGGATGCTGGGTGGACCGGCAGCTGGCGCTCTACCACGATGTCCTGCAGGAGCTGCAATCGGCCGGCATCACCGTGCCGATGCGCCATGTGGCGAACAGCGCCGCCACCTTGGCACGCCCCGACACCCATCTGGACGCCGTGCGCGTGGGGATCGCGCTCTATGGCCTGCACCCCTCGCTACAGGTGGCGCCGTGTATTCCGCTGCGCCCCGCCCTCACGCTGAAGAGCCGCGTGGCACAAGTGCGCACCTTGCCCCCCGGCAGCGGTATTTCCTACGGCCGCACTTATGTCACGCCCAACACGGCACGCATGGCATTGGTGCCCTGCGGTTATGGAGACGGATTGATGCGCATCATCTCCAACCGCGGCGCCGTGTTGATCCGCGGCCAACGCGCCCCCATCCGTGGCCGTGTCACGATGGACACGATGGTGGCCGAGGTCACCCACATCCCCGACGTGTGCGTAGGAGACGAGGTGGTGATCATCGGCCGTCAGGGCGACGATGTCATCTCGGCTGAGGAAGTGGCCGCCTGGGCCGAGACGATCAACTACGAAGTCGTGACGCATCTGCTTCCCAGACTGCCACGCGTCTACCGGCGAGACGGCCGCGTGGTCGCCGTCAGTGAGGAATTATTCGCAGAAGGACTATTCTCTTCAGAACTATCACCAGTCTGATGCTTTTGGATTTATGTAAAGTATTGGATGCGAGCAGAACGGAGGCTGGATCGAAGATATGGGCGTCTATGCGGGCAAGTTCTTGCGGGTGGATTTGAGCCGCCGCACCTGGCACGAAGAAACCATTTCCGAAGACCAGGTGCGCAAATGGCTGTTGGGCTCCGGATTTGCGGCGTGGAAATATTACCAGGAGATGGACGCGACCATCGCGCCGCTCGACCCTGCCAGCCCGTTGCTGGTTTTCAACGGCCTGTTGTCCGGCACCTTTGCACCCACCGGCTGCCATACCTCGTGGTGTGGCCGCTCGCCGTTGACCGGCATTTGGAATGAGGCGACAGTGGGCCACCACTGGGGCGCCGAACTGCGCGCCTGCGGATATGACGGATTGATCATCACCGGGCGGGCCAGTCAACCGGTCTATCTTTATGTCAACTCTGTGACGAACACCATTGCGCTGCGCGATGCTACACACTTGTGGGGCAAGGATTATTTCGAGACGGCGGACACCCTGTTGGCCGAGACGGATCGTCGGGCACAGGTCGCCGGCATCGGCCCGGCAGGCGAGAATCTCGTCAAGATCGCCGGCGTGATGGTCGGACCATCGCATTATGTGCGCGCCGCAGCACGGGGTGGTATGGGCGCCGTGTTGGGCAGCAAGCAGCTCAAAGCCATCGTCGTGCGCGGCAATCAGCGCCCCGATTATCCCGACCAGGTCGCCTTCCGCGAAATTGTGAAGGAGCAGAATGCCTTCATCAAGGAAAACTCGGTCGCCCTGTCCAACTTCGGCACCGCCGGCGGGTTGATCGGCGCGGAGAAACAGGGTGACCTGCCCATCCGCAACTGGATGTTGGGCAGCTGGGCCGACGCCGAAAAGGTCTCCGGTCAGACGCTCTACAGCAAGTACCTGGTGCGGCACACGTTCTGCCACGCCTGTCCCATCGGCTGCGGCAAGGAGATCGAGGTGCGCGACGGCAAATACGTCGTGCCGCGCGGCGAAGGGGTGGAATACGAGACGCTGGCCGGCTTCAGCGCGCTCGTCATGAATCCGGAGGTGGAGGCGGTCGCCCTGGCCAACTCGCTGTGTAACCGCTACGGCCTGGACACGATCTCCACCTCTTCCGCCATCGCCTTCGCCATGGAAGCTTACGAACGGGAGATCATCGGCCCCCATGACACCGGCGGGCTGGTGCTGCGCTTCGGCGACCAGGACGCGATCCTGGCGTTGATCGAGAAGATCGCCTACCGGCGCGACATCGGCGACCTGCTGGCGGAGGGGGTGCGCGCTGCCGCCGAGCGTCTGGGCGATGAGGCGAAGGAGTTCGCCGTGCACGTCAAGGGGATGGAAGTGCCCTACCACGATCCGCGCGCCTTTGTCCACATGGCGGTGAACTACGCCACGGCCGCGCGGGGCGCGTGCCATCTGGAGTCGCTCTCCTACTGGAACGGCTACAACATCACCCTGCCCGACCTGGGCTACCCGGACAAGGTGCCGCCGCACGAATCGGGCGCGCTGCAGGCCAGAATGGCTTACGACTATCAGAACTACGTGAGCGTCTATAACCCGCTCGGGCTGTGTAAGTTCATCATCAAAGCCAGGGTGGGACCGGAGCGCCTGTGCCAGATCGTCAACGGGGCACTGGGCTGGAGCTGGACGCCGCAGGACGTGCTGGTCATCGGGGAGCGCCTGTTCCAGCTGAAACGGTTGATCAACGTGCGCCTGGGCGTCCGCGCCGCCGATGACACGCTGCCGCCGCGTTTGCTGCGCCAGGCACGTCCGGATGGCGGTGCGGCGGGCGTGTTGCCCGACCTGGCTGTGATGCTGCACACCTATTACCAACTGCGCGACTGGGATGAACAGGGCGTTCCACGCCGCCGCCGACTGGAGCAGCTGGGCATCGTCTGAGGCCGGCGTCCGTTCGCTGTATGCCCAATTGACCATCCATGCGAGAGTCCGAACCGACAACGCTGAGTGATCTGGCGGTCATCATCGTGAGCTATAACACGTGCGCGCTGCTGCGCAACTGCCTGCGCGCACTGGAATCTTCCTCGCCGGATCTCCCTGCGATATGGGTGGTGGACAATGCTTCCCAAGACGGCAGCGCAGAGATGGTACGCGCCGAATTTCCCTATGTCCACCTGGTGGAGCCGGGGCACAACCTGGGCTTCGCCGCCGCCAACAATCGGGCGCTGCGCCAGATGGGATTCGGCAGCGAAACCCCGCGCATCCCCCTGCCGGAATACGTGCTGTTCCTGAATCCGGACACCGAGGTGCGCCCGGACGCCCTGGCGCGTTTGCGTGCATTTCTGCAGGCCACCCCGCGCGCCGGCGTGGTGGGCCCGGCGTTGATCTACCCGGACGGCGGTTTTCAACACAGCGCCTTCCGCTTCCCCACTCTGTGGCAGGTGTGGTTCGACCTCGTACAATGGCCGGGGCGCTTCGTCGAGTCACCGCTCAACGGGCGCTATCCGCGTGCCCTGTACGCCGCCGGTCAGCCCTTCCGCATTGACCATCCCCTCGGCGCTGCGTTTATGACGCGGGCACAGGTCCTCCAACAGGTGGGACTGATGGATGAAGGGTTCTTCATGTATGCCGAGGAGATAGACTGGTGCATGCGGGTGAAAAGGGCCGGCTGGGAGATCTACTGCCTGCCCAGCGCCGTGGTGGTGCATCACGGCGGCGGCAGCACCCGCCAGCAGCCGGCACACATGAACGCGGTGCTGTGGCGCAGCCGCTTCCGCCTGTTTGAGAAGCACTATGGCAAACCCTTCACCTGGGCAACCCGCCTGCTGCTCCACCTGGTCACCCATGGACACACCATGCCCAACCGGCAAGGACACAAGGAATATGCTCGACCTGATGGCCATCATTCTGACCAAAAATGAAGCCCGCCACATCGCCGCGTGCATCCGCAGCGTGTCCTGGGCCGACCAGGTGCTCCTCTCGGATTCGTTCAGCGACGACGGCACGGTGGAGATCGCGCGGGCGCTCGGCGCGGATGTGCTCCAGACACCCTTCGAGAACTTCGCCGCGCAGCGCAACCTCTCGTTGGAAGAGGCACGCCGGCGCGGCGCGCGCTGGGTCTTCTTCATCGACGCCGACGAGCGCGCCACCCCGGAGCTGGCCGCCGAGATCCGCCAGGCCATCCAGAACACCGAGGTGGTCGGCTGGTGGGTGCCACGCTACAATTACATCATGGGGCATCGCATGCGCGGCGGCGGTTGGTATCCGGATGCCCAGCTGCGGCTGATGCGGCCCGAGCGCGCCCATTACGACCCAACGCGCCACGTGCACGAGATCGTGCTGCTGGATGGGGCCGAGGGCACACTGCGCGAACACCTGATTCACTACAACTACGACACCCTGCGACAATTCCGTGCCAAGCAGAGCCGTTACCTTCTCTTCGAGGCGCGGGTGTTACACGAACGTGGCGTCCGCGCCAAACCGTGGAGTCCCCTCTCTATGCCGGCGCGCGAGTTCTGGCGACGTTATGTGCAGCTGCAGGGCTATCGCGACGGTTGGGTGGGGCTATTGCTGTGTGCCCTGATGAGCTGGTATACTTTTCAGACGTATCGCCTGTTGCGCCGCCTGCAGCACGCGGACCGCACCGCGCCGCCGATGTGAGCGTCCGCCCCAGGACGCCGCGGGATGGCTCCCCCAGCCGGTGCCCTGCGTCGGCGCCAGGCCGGCTGCGCGCCGCATCGCCCGGTTAGGGGCCGGTGCGCCCATGGGTTATAATGAATCGAGATGTTCCTCACACGCCTGGTGCTGATCAATTTTCGCAACTACACCCGCCTGGAGCTGGAGCTGCCGCCCGGCCCCATCGTGTTGCGCGGCGACAACGCCCAGGGCAAGACCAATTTGCTGGAAGCGGTGTATTTCCTGGCCACCACCCGTGCCACCTTCACCCGCGCCGAACGCCAGGTGATGAACTGGCAGGCGCTCCAGGAGGAACCCTTCCCCTACACGCGCCTGGAGGGCCGCGTGCAGCGCGGCGGCCGCACCCTCCAGGTGGACATCACGTTGCTCCCCACCGAAAACGGCCAGACCCATAAGGAATTGCGCCTGAACGGTGTCAAGAAACGTGCGTTGGACGTGGTGGGACAGCTGAACGCGGTGCTCTTCCTGCCCGAGGACATCGCGCTGGTCACCGGTGCGCCGGCGCTGCGCCGCCGCTATCTGGACATCACCCTCTGCCAGATCAACCCGGCCTATTGTCGCGCCCTGACCCTCTACGGCCAGGTGTTGCTCCAGCGCAACGCTCTGCTCAAACAGCTGGCCGAGCGGCGACGCGGCGAGGACCAGCTCGCCTATTGGGATCAGCAGCTGACGGAACACGGCGCTGTGTTGATCGTCACCCGTTACGAGGCCATCCACCGGCTGGACCAGCTGGCGCGCCAGCGTTACCGCATGCTGAGTGGTGATGACGAGCGCCTCCGCATCTGCTATGCGCCCAGCTTCGATCCCGAAAATCGCCCTGCCGTGGACTATCAGCGCCCGCTGCACCTGGAGGAGCTGTGGCCGGAGCAGCCCGCGCCACCGGCCGTGTCCGAGGTCGCCCAGGCATTCCGGCAACGGCTGGAACGCATCCGGCGTGAGGAGATCGTGCGCGGCGTCACCGTCATCGGGCCACACCGCGATGACATGCACTTCCTGGTGGACGGGGTGGACATGACGCTCTACGGCTCGCGCGGTCAACAGCGCAGCACCGCACTGGCGCTCAAGCTGGCCGAGATGGACCTCATGACCCAGGCGACCGGCGAGACGCCCGTGTTGCTGCTGGACGATGTGATGAGCGAGCTGGATGCGCGACGGCGGGGGCATGTGATGGATGCCATGCAAGGGGTGCAGCAGTTCATCATCACCACGACCGACTGGAACGACTTCACCCCCCAGTTTCTGGCACGTGCCCACCGCCTGCAGGTGGTGGCGGGGTGCATCACGCCGTTTGAGGCGGGTTAGTCCTCCGCCGCGTCCCCAACGGCCGCCGCGCGGGCACGCCCGGCCGCCGCGGATAACGCGCCGGTGTCGCCGCCACCTTGTCAACGATCACCAGATGGCGCACGGCATCCAAACCGGGCACGCGCACCGGCTGGATGTGCCCCAGCTGCCCGCCCAGAAGGCGCAGCGCCTCCTGTGCCGCGGCGATCTCGGCGGCAGGCGGATCCCCTTTCTGAGCGATCAACACCCCACCGCAGCGCACGAAAGGCAGACACAGCTCCACCAACACCGGCATGGCAGCCAACGCGCGCGCCACCACCACGTCGTACGCCTCGCGGTGGGCCGGGTCATGCGCCGCTTCCTCGGCACGGGCGGTGAGGACGGTGACGTCGGAGAGCTGCAACCGGTTCACCACAGCGTGCAGGAACTCGGTCTTCTTGGCAGTCGCCTCCAGCAGGGTGACGTGGATCTCAGGGAAGGCGATCTTGAGCGGCAGCCCGGGGAAGCCGGCGCCGCTGCCCACATCAATCAGGCGCAGGTCGCCCGGCGGAAGCTCCAACGCCAGCACGCACGATAACGAGTCCAGGAAGTGCCTGGTCAGCACCCCCCAGTAATCGGTGACGGCAGTCAGATTGGTGCGCTCCTTCCATTCTTGTAACAGCTCATAGTACGCCCGGAACTGCGCGATCTGATGGGCATCCAGCGCAAC